>OGZH01000948.1_pt1 | contig 19322 bp, 12 predicted proteins | sample 1576741 | NCBI WGS metagenome assembly OGZH01 (sample SAMEA3541560, study PRJEB24748) | human gut metagenome | biome: human gut; feature: human-associated habitat; material: faeces | place: China | collected 2012 | reverse complement strand
TATAAGAATCGAATACATTTTGATGTCATGCAATATTATGCCAAACGATGTGTGGGGCTTCCGGGTGATACTGTGGCAATTATCCTGCCTACATTATCTGCCTTAGTCGAGGATAGCCTTACGTTTTCTTTTGATCATAATTACTATGACCTGTCAGGATGGACTGCTGAAAAATTCGGTCCTCTTTATATACCTTGCAAAGGTGATCAAATCCCGATAAATAGTTTGACTGCTACCCAATATGGAAGTGTTATGGAATGGGAGACTAAACAGAAAATAGATTATAAAGATAGCGCATATTTTATAGGAAATCATCGTTTCACAAATTATCAGTTTAAGCATGATTATTATTTTATGCTGGGAGACAATATACACCATTCATTGGATTCACGACATTGGGGATTGGTGCCTGATGATTTCATTGTGGGTGTAGTACAATGGATTTGGTTTTCAAAAGATGAAGAGCAAAATTCAATTCGTTGGAATCGAATCGGTAGAGTAGATTGAAATAAGAGATGCGAAAGGTTATAGTTCTATGCTTGTTCGGATAAAAACGTATAAATGATGCGTTGTGATATATGTTGTATGAAAAGTTTTTGTTAATATTGTCATCATTATGAGTTTGTTTTTGTTGTATGATGAAATAATAACTGAAGAATTATGAAGAAAGTATTGTTTTTATTCGCCTTTTTGCTTCTGGGTATAGGAGCTATGGCACAAAAGGTAATTTATGATGAAACCAACCAGACCGGAGTGCGTACAGTGGTATGCGAGGGTATGAATCTGGGTGTTTCCAATAATATGGACGTATATGTGGCACTCGCTGGATTTCAGTATAAAAGTACCATACGTTATTCGCTGGCTGTTACTATCGGGTCGGGGCATGAGGTGGAAATTCCTAATGACAGTAAGTGTGTCCTGACGTTGGATAATGGAAAGGCATTAGAGCTGCCTACGGTAGCAGGCGGCGCTTCTGTATTGCAGCATGTAGATGTGGAGATGAGTGATGTGTATCAAAGTTTCCGCCGTTTTGCCTATTATAATATAAAGGCTAAAGAATTGAAGAAAATCGGCAAAAACGGTATCGTACAAATGGATATACAGTTATCTCCCGGAAACTATTCCATTGCATTCAACCAGGATGTCTTGGGAAGTATGCTGACCGGTTCTATGTCATTAATAAATAATATGTTTGGGAAATAACTTCTCTTTTCATATTGTATGGTGCAGCCTTTTCTTCTCAGAAGGAGAGGCTGTCTTGTTTTTGAAAGTCAAAGGGTTAAACAAAACGTTGTTTCATGTGTTTTCCTAATGTTTTTTAATGTGATAAACTTATGAGGAAAATACGTAGATGGGGAGTATGGCTCCTTTTAATCATTCCTTTGGCACTGAATGCCCAGCAGCGGGCCGAAAAATTATTGAATGTACCCTTGCCGGAACATTGGCAAGAAGAGGATGCGATGTTTCAACAACTGCTTCCGGTGGATGACCATTGGTGGACTGTATTTCAGGATGCCACACTGGATTCATTGATTCATGTGGCTGTCAGGCAGAATCCGTCTGTCCTTACAGCCTTGAATCGTATAGATATGGCGAAAGCGAATCTGAGGATAGCCAGAGGAGGCTATTATCCGGCTTTGTCATTGGATGCCGGGTGGAACCGCCAACAGACTAGTGGCAATACCGGTACGGGACAGCCTCAATCCAGAGTAGGGTATTATGATGCAACGGTTAATATGAGCTGGCAGGTGGATGTGTTCGGTTCCATCCGCCAACGGGTGAAAGCGCAGAAAGAAAATTTTGCGGCAAGTCGTGAAGAGTACAATGCGACGATGGTAAGTCTTTGTGCAGAAGTGGCGTCAGCCTATTTTAATTTGCGTGAGACCCAACAGGAACTCAGTGTGTTACAGCGCAATGCTTTATCTCAAAAGGCGGTGGTGGATATAACTGAAGTGCGTTATAATACCGGACTGGCTTCCAAACTGGATGTGGCTCAGGCTAAATCGGTTTATTATAGTACATTGGCTTCTATTCCTGCTACAGAATCCGGTATTATTCAATATATGAATGCGTTGGCTGTATTGCTCGGGCTTTATCCTCAGGATGTGACGGCTGCACTGGAAACGGGAAAACCGTTACCCGATTATATAGAGCCGGTAGGGGTCGGTCTTCCCGGACAATTACTTTTACGACGTCCTGATGTACGGGTTGCCGAACGTCAAGTCAATGCACAAGCAGCCTTGTTGGGAGCTTCCAAGACCGATTGGCTTCCCTCATTTTTTCTGAACGGTTCCTTCGGCTATGCTTCACATGATATGAAAGATTTTACTAGACGTAGCAGTATGACATGGAGTATCGCTCCCTCTATGAGCTGGACGATTTTTAATGGTGGCCAGCGTGCGAATAATGTACGCTTGCAGCGTGCACAACTGGATGAAACAATCAATCAGTTCAATACTACGGTTCTTACAGCGGTGCAGGAGGTGGATAATGCCATGAGTAGTTATAAGAATTCCATCAAACAGATTGTAGCATGTCGTGAGATGTTGAATCAGGGGAAAGAGGCATTTAAACTTTCATTGGACTTATACAAACAGGGGCTGAGCCCTTTCCAAAATGTATTGGATGCACAGCGTTCGTTACTGTCATACGAGAATTCATTGGTGCAGGCACAGGGATATTCATTGCTTTGTCTGATCCAGATGTATCAGGCATTGGGAGGAGGCTGGTAGGCTGCGACGGAAAAGCTGTTGAACTATAGAAATAATAAAAACCTAACCCAAGATATGAAAAAAATAATGATAGCTTTCGCATGGACGGTATGTGTGTTGACCGCCTGCGATAAAAATAAACCTTCTCAGACAGAAATGCAGGCATTGCCTGTAGATGTTGCGAAACCTTTGGTGGAAAATGTGACGCTGACCAAAGATTATCCCGGTTATCTGGAAGCGGAATCTACTGTAGATTTGGTGGGACGAGTAAATGGAACTTTACAATCCAAGAATTTTGCACCTGGTTCCCGGGTACGTCAGGGACAGGTATTGTTCGTTATAGAACCGACACTTTATGAAAATTCAGTGAAACAAGCGGAAGCTGAATTAAAAACGGCTAAAGCCAATCTTGAATATGCTGTCAGTAGTTATCAACGTATGAAAGAAGCGATAAAAAGTGATGCGGTGAGCCGTATACAATATTTACAGGCGGAAAGTCATGTGGCGGCTTGTGAGGCTGCCGTAAGTAATGCTGAAGCAGCTTTGAAAACTGCGCGTACCAACTTGAGTTATTGCTATGTCAAGGCTCCTTGTGACGGAGTGGTTGATGTTTCGGCTTATTCTGTCGGGGCGTATATTGGTGGTGCTTTGCAACCGGTTAAATTGGCTACTGTTTATAAGGATAACCGTATGTATTCCTATTTTAATATTGCAGATAACCAATATCTGACATACGAGCTGGCCCAGGAGGCTGCCAGCAAGATTCCTGCGGAAACTCATTTTGTAACCTTGCGTTTGGGAACTGACGGGGCACAGTCATGGAAAGCGAAACTGGATTATCTTTCTCCCAATGTGACATTAACTACAGGTACTCTCCGTTTGCGTGCGGAATTGGATAACCCTGACGGGATGCTTCGTCCCGGATTATTTGTCAGTGTCACCTTACCATACGGTGAAGCGCGGAATGCAGTGTTGGTTAATGATGCTTCTATCGGAACAGACCAGTTGGGTAAATATTTGTATGTAGTGAATGACAGTGATATAGTGAATTATCGGCATATTGAAGTCGGGCAGTTGGCGGATCATAATATGCGTGTTGTAAAAAGTGGCTTGTCACCTTCCGAACGTTATGTCACCAAGGCATTGTTGAAAGTGCGTCAAGGCATGAAAATTAAACCGATAGAACAAACCAATAAACTTCAATAGCCTTATGTTTTCAAAATTTTTCATAGAACGGCCTATATTTGCCACGGTGCTGGCTTTGTTATTCGTGGTGGCCGGACTTGTAACCCTGAATATATTGCCCGTGGCGCAATATCCCGATATTACGCCTCCTACCGTGCAAGTCAGTGCGGTATATCCGGGTGCCAATGCTGAAACTGTAGCTCAAACTGTCGGTATCCCCATTGAACAGCAGGTAAACGGTGTGGACGGAATGTTGTATATGAGTTCCAATTCCTCTGCATCAGGCGCTTATTCGCTGACAGTGACTTTCGAAGTGGGAACGGATATCGATATGGCAACTGTGATGGTACAAAACCGTGTCAGTGTAGCATTGAATTCTTTACCCGAAGCTGTGAAGGTACAGGGAGTGACGGTGCAGAAGCAGTCATCCAATATTGTGATGATGCTTACACTGAGTGGTGACAGTATTTATGATGGCCTTTATCTGACCAATTATGCCAATTTGAATCTGGTAGACCAGTTGACACGTGTACCAGGGGTAGGAGCGGTGGATGTCATGGGAGCCGGTGATTATTCCATGCGCGTATGGCTGAATCCTGAAACCATGCGTATCCGCAATATTACCCCGCAGCAGGTTTATGCTGCCATTCAAAGTCAGAATATGGAAGTGTCTGCCGGTTATGTGGGACAACCCATCGGCAGTTCGGCCGATAATGATTTTCAATATACGCTGAATGTAAAAGGACGTCTTTCTACTCCCGAAGAGTTCGGCGACATCATATTGAGAGTGGAAGACCAGGGAAAAGTGCTCCGTCTGAAAGATGTTGCAAAAATTGAGTTGGGCAGTGCCGGGTATGGAGTTGTTTCCCGCTTGAAAGGGCAACCTACGGCTGCTATTGCTGTTTACCAGTTGCCGGGAAGTAATTCGCTGGATGTTTCTAAACACGTCCGTGCCCGTATGGCGGAACTGGCTGAAACATTTCCGGCCGGGGTGAAATACAATGTGACGTTGGATACTACCGATGTGGTACACGACTCCATTGATGAAGTGATGAAGACCTTTGTGGAAGCGATTATTCTGGTGGTGCTGGTTATCTTTTTTTTCCTGCAAAGCTGGCGGGCGGTTCTTATCCCCTGTCTTACTATCCCTGTGTCCCTTATCGGAACATTGGCGGTAATGGCTGCTTTAGGCTTTTCCATCAATACATTGACACTGTTCGGCTTGATATTGGCTATAGCTATTGTAGTGGATGATGCCATAGTGGTGACTGAAAATGCCACCCGTATTCTGGATGAAGGGAAGCTGGACGCCCGTGCCGCTACCGAGCAGGCTATGGGGGAGATTACCGGACCTATTGTCGGAGTGGTGCTGGTACTGCTTGCCGTATTTATTCCTACTACGCTGATTAGCGGTATTTCCGGGCAGCTTTATAAACAGTTTGCTTTGACCATCGCGGCTTCTACAGTGATAAGTGGTTTCAACTCATTGACCTTGACTCCGGCAGTCTGCGCTCTGTTGCTCCGTCCCACCCCGACGCATAAAGCGCGTTTGTTCCTCTGGTTTGACAAGATGAATGACTGGATGCAGCGGGTTTATGACGCTTCGGTAAAATGGTTGTTGGCACGGCCGGTCATTGCTATCGGTTCTTATATCGTAATCTCAGTCATTGCTATTCTGATGTTTGTAAAATGGCCCAGCACCTTTATTCCTGAAGAAGATGACGGATATTTTATGATTGCCATTCAGCTTCCGGCAGCTTCTTCTTTAGAGCGTACACAGATGGTGGGTAAGCAGATTGATGCTATTTTGTCAGAGTATCCCGAAGTGAAGACTTATTTGGGCGTAAACGGATTCAGTATCATGGGAGGTGGTCAGTTGCCTAATGCGGCTACCTATTTTGTGGTGCTGAAGAATTGGAAAGAGCGTGCGGGTAAAGAGCATACCGCTCAAGCGGTGGTCAATCGTTTTAACGGACAGGCATATGCCATGATACAGGAAGCCCAAGTCTTTGGTATTATTCCTCCTGCTATTCCAGGTATGGGCAATACGGGTGGTTTACAACTCGAACTGGAGGATCGTAAGTCTTTGGGTCCGGAAGAACTGCAAAAGGCGGTTGAGGCTCTATTGGCTAATTATCATAATGAGCCGGCTGTCGCTTCCATGAGCAGTATGTATCAAGCGGATGTACCTCAATATTTTTTGAATATAGACCGGGATAAAGTTCAGTTGATGGGTTTGCAGTTGAATCAGGTCTTTTCTACATTAGGGTATTACATGGGGCAGGCTTATGTAAATGATTTTGTGGAATTCGGCCGTATCTACCAAGTGAAATTGGAGGCTGGCGAACAAGCCCAAAAAGTGATTGATGATGTGTTAAAACTGAGTGTGGTCAATTCGAAGGGAGAGATGGTGCCTTTCAGCAGTTTTACGCAGATAGAACAAAAACTGGGGATGGACCAGATAAACCGGTATAATATGTATTCGGCTGCTTCCATCACTTGTACGCCGGCTGCGGGCAGTAGTTCCGGACAGGCGATAGAGGCTATGGGGAGTTTGATTAAAAATCAGCTAGGTGGTGAGTTTGGATATGAATGGACCTCTGTTGCCTATCAGGAAACTCAGGCAGGTAATACTACTACAATTATTTTAATCATGGCCTTGTTGGTAGCCTATTTGGTACTGGCGGCACAGTATGAAAGCTGGACAAGTCCGGTGGCTGCCGTGATGGGGCTTCCGGTTGCTATTTTGGGAGCGATGTTGGGCTGCTGGGTGATGGGGGTTCCGGTGAGTATTTATACCCAGATCGGTATTATTCTGCTGATAGCCTTGTCTGCGAAGAATGGTATCTTGATTGTGGAGTTCGCCCGTGATTACCGTAAGGCCGGCAATCCTATCCGTGAGGCGGCATACGAGGCAGGGCATGTGCGCTTGCGTCCTATCCTGATGACTTCATTTACCTTCGTGCTGGGTGTGATGCCGTTGTTGTTTGCCACAGGAGCCGGTGCAGGCAGCCGTGTGGCACTGGGTGCGGCAGTGGTGTTCGGTATGGCTGTGAATACAATTTTTGCTACCATTTATATTCCTAACTGGTATGAAGTGATGGAGCATATTCAGGAAAAATGGCTGACTAAGAAAAAATAATTGTTTGGTTTCACCACAGATTGGTCAGATTTATACGGACAACTCGATTTAAAAACTGTATGGATTTGCGTTATCTGTGGTGAATTTGTGTATCTTTGCGACAAACACATGGAAATATGGATACAATCAACAACGATCTTACTAATTTATTGAAACAGATGGGAGTGCATCAGGAAAGTTGGGGCATTACCCAGCGTATTGTCATTATAGCAGGGATTCTGATCATTGCTTTTGTGGCAGATTATTTTTGTAGAAAAATAGTAGTTCCTACTATAAAGAAACTGACGGCAAGGACTCAGGCTACTTGGGATGATTATTTATTCAATGATGCTGTATTAGATAATATGTGTCATCTTATTCCACCTATTATATTGTATGTATTGCTTCCTTTTGCTTTTCCGCATGAACCTGTGACTTTGACATTCATTCTGAAGCTATGCTGGGTGTATATCACGGCTGTAGCCATGAAGTTGATTTGTTCTTTTCTGACTTCTCTCTATACCATTTCAAGCGAACATGAGAAACTAAAGAATCATCCTCTGAAAGGGGTATATCAGATGATAAAACTGATTGTGATTTGTGTAGGGGTGATCATTATAATCAGTACCTTGATTGATAAAGATCCTGTGAATATTCTTACCGGATTGGGTGCTTCTGCAGCTATCTTGATGTTGGTTTTCAAAGATACGATTATGGGGCTGGTAGCCGGAGTCCAGCTTTCTGCCAATGATATGCTCCGTCCGGGAGATTGGATTACCATGCCGAAATACGGAGCGGACGGTACAGTAATAGAAGTGACTCTTACCACTGTAAAGGTACGCAATTGGGATAATACTATAACTACAGTCCCACCTTATGCATTGGTCAGTGATTCGTTTCAGAATTGGCGTGGCATGAGGGAAAGTGGTGGACGCAGAGTGAAACGTTCTATTAATATAGATATGAATACGGTCCGTTTCTGTACACCGGAACAAATGAAAAAATTTGAAAAACAAGTCTGGATGTCAGGCTTTGAAAAGACAGGAAAGGAGGAGGTGAATCTTTATGTATTTCGTCACTATCTGGAATATTATTTGCGTCATAATCCTCGGGTGAATACAGAATTGATTTTGATGGTGCGTCAATTACAACCTACGCCGCAAGGATTACCCATAGAACTTTATTTCTTCTCAGCCAATAAAGACTGGATTCCATACGAACGTTTGCAAGCAGAGGTTTTTGACCATTTGTTGGCTGTTCTTCCCGAATTTGGATTAAGGGTATTCCAAATTCCTTCAGGATTGGATGTGTTGTCTCTTTCTTCTCATTAATTATTTATAATCTCACTAGCGGAGAGGTACAGGAATCATCACATATTAACATGGATTACATCAAATTTATTGATTGTCAAAATGAATAATCCGTGTTAATATGTGAGAATGTACACTATTATACATGAAGTTCCAGTATAAACCGAGTTCCTTTTTTATAATCAGTGTCCAAAGTCAGTGTACCATTTAATTTATAAGCGATAAGGCTGCAAGTAGGCAACCCTAGTCCGTTTCCTTGCGTTAAATCGCGTATTTCTGCAAATGGCTTGAACAGTTTTTCACGTGCTTCAACCGGAATTCCCGTTCCCGTATCAGTTAGTATGAATTGATGTGTATGGGCGCTTCGTTTTTTGAATTCCAGTGAAATCTTACCACTTTTCGTATATTCTGCCGCATTGTTCAATAAATGGTTTAATATACGTTCCAATTCTTCTGCATTTGTCTTAATATTTACACGTGGAACATTTACCACTGCTTCTACTCCGGATTTGAAGTTTATTTTCGCTTTTTCCATAATACTTTCACACAATGTATTTATGTTCAGTTCCTTTAGCGGATAATGTTCTTCACGTGTTTCTTCCAATGAAATATACGTCTGGATAGCTGTCATCAGTTCTTTCAGTGCCTTGATGTTTTCATGTAATATTGGGGTGGATATTGTTTCCTTTGTTGCTTCATCTATTGTATTCAGACTTGGTTCAATTTGGGCGCTGATATTACCGATAAATTTAGACTTCTGCTCATTGTTTTCATTCGCTGTCTGCAGGCTATGTTTCAATTTCTTTACTTGGCGGATATGTTTAAATAACAGGGTAGCTAAGAATAATAATCCGGCAGCCAATATGGCGGATAACACACATAGTGCAATGATAATAATTAGATTTGTGGTAATCTTGTCTTCTTTTTCCTGCAAAGTCTTTTGACTGGTTTCATATTTTTGTTGCAGTGTGTTTAGTTCATTGGCTGTTTTTACTGCTTTTATGGAATCTTGCCATGAAGTATAAAGTTTTCTCATTGCAATAGCCAATGGGGCATTATTATTCTGTTCGGCATATCCCAACATGTCTTTATAGCATTGGTCTATTCCTTTTTCGTCTTTACCGGCAGAGCGCTTTTGGAATAAGATGTTGTAACATTCCAAGCTTTTGTCTGTCATACCGAAAGTTTGATAATAATTGGCTTCCGTCATTAGAAGCTCTTCTTGTAAAGAGTCTGATTTTAATTGGTCTGTATAGGAATGAAGTTGTTTCAATAGTATCTTGCATTGTTCTGTATTTTTTAGATTCGTATACATACGCAGGCGTTCTTTACCCACCATGAAACGTAATTTGTATTCGGGTGATTTTTTTTCTTGCTCATTATAATAAATCAATGCATCCATTTGTCGGCAAGTGGCAAAGGCTTCTTTATATTGCCTGTTTTGAGTAAAGAGCGTACTTATCCGTATTCCCTCTTCTACCGCTTTATTTATTTGCTTTTGTTCGGCATACTGAGTGAATTTTGCCCACTTTGTATTTAACTCTTGAATATTGACATCTGCCGGTTTGGCTGTAGTTTGTCCTTGCCCTGCAGCACAACAAAAGGCAAGTGCTAATGTTAGAAGAATTTTTTTCATTATTGAAACAGGTTTTCTGCAAATATAACCTTTTTTTAAGCAAAAAGTTTAGGGAAGTGCAACTTTTTTTCAGCTTCTAGCGTCTAAACAGTAAAACAATAACTTTTAAGCAGGACAGGCCATCTTGTAAAAAGAATAAAATCATAATATTTAAAATGAGAAAAATAGTAATGATAGCTATACTGGTAGTCAGTATGGTACAAGGAGTTTTTGCCCAACAAATAATTATAAAGGGCACTGTGAAAGACGCGACAAGCAAAAAGGCAGCAGAATATGTTAATGTAGTTTTACAAACAGCAGATTCGGTTTTTGTTGGAGGGACTACTACGAATGGTAAAGGCGATTTCTTGCTGAATAAGGTTTATGCAGGCAATTATTTATTGGCACTATCCTGTGTGGGGTATCGTACGCAATTCATTGTATTAGACGGAATTAAACAGAATATAAATTTAGGGGAAATTTTGTTGGAAGATGATGCTGTGGCTATGGAAGGTGTAACAGTTAGTGCTTCCGGACAGATCAGTCATTCGGATCGTAAGTTGATTTTTCCTTCTGAACGGCAAATGAAGGTTTCGACAAATGGAGTCAATCTGTTGCAACAGATGATGCTTCCCCGTATTCAGATAAACCCCATGAATAATGAGATAGGAGTGTTAGGGGGAGGAGAACTTCAGCTTCGTATTAATGGAGCGAAAGCAGAAGTTGAAGAGATTAAGGCATTACAGCCATCAGACATTATTCGAATAGAGTATCATGACAATCCAGGTTTGCGTTATGGTAATGCTGAGGTAGTGCTTGATTATATTGTCCGCCGTCCGGAAACGGGGGGAAACTTTGGAGTGGATTTGTCTCAGGGGATGAATGCCATGTGGGGAGAATATAATGTTTTTGGAAAAGTGAACCATAAGAAGTCGGAGTTTGGCGTTTCGTATTACATGGGACCTCGCGATTTCTATGGTATGTACCGGGATAATGAAGAGGAATTCCATTTGGCGGACGGAACGACATTACATCGTATAGAAGAAGGTGAACCGGGGCACGGATCTATGTTTATGAATAATTTAAGTATGAATTATAATTTGCAGCAGACCGAAAATTCATTGTTCAGTGCTACTTTTCGTTTGAGAAGTAATAGCCAGCCGCATTGGAATTATCAAGGAGTATTGACTAATGTTGCCGATTCTGATGATAAGGTGGATATGATAGACCGTACTAAAGAAAGTTGGTCTCGTCCTTCGTTGGATCTTTATTATCAACAGGGATTGAAAAATAAGCAACTTTTGGTATTCAATGTGGTCGGTACTTATAATAAGGAAAAATCACGCCGTTTGTATCAAGAAAGTTTGCAGGATGAGTTGTTGACTGATATTAATAATAATGTATTGGGAGATAAATATTCTCTGATTGGGGAGGCTGTTTATGAGAAGCAATTTTCTAAAGGAAATTCCTTGAGTTTCGGTTTGCGCCATACTCAGTCTTTTGCCAATAATGAATACCGTAACGGTCATTATTATGAAACGGATATGAATCAAGGGGATACATATGTTTATGGTGAATATAGAGGAAAGGTGAAAAAATTGGACTACAGATTGGGGGTAGGCGTTACTCGTTCTTATTATAAACAAAGTGGTGATGATTCGTATGAGAATTATAGTTTTAATCCCCGTTTGGTACTGCATTATGCATTACCGGGAAATTCATTTGTTCGTTGGAAATCCGATATCAGTAATGCTTCGCCGTCATTGGGGGATTTAAGTGCTGTAGAACAGATTGTGGATTCGTTGCAAATCAGACGAGGCAATCCGAACTTGAAAGCCTATTTGCGTTATCACACAGAGTTGACATACGAATGGCAGAAAGGTATATTTTATTCTAATCTTTGGGGAGCGTATGATTATCAGCCGAATGCCATTATGGACGAGAAGTATCAGGACGGTGACAAGATTGTACAGACATGGGACAATCAAAAGGATTGGCAGAAATTATAACTTGACTATATGAGCTATATATGCTACCATATGTATAACAAATGTGCTGCAAAGAGAACAAGTGCTTTGCAGCATTTGTCTTAGTCGGAATATACGCTCCGACTCGAATTTTACTGTATATCGAAGGATATTCCTTTGGTAAGACAACAAAAGAGGGTGGCTTTATGGTTATAAAAATTGATTTTCAGAGCGAAGAAGCGTTGTATATGCAGCTGCGGAATCAGATCATTCTTGGGATCGCAACTTCTGTGATCCAGGAGGGAGATTCCCTGCCGTCCGTCCGGCAGCTGGCGGGCGATATCGGCATCAACATGCACACGGTTAACAAGGCATATTCTCTGCTGCGTCAGGAAGGATTTCTGACAATAGACCGGAGAAAGGGAGCCGTGATCGCACTGGATGTTGATAAAATGGAAGCAATAAATGAAATTAAGAAAAATCTCAGAGTTATTCTGGCAAAAGCACACTGCAAAAATATTTCAGCAGACGAAGTGCATGAGCTGGTTGATGAGATTTTCTCAGAATACGAGCCGTTATGATCAAATGATGTTGAGGTCCTAAGTTCAAATGTCTTATCTTGCAAGAAAGAACGACCTTTTGACCCTGACATCATCAAGTCTGTAAAAAGAAAGACAGGAGGCGATAAGATTGCGTGAGCGTTTTACAGAAAATGCAGAAAAAGTATTAAAGCTGGCAAAAAAGGCAGCCAAAAATAATGGAAATGGATACATAGGATCCGAGCATCTGCTGCTTGGACTTTTAGAAGAAGGCGAAGGCACGGCGGCGATCCTTTTAAAAGAGTCCGGTGCAGACACCGTCAAGATTCGCACTTTAGTTGCAAATCTGATCACATCAGAGGGAGATACCCTGACAGAAGAGACCGACTATACGCCAAGAACCGAAATCATTCTTGAGAATGCCGTGCATGAGGCGGATTTCTTCCATATGGAAAAGGTGGGGACGGAGCATCTGCTTCTGGCACTTTTAAAAGATACGGAATGCGTGGCAACCAGACTGCTGCACACGATGGAGATCGATATCCGCAAACTTTACCTCAGCGTTCTTAGTGCGATGGGGATTGAGGAGTCCATGTACAAAGAGCTGGCACAGAAAGAAAAGGCAAGAAGGGACGGCGGTGCGACTCCGGTGCTGGATCAGTACAGCCGTGATCTGACAGAGATGGCAGCAGAGGGCGAGCTGGACCCGATCGTCGGCCGTGACGCAGAGATCGAGCGTATTTTGCAGATTTTAAGCCGCAGGACGAAGAACAATCCGTGCCTGATCGGTGAGCCGGGTGTCGGCAAGACGGCGATCGCAGAAGGGCTGGCACAGCGGATCGTGCTCGGAGCCGTTCCACCGATGCTTCAGAACAAACGCGTGGTCACACTGGATATGGCGAGCATGGTTGCTGGTTCCAAATACCGCGGCGAGTTTGAGGAACGCATCAAAAAAGTGATTCAGGAAGTGACGGACAGCCGCGATGTGCTGCTGTTTATCGATGAGCTGCACACGATCATCGGGGCAGGCGGAGCAGAAGGAGCCATGGATGCCTCCAATATTTTAAAACCGTCCCTTTCCAGAGGAGAGATCCAGCTGATCGGTGCCACCACGATCGAGGAGTACCGAAAATACATCGAAAAAGATCCGGCACTGGAGCGACGTTTCCAGCCGGTTATGGTAGAAGAGCCGAGCGAGGAGGAGACGCTTGAAATCTTAAAAGGAATCCGTCCATACTATGAGGAACACCATGGTGTTCGGATCTCCGACGAAGCCCTGGATGCAGCAGTGAAACTTTCCAGACGTTATGTCAACGACCGTTTCCTTCCGGATAAGGCGATCGATCTGATGGATGAAGCAGCATCAAGAAAGCAGCTCAAAGGATATCAGGCACCGAAGCAGCTTGAAAAGCTTCAGCAGAGACTGGAGCAGATTTTAAAAGAAAAAGAAGAGAGCATCGTTCTCGGAGATTTTGAAGAGGCTTCTAATCTTGGACAGGAACAGATCAGAGTAGAAGAAGAACTGAAAAAAGAACAGAAAAAGATGGATCGCAAACGTTCCGGCAAGAAACTGACAGTTGGCGAGGAAGATGTAGCAGATGTGGTAGCCGTATGGACGAAAATACCGGTCAGCCGCCTGACAGAAAAAGAATCCGGTCGCCTCTTAAAGCTTGAATCTACACTGCATAAACGAGTTGTAGGTCAGGATGAGGCCGTAACTGCTGTTGCCAAAGCCATCAAGCGAGGCCGTGTCGGACTGAAAGATCCGAAACGTCCAATCGGTTCTTTCCTGTTCCTTGGTCCGACCGGTGTCGGCAAGACCGAGCTTTCCAAAGCACTGGCAGAGACCGTTTTCGGAAGTGAAGACGCCATGATTCGCGTTGATATGTCCGAATACATGGAAAAACACAGTGTTTCAAAACTGGTAGGTTCCCCTCCTGGATATGTGGGATATGAAGAAGGTGGACAGCTTTCTGAGAAAGTCCGCAGAAATCCATATTCCGTGATCCTGTTTGACGAGATTGAAAAAGCACACCCGGATGTATTTAACATTTTGCTTCAGGTGCTGGACGACGGACACATCACCGATTCTCAGGGCAGACAGGTGGATTTCAAGAATACGATCCTCATCATGACCTCCAATGCCGGAGCACAGTCGATCATTTCCCCGAAAAAGCTGGGATTTGCATCGGTGGACGATGAGAAGCACAACTATGAATATATGAAAGGCAGTGTGATGGAAGAGGTACGTCGGATGTTCAAACCGGAGTTCTTAAACCGTATCGATGAGACGATCGTCTTCCATGCACTGAACCGTGAGAATATCACCAGGATCGCAGAGATCCTGCTGGAGCAGTTCGCAAAACGCTGCAAAGAGCAGATGGATATCACACTGAAGATATCAAGTGCTGCAAAAGAACTGATCGCAAAAGCAGGCTTTGATGAAAAATATGGTGCAAGACCGCTGAAACGTGCGATCCAGACGAAAGTAGAAGATGCACTGGCACAGGAGATCCTGGAGGGCAAGGTAAAAGCAGGGGATAAAGTACTGCTTGGCGTTTCTAAAGAAGAAATTAAATTTTCTGTGAAAAGTGAAAAAGCTCTGGATAAGTAAGTTCGATTATGGTAAAATAAGACAAAAGTCGAGGAGAAATCCCATAACTGTTGAACACTTTCACATGCGTTCATGAGCAAGTAGCGAAGCGGATTGTGAATGTCCGCTTTACTATCAGCAAATCCAGTCAGAATCATACATTGAGTTTTCGTGCATTTGACTTGAAAGAAAGCTGGTTTGACAGCGGGATAAAGCGACAAAAGAGAATACCAGGAGGGCATAGATATGTCAGTAGTAAGTGAATTGATACGCACAGAAGCAGATGGAACGATCAGTTTCGGTAATTATGAGCTGCCGGCCAAATCCAAAAAATCCGATTTTGAGCATGACGGCGATCTGTATAAAGTAAAAACTTTCAAGGAGATCACAAAGCTTGAGAGAAATGGCATGTTTGTTTACGAATCCGTACCGGGAACCGCAGTCAGCCATTTGAAAGCGACCGAGAATGGTATGAGCTTTACCGTAGAGTGCCCGACCGATGCACAGATCACCGTAGAGCTGGAAGAGGAGACAAGCTATCAGGTATTTGTCGATGATAAGGAAGTTGGCGAGATGAAGACAAACCTCGGCGGCAAACTGGTACTGAGCGTAGAGCTTGACAGCACAGAAAGTGCGGCAGTTCGCATCGAAAAAATGTAATAATCTGATTCTGACAGCAAGTGTTTTGAATTATGAAGAATCATTATAAAAATTGAGAATCTTCTCAGCATAAGAAAAGGGGGAGCGTCGGGACGGACGTTCCCTTTTTGCTGTGATGACGAGAAAAACAAAACAGAAATATCTGCCGGAAAGAATCGGCAGTGTTCTTTGAAGGAGGGAACATGGCAAAAAAATCAACAATTTTTTTCTGTCAGAACTGCGGTTATGAGTCTGCAAAATGGCTGGGACAGTGTCCGGCCTGCAAAGAGTGGAATACACTGGTCGAGGAGACCGTCGTGACCGGGAAGGCGGGAAAAAGCAGTAAAAAAACAGAGAGCCTGGCGGCCAGGATACATGAGGCACAGCCGGTGAAATTATCCGGGATCAAGACAGAGAGCGAGATACGCACAGCGACCGGATTTGAAGAGCTGGATCGTGTGCTTGGCGGAGGCATTGTTGCCGGATCGCTGGTTCTGGTCGGCGGTGATCCGGGTATCGGAAAATCAACCATTCTTTTGCAGGTCTGCAAAAATCTCACAGAAAAAGGCAAAAAAGTATTGTATATATCGGGTGAAGAATCGCTTCAGCAGATTAAACTGCGAGCGTCCAGAATCGGAAGTTTCGGAGAGGAAATGCTGTTGCTCTGTGAGACCAGCCTTGAGACGATCCAGGGAGTGATTGAGCGTGTGCAGCCGGAAATCGTAGTGATCGATTCGATTCAGACGATGTATCAGGAAGACGTTTCCTCCGCACCGGGAAGTGTATCGCAGGTAAGGGAAGCTACTTCTGTATTTATGCAGATCGCAAAACGTATGGGAATCTCCATTTTTATTGTCGGACATGTGACAAAAGAAGGAGTTGTCGCAGGACCGAGAGTTCTGGAGCATATGGTTGATACCGTGCTGTATTTCGAGGGTGACCGCCATGCAGCCTACCGCATCCTTCGCGGCGTCAAGAACCGATTCGGCTCCACCAACGAGATCGGTGTTTTTGAGATGTGCCAGAGTGGATTAAAAGAAGTCAAAAATCCATCGGAATATATGTTAAGCGGCAAGCCGCAGGGAGCATCCGGATCAATCGTGTCCTGTTCCATGGAAGGCACAAGGCCGATTCTTGTGGAAGTTCAGGCACTTGTGTGCCGCAGCAACCTTGCGATGCCAAGAAGGACGGCAGCCGGCACCGACTACAACCGAGTCGGGCTTCTGATGGCTGTGATCGAAAAACGCATCGGTATGCATTTATCAACCTGTGATGCCTATGTCAACATTGCGGGAGGCATCCGCATGAACGAGCCGGCGATCGACCTGGCGATCGTGCTTGCACTGATCTCCAGCTACAAAGACATTGCGATTGACGAAAAAACACTGGCATTCGGAGAAGTGGGCTTAAGCGGTGAGATCCGTGCCGTCAGCATGGCACAACAGAGAGTGGCAGAGGCCAGGAAACTAGGGTTTGAGACGATCATTCTGCCGGCAGTTTCCATGCCTTCAATTGGGAAAGTGGAGGGGATCCGCCTGCTTCCGGCGGCAAATTTAAGGGAAGCATTGAAATATCTGTAAAAGTTACAGCGGGGGTGAAAGTATTTTGTATAAAATTATGCTGGTAGATGATGAGGCAGAAGTAAGAGAGAGCATTTTGCTTCAGATACCGTGGGAAGAGCTTGGATTTGAGGTTGTTGCCGAAAACGGTGAGGATGCACTGGAAAATTGACCGAGCTCTTTAGAGCGAGGGATGCTTCTTGTCCGAAGGGCAAGAAGATGGACATTAAGAAAACTTATATGTAAAATATGACGCTAAATTTTAACAATAAAAGACAGAGAAAACGTAGATAATATGTTTTCTCTGTCTTTTGTGCATTTTTACAGAATCACAGAAAACTTCCAATCAGATGTACCGCAAATGCTGCAAGCCACGCGATTACACACTGCCATACAACCACTCCGATTGCCCATCTTTGTCCAAGTTCACGTTTGATGGATGCAATTGCAGCCACGCAAGGGGTATAGAGCAGGCTGAATACCAGAAGCGATGCAGCTGAAAGTGTAGACAGTGCAGTGTTTACATTTCCTGCAAACAGGATCTCCAGTGTGGATACGACACTTTCTTTTGCCATAAATCCGCTGATCAGTGAAGTACAGATCCGCCAGTCGCCAAGTCCGAGAGGCTGAAACAGCGGTGCGATCATTCCCGCAATTGTGGCAAGGATGCTGTTCTGTGAATCCGTTACCATGTTCAGATGCAGATCAAAGCTCTGCAGGAACCAGACAACGACAGTAGCGACTAGGATTACGGAGAATGCTCTCTGCAGAAAGTCTTTGGCTTTTTCCCATAAAAGCTGACTTACATTTTTAAAGCCCGGAAGTCGATAATTCGGAAGTTCCATGACAAACGGAACAGCTTCGCCTTTAAATAAAGTGCCTTTATAAAACAGGGCGATCAGGATACCCATCACAATGCCAAGAATATAAAGTCCTGCCATGATCAGCCCGCCGCGTCCCGGGAAGAATGCATTTACAAAAAATGCATAGATTGGAAGTTTGGCACTGCAGCTCATAAACGGAGTCAAAAGAATGGTCATTTTCCGGTCACGTTCACTTGGAAGTGTTCTGGTGGACATGACAGCCGGAACGGTACAGCCAAATCCAATCAGCATCGGTACAATGCTTCTGCCGGACAGACCGATTTTTCTGAGCAGTTTGTCCATAAAGAAAGCAACGCGGGCAATGTATCCGCTGTCTTCCATTAAAGAAAGAAAGAAGAACAGGGTTACGATAACCGGCAGGAAACTTAAAACAGAGCCGACGCCGGAAAAGATTCCGTCAATCACAAGTCCGTGAATGGCCGGATTGACATTTGCGGCAGTCAGCACATGATCGGTTACTTTTGTCAGTGCATCGATGCCGAGTGCAAGAAGATCCTGAAGACATGCACCGATCACGTTGAAAGTCAGGTAAAAAACAGCGACCATGATTCCGACAAAACATGGGATGGCAGTATATTTTCCAGTAAGGATACGGTCAATCTTCTGGCTGCGGATATGTTCCTTGCTTTCTTTTGGCTTAACAACGGTTTGACGGCATACTTTTTCAATGAAAGAGAAACGCATATCAGCAATGGCAGCATTGCGGTCAAGACCGCGTTCTTTTTCCAACTGCAGCACGATATGTTCCAGCATTTCTTTTTCGTTCTGGTCAAGGGCAAGCTGCTCCAGGATCAGAGAGTCTCCTTCGATGGCTTTGCTTGCTGCAAAACGTACCGGAAGTTTTGCACGCCTGGCGTGATCTTCAATCAGATGGATCACAGCGTGGATGCAGCGATGAACGGCACCATCATAGTCATTCTCATCACAGAAATCCTGTCTGGTCGGGCGTTCCTGATATTTTGCAATATGAAGGGCATGGCGGACAAGCTCATCCACACCTTCATTTTTTGCAGCAGAGATCGGGATGACCGGTACACCGAGTAAAGCCTCCATGCCATTGATATCGATTGAACCGGAATTTCCGGTCACTTCATCCATCATATTCAAAGCGACAACCATCGGGATATTCATTTCAAGTAGCTGCATGGTCAGATACAGATTTCGTTCAATATTGGTGGCATCCACGATATTAATGATCG
>OGZH01000944.1_pt1 | contig 19353 bp, 29 predicted proteins | sample 1576741 | NCBI WGS metagenome assembly OGZH01 (sample SAMEA3541560, study PRJEB24748) | human gut metagenome | biome: human gut; feature: human-associated habitat; material: faeces | place: China | collected 2012 | reverse complement strand
TGTAGCTCCTACAGGTGTTGCTGCTGTTAATGCAGGTGGTCAAACCATTCATTCATTTTTTAGAATAGGAATGCAGCCGTATATACCTGAAATACGAAAAGGTGCGTTTATGGATAACTGCGAATATAAATTCAACGGAGGTTCGGAGAAGATTTTACAGAATATAAAGTATCTTATCATAGACGAGATTTCTATGGTTCGACCTGATCTTCTTGACAACGTAGCTGATATACTTCGTCATGCAAGAGGAGACAAGGACCCGTTTGGCGGAGTGAAACTTATTATGGTAGGCGACCTGTTTCAGCTTCCTCCTGTGATTAAAGAGGATTTTTTTAGAGAAATATACGATACATCTTATTTTTTTAGTTCGAAGTCTCTTATGGCTTCTGGTATGGAAATGGTGTCTTTTGAAAAAATATATCGCCAGAAAGATGAGAAGTTTATTAGTGTCCTTAATAAGGTGCGTGAAGGGCAGATGGATGATGATGTATTTGATACAATAAACAGCAGATGTATTCAGTCTGATAATAATCAAGGATATGTTGAGATTGTAACTACCAACTCAAAAGCTACGGCTATTAACGAAATGAGAATATCATCGTTACCAGGCTCTTTAAGAAAATTAGAAGCTGTTATAAACGGCGATTATCCTAAAGATGCTCCGGTTGAAAAAACTCTTTTCTTGAAAGAAGGATCAAGAGTTATGATAACAAGAAACGGAGGAGAGTACTTCAATGGCTCTCTTGGTACTGTATTATCTATAAAAAAGGGGGAGATTGAAGTAGTCCTTGATAAACCAAAAGATGATGAGCATACTAAGGTTGTTATAACACCATGTTCGTTTGAGAAAGTAAAATATGTAAGAAACGGATATAAGATAGAATCTGAAGTAGTAGGAGCTATTATTCAGTATCCTATAAAAATAGGTTATTCTATCACGATCCATAAAGCCCAAGGCCTGACATTGGATGCGGCTATGATGGACGTATCTAATTCTTTTGAAACAGGACAGCTATATACGGCTCTTTCAAGAGTAAAGTCTCTTGATGGATTATATCTTCGTCAACCTATTCCTAAGACGGTAAAAACCAGCGATCAGGTGGTGATAAACTTCTATAAAAGGACTCTTGGTAATGGAGGTATTGTGAAACCGGTTCCAATGGAAGAGCTTGAAAAGTCAATGATTAATTTGTCAACCGGATCTGAAATAGATTTTGCAGAGTTTAATTTATAAAAAATATAGTTATGAAATTTGGAGAAGCTTTAGAAGAAGTAAAAAAAGGTGCGTTGATTGCACGTGCCGGATGGAATGGTAAAGGTATGTTCGTATTCCAGCGCCAGGAAGATTGGTTGTCTACTGATATGATAGTTAATAAAGTAAAGTCATTGCCGGATTCGTTTAAAAAATACGTAAACGATTATTATGACGTAACTGAAACCAACATGATTAAATTTTGCGCTTATCTGTGCATGAAAGATGCTAACGATAATATCGTAAACGGATGGTTAGCTTCGCAATCAGATATGTTGGCTGATGACTGGATGGTGGTTGGTTAAGATAACTTAGTTTATCACCGCTTTATTTTTTATAAATCAATAAATTATTCACTTTTAAAAATTACAGTTATGAAAACAAAAGAAGAAAAACAAAAGAAGTTTGTGACAGAATTTGATATAAATGGAGAAAAGTATGGTGGATATATTTATGCTACAACTTTTTCCGAAGCTGAAGATTTTGTTAGACAAAGAAAAGCAACAGAGAAAGTTGTAGGTGGTCCGTGTTTAGAACAAGAAGAAATTAATCGTCTTTATAACCATTCCTCTTAGAATTTTTAATGATTCTTGTTTGTTGGCATAACCTTGAGATGGTGATACTATAGTATATAAGTACCTAATAAGAATATGGCAAGAGTAGATAAAATATTTCAAGACAATTTGGCTCTTATAATGAGCCAGCCGTGGGAAGAGGTAAAGCGTCCGGTCTACGGTGACGGGACAGGCGTCAAGGTGAAGCGTATCCTGCAAGTATGTAACCAGTACGATCTTCGTCGGGAATTTCCTCTTGGTTCACTTAGACCTACTAATCTTAAAAACTCCATAAAAGAAATATTGTGGATTTGGCAAAAAAGATCGGTAGACGTCAAAGATCTTGGTCTTCATATCTGGGATCAGTGGGCTGATGATAATGGAAAGATCGAAGGATGTTATGGAGATATGGTGAACAGACATGTTTATATGGGAACCGGAAAAGCTCCAGAGGGTATGACAGATATCCATGATGGTCTTTACGGTTTTCTTAACCAAACAGACTTCATTCTTTGGTCACTCAAGAATGATCGTTCGTCAAGAAGAATAGTAGCATCCATGTTCGATCCTGAAACCAATGGACTAAAACCTCTTCAAGAATGTGCGTTTCAGATCAATTTATCTGTTAAAGGAGATGAGTTGTATATGACGCTTTATCAGCGCAGCCAGGATATGATTACAGCTTCTTACTGGAATGTAGCTCAATATGCGGCGTTGATGATGATGTTCGCTCACGATGCTGGGTTAAGGCCCGCAGTTTTCACTCATTTTATACAAGATATGCATGTGTATGACCGTCACGAAGAACAGGCAAATGAGCTCCTTCGTCGATCTCTATTCGGCCCGGTTCCACAGGTTACTATCTCGTCTCGTATGGAAGGGAAAGGGTTTTATGATTTTGTAGCTGATGATTTTGAGGTATGGAATTATGAACCGAAGGAGCAAATCAAATTCGAAGTAGCAAAATGAAAATAAGCATAGATAGAAGGGTCAAGATGGTTCCTATCATGGAAATCAATGCCGGAGATGAAGTTAATATCGGAGGCTTTGATTATGTTGTTGAAAACATAATTCCATGTAGGAAAGGCTCTTATTCTGATACGTATGGAATTAGGTTGGTCATGTCTTCTTACAAACATGGCCAACTTGTAAGGAAAGTAGATAGTGTTTTTTCTATCGATTCTATTTTAGTATTTCTCCCTAAAGGAGATTCTGTTGTAGTAGAGTGCTCTTATAGAGAGCTGGAAGAATGTTTCCCTAAAATATGATGTAATGACAGGAGAAGACAAATGTAACCGATGCGAGCAGTTTGGACCGAACGGTCTCACTGATTACCCATGTAAAAGGATTCCATCAAGGAACTGTCCTTGGTTTATTAAAATATCGGATAAGAAATATAAGAAGATTCTTGCCGATAGGGTGAAAAGAATTAAGGAGAATGAGAAACTTAAGCAAGAGATGATGAAAGATCAGGATCTTGTTGAAGAAGTAAAACAAAATACAAAAAGGTTAATGCAATGAAAAAGAAAAATATAAAACCAGAAGAAGTGGAAGTCGTTATTCCTAAAGAAGTAGAAGCTATTAACATATGTGGGGATATCAATAGTTTTATAAAACATATTATATATGTTAGCTTGGATAAGGTAAGTAGTGATAGGGCGTTTGTTAATAATGATGTTCTGTATATGGTTACATACGCATCTATAAAAGGTGAAAATATACCTGTTGGGGTATTAGCAAAACAAAAAGAAGCTGAAACAGAAGATATCGCTATGCCGTTTGAGGATATTGGAAGGGACGTAAATGTTGTGTATCCTATTGAAATAGGAAAGATGTTTAAAGGATTTTACATTCTTAGTAATGGTGCTGTGGCTATTGATTACGAACTTACAGACAATGGAGGCTTTGAAAATGACGATAGCATTGGTAAAATCGACATGAATCTAAATTGATATATTATGGTATTATATATAGCAGCAGATCCTGGAAAAGACGGAGCTATAGCCTGCATCGATCAAGACAGCAAACTAATATCAAGAATATCCACTCCGAGAATATCAGCTTCAGGGCCGGTAGACTTGACTAAAGAATATGTTTTTTGTCGGGATACGATTGTAGAAAACAATCCTGATAGGGTAGTGTTCGTCATAGAGGACGTCCACGCCCTATACGGGGTCAGCACGTCCTCTACAGCCTCTCTCATGGAGAACAAAGGTCAACTGCATGGGCTGTTCCTCTCCCTCTGCATGGCATTTACGGACATAAGTTGCTCCGTTAATTTCATAGCCCCTAAAACATGGCAGAAATTGGTTTGGACGCATTCTGATAAGGTCATGGAGGCAAGTAAGGTAAATACTAAGAAAACGTCATTGGCTTGCGCTAAAAGGCTGTGGCCAAACGATACGTTCGTTAAAAACGAAAGATGTAAGACAGCCCATGACGGTATAGTTGATGCGATGCTTATAGCAGAAGCAACAAGAAGAACCATTTAATCTATTTTAAATCATTTTAAATCCAATTAATTCGTAATTAGATTTTAAAATAATACATTTGCAGTGTTAGATAATCATAATCGTAAGTTTTAAAAAATGAAAGTAAGAGTTCCTGGCATACTAATGAATGAGAAACTTTCAAACATTTCAAAGATGTTTGATAAGGTTCTAAAGGATTGTGTCACATCGAATATAAAAATTACTTTATATTTTGATCATATCCGGATACAAGCCATGAACGAACGTATAACATATACGGATGATATTTTCGATGTGAATACTGATATTTCTTGTGACCAGAAGTTTTCTCTTTTAGTAGATGCCGGGACTCTTATTTCGTTTTTTAAAAATCATAACCAGGATATAGAGATAGAGATTAAAAATGATTACAGTATCGTTTTTAAATACGATAGAGGATCTTTTTCTTCTACTTGGATTGAGGATAAGGCTTTCCCTGATTTCTTTTATCCTGTAGGTGACGGTATTCGTGTTATGAGTTCGTCTTTCATTCAGTCTATGAAAAGATCTTTTGCGTTTGTTGGATCGGATGAATTTAGACCGGCTATATGCTCGATTCTTCTTAATGTGAAGAAGGACTATATTGACATTGTTTCTACTGATATGTTCCGTCTGTTTATAAACAGGAAAGAGTATGCTAATTCAGTAGAAGAAAGGTCGATTATGCTAAGCGAGGTCGCGGCTTCCATCTTATACCGCTTTCTATCTGATAAAGATACGGAGATCAGTATTTCTACAGATGGAGTTAGGACGTTCTTATGCTTTGATAATGTAATTATATCGGATATGAACGTAGAACAACAGTATCCTAACTACGAATACGTATGTAGCAAATTCGAAAAATCGTCGAGAGTTAAGTTTGACCGGGATTTACTTATATCGGTTCTTAATTCCATGACTTTGGTGGATAATGTTGTTAATGTCAAGGTAGATGAAGAAAACGGCATAACGGTAATGTCTGAGGATTTTGGAAATAGAAAAAAGATAATGGAATCAATGCCTTTGAATGCGCTCGAAGGTCCGTGTTTTAATTTTTCTATCGGTAAGGAAAATATACTGTCTTCCGTAAAATCACTTATAAAAGGAGATACTGTCATGGATTGGTCTGATCAGTATAAGATGATAAAGATGTTCAATCCTAAATACGAATCAACATACGTCTTAAATCAAACATTGTATAATCTATAAACAATTAATAATATGGCTTTTAGAGAAAACAGAAGTTTTGGTACAACTTATTATTTGTATATTAATTCAGATGGTAACTTGTATGAAAAAAGTAACGAACCAAAAGAAGGTTTTGTTCAGCACATAAATCCTAATAGCGGTCAGCCGGCAGGATATTGGAAAGAGTATTATAATGGAGTAGTTGGGTACATCAACTACATCGGGTTAAAGTCAAGTACTTTCTCTAATGGAAATACTGTTACTAATTTCCTTATCGTATTAAAAGATTACGAACTTAATGAAAACTATTGTATTTCCATACCTCTCGTTAATCAAAAAGGAAATATCAAGGGCTTTGTTAAGAGCTTCGTAAAATATTACGAAAACATCGATTTCAGTCGTGAAATTTATTTCAATGTCTTTAAGAAGAAGAAAGATGACGAGTTTGGATCTTCGGAACTTATTATCGCGTATGCAGGAGTAGACGGAGAAAAAGATCAGCTTGTTGAACGTTTTTATAAAAAGGGCGTAAATGGCTGGCCTGATCCTGTTGAGGTTACAGGATTTGATGGTAAGAAAAGCCTTGATTATTCAGCTCAAAACAACTTTACTTATCAGAAGATTACTGAATATTCAAATAGGTTCAATGCTTCTATTAAAGACATAAGAGCTGGAATAATGGCTAAATTAGGTTTAGGAAGTAATACTCAGCAAGAGCCTACAGCTCCTCAGACTTATACCCAGCAGACGGCTGCTCCTCAACAGGTTCAACAACCTCAGTCTGTTCCGAGTGCTATTCCGTATCAGAATTACCAACAACCTGCTCAACAGCCAGCACAGTATCAGGCACCGGCTTATACGCCACAGCCGACTGCTCAGCCTGCTGCACCTGCCCCGGCGCCTGCTACAAGGAGCGCCAAGCCTCAGCATCAGACGCAGCCACAGCCGCAAGCACAGATGCCGAACTTTCCTCCTATGGAAGAAGATGACCTTCCATTTTAATATAAACATCAGCCCAGGAGAATAATATTTCTTGGGCTTTTAAAGATTGTGTAGAATGACAGTAGAAATAGTTACAAGATTTCCCCTTATTAAGCTTCGTAGGAAAATGACAGAAGAAAGGATTATGGCGAAGCATGGGGATAAATTATGTATGATCTACTCAGAAACCAGAGAAAAATATAAGCAAGGAGATGAGTGGATCGATGATCCTAATGATGCAGACATAAGTACTTTTCGTGAGTGCTATGAATCAACGAAGGACATAAAAAAAGAAGGTATTGTTTATTGTACTATAAAAATATGATTATGGATAAGTTAGAAGATATTGAAAGACTTCTTTATGAAAAAGAAGATAATAAGAAGGATACTGTTTCTGAAAAGAACAACAAACATAAAAAAGAGGATAAGGTCGTTAATAAAATACCTGAATCGTATTTGACTCCAGGGTATCAGAAGACTGTTCAGGTAGGTATTAAGAAGCTGTATCCTGATGTCGTGGCACCTGAATACAAACATGATGGTGATGCCTGTTGTGATATTCGTGCATATAGAGTAGTGAAGATGATGAATGACATGGGAGTAGAAATAGATGTTCCTTCCGATTTTGAATCAATTACCTTATATCAAGGTTATTCTGTTAGAATCGGAACAGGATTCAAGTTGAATATACCAGAAGGTTGGTGTGTGAATGTGGAAGGAAGATCGGGATTCTCTTTTGACGAGGGAGTGGTAGTTACTAACGCTCCTGGCAAATGCGAATTTATCTACAAAGGAGAGTATATGGTTAATCTTACTAAAATCAATAAAAAACCGACCGTAATCCGCAAAAACGATCGAATAGCTCAGATGGAAATCGTTCCACAATACAAAATGGTATTGGAAGAAGTAACAGATATTGAGGTAGAAGACGGGAATGAACGTGGAGAAAAAGGTCTTGGTAGTTCTGGAGTTAAGTAATGTTTAAATATTTTTAAAATGAGCATGTTAGGTTTTACATTCATCACAGACAGCAAGCTGTCAATGTACAGGGAGAAAGCTATTAAATCCGAAAATCTTGCAAAAGAAATTGAGGAAATGCAGGATAAGGCCGCTTCTTACAAGGAAAGGCTTTCCGAACTCAAGTCAGATATCGCTTCAAAGGATAAAGAGATTTTATCTGTTGGCAAAGATCTTTCTGAGTCTAAGGAAAAGATTGACGCCTTGAAGGAAAATCAGAAAAAGTTGATAAAAAGCGTCAAGAAGAAAACGGAAGAACTTGATGCTGTCAATGTCGATCTTGACAAAGCCAGGTCTGATCTTGATGAGGCTAATTACAAAATCAGAAACTTGGAAGAAAAGAAAAACAGTATCTCATCTGAATTAAAAAAGAAATCAAATGCATTGATTGAAGCTAGGATCAGAATCGGAGATTTGGAAAACGAGGTTTCGGTTGGGTCCAAAACAATACAAGAGTTAGAATCGAAGCTGAAATTAATGCAAGTAGAATTAAGAGGCTACCAAATAGGTATAATCGGGAAAGATAAAAACGATGCCGCTGAGCCGGAATTAGATAAAGATGAAGAATCAGATAAAGATGTAGCAGAATCGGAGAAATTTGATGAAAATAAAGAAGTGAAATACAATACGCTTCTTGATACAGATGTGATTCAGGAAGAAGCAGGTGACATTGTGGAGCCCGAAAACGAAGCTAAACAAGTAAAAGACACTAAAAAGAAGAAGAAAAAAAAGAAGTGAGTTATTTTAATCTTTTTATGTTTTAATGTTTGCCATATTATGGGTTAGTACTTAACTTTGCGTTGAGAAAGTTTTTAGGATAATTATTGGTTAAAAATTTAGCTGTTATATGCAGGCGTCTGTGAAGGCTCCTGCATATTTTTAAGGTCCTGTGGCTTAGTGGTGAAAGCAAGATGCTCATAACATCGAGATCGTGGGTTCAAATCCCTCCGGGACCACTGTCCAATGGTGTAGTGGTAGCACAACAGATTTTGGTTCTGTTAGCGGAGGTTCGAATCCTCCTTGGATAACGGTACATATTTTGTGTAAAGTGTTAATTATCTAAGTGTTTGTGGTGTGTGAACATAGCAAACATTAAATGGCCCATTAGTTTAACGGATAAAACCCTTGAGTCCTAATCAAAAGTTGCCTGTTCGATTCAGGCATGGGCTACATGGCTTGTTGGATGAGTGGTTTAGTCAGGGATCTGCAAAATCTCGTAGGGCGGTTCGATTCCGCCACAAGCCTCTAAAAAAAGTAAGACAATGAACTACCCAGAGCAACAAATGCTTAAGATCCTTAATAGGGATCTGTTAAGTAATCCGATGTATGTTATTAACAATCTTCATATATATGATTGGGAATCTGACTTCCTGGCCATAACAAGATCATTGTACGCTTATGAAGTAGAGGTCAAGATGTCTAAACAAGATTTCTTTAACGACTTCAAAAAGGATAAAAAACATAAGGTTCTTAAAGACGGCATTATTAAGGTAGGTGGTGTCATAAGCTATCCTCCAAACTATTTCTACTACGCCTGTCCGCCTAATATGATTGACGTAAGTGAAGTTCCGTCTTATGCTGGACTGATTTATGTCGATGTTAGTAAAAATAGGAAGAACATCGTTAAGGCCGCACCTTTAATTCATAGACAGAAGTTTGATGTAGTGGGCAGGAAACTGGTGGATAAGTTTTACTACAATATGCTTACTTGGAAGAAAAGAGCTATTTCAAACGTGTATGCTGACCCAGCCAAGGAAAGAGAGAAGGGCGTGCGTGCCGGAGCTGAGGCTGTGAGGAAGTCGGCCTGGGATGCGTTCAGGGCGCAGTGCCCGCACATCGCTTTTCCCTATGGAAAAGAATTTCCGATGTGTGACGATCATGAACAAGATCATCCCATGAGAGACTGCATACTTCAGTGTGAAAAAGGTAGAATATTTAAAAACGTATTAAAATGAGCACCCCACGTGAATTAAGCAGGATAGCTAATAGGATAGCCACGAAGATGACTGGCGATGGATGGATCAGCCCCGGTAGAAAGAATCTTGTCTCTGATAAGAAGGTCATGGAATTAATAGATTTGATCTTTAATGAAATATGGAGGGAATTAGATGACGGGAAAAGAGTCCATATCATAAAACAGATGATTTTTAAAAAGATTTTTGTCAGTAGGCAAAAAGATAAATACTACATACAATGCATAGAAAAAAGGGACGCCAAATAGACGCCCCTTTTCTTTTTCTGTAAGTAATTGTTATTTCATTACTTTCCTTACCAACTTAGAAACAGCTTGCGTGATAGTCCACCTGATGTTTGCATTAACGTTGATAGTCTGAGGAGTACCGTTTGCATCCAAGTTAATTACCTCCTTGTCTATTTCCAAGAACGGATCACCTGCTGTCTGGGTAATAACCGTATTAGCCGTCTGACCTCCGGCGGCCTTCACCTTAAGAGTATTTACCAGATCGTTTACATCAGTGTTCGCAGCAATATCGGAGAATACGATACTGAAAGCAAAGGCTCCTGTTGCACCAGGGTCGTCGGCGATAACAGCGCCGTTGTTGGTATCCTTACCTGCCGCCTGATAGGAGGTAGGTATTTCCAACGTCAGAGGATGAGTTTCGTCCGGAGTTAAGGAGAACGTTAATTTAGTTGAGTTACTTGTACCGTTGATTGTTACAGTACCACCTTCTTTCCCTACAGATGCAGTAGGATCTATTTTTACGAACTCAGCTACCGGAGATTGGTTGATGGTAGCACTTTTCTTAACACCCCCTGATTCGGCACCAAATTCTACTTGTTGCGTGCGTTGTACACGACCTTCGTATTTTTCACCTGATACGGTAACCGCCTGATCACCATCACCTGATCCCGGATTGAAGGTTACAAAACCTATTTTCATTTCTGCCATGACATTTATTTTTAATTGATTAAGATACCGACAAATATATGATTATTTTTATTCTCTTACGTCATTGATTTATTTTTATTAAATACGTAGCGCTATGGTTTTTTTTATCATGTTTTAATCCTATTTATTTCTTTGTTGATTATTTATTATGTATATTTGCAACATCAATATAAAACATTATAACCGTGAAAGTAGATTTTTTTAACAGTAAGGATTTTTTAGGATCTAAAACTAAAGAAAGCAAGATCCGGAAGTTGTCAATCAGTAAAAGTAAGATAATGACTATCTCTGTCGATAATTTGAATTGGATGGGGGTAACGGATGCGGTTGTTATCGGCTTAGAAGAAGGGAAGATATTTGAAGGAGTTGAAAATACGGTCTTTTATCTGGCTGCTTCTGATGTTGAAGACGAGAGATCGTTTAAGGTAAATAACCTTGGTGTAAAATACAAGAGAATTTACTTAAAAGACCTGCTCGATTATCTTGGATGGGATATAGGAGAAAATTCTTATGCTGTGTATGATATTATAAAAGAAGACAGTAATCTATTCCGTCTTCAGTTTAGGGTAATAAAAAAGAGTAGGAGTGAAAAATGATGAACAATATAGATATTAAAAACAAAAGAATACTGCTATTCGATTTTGACGGGACGTTGGTTGAAACCAGATCTGGTAGTCTTTTTGCAAAAGATCTTACTGATATGAAGATTAAGCAAGATGTCGTGAATAGGGCACTTGATCTTATGGAGCAAAATGGCGTTAAGTACTTTGGTATAATAAGCAACCAATGTGATGTGGGTGTCGGGTTTGTTTCCGATGAAGATATTGATGCGAAGATAAATTATGTCCTTAGATGCGTTCATGATCTTGCGGTGAAAAGAGGTATAAGAGGAGTAGTGTATGGTCATTATGAGTGTTTTTCAATTGATGAACATGATCCGATGATGAAGCCTAATCCCGGTATGGTATATAAGGCGCTTGGTGCTTGTAGGTTGATGATGGATGGCATAACATATGAAGATATTACGAAAATGACGCTGATGGTAGGAAACGCCAGTGGTATGCCAGGTCAGTTCTCTGATTCGGATAAGGTATGTGCTGAGAAGGCCGGGGTTGACTATATGGACGTCATTCAGTTTGTTGGTAAAGATCTTGATTTAAATTATGTGTTGTCCAAAGAACATACAAGTGAAGGACTGGTTGAGTTTAGGGACGATTTTGTTTATATTTTTAGTAATCCTTATGGGGTTGATCTTAACATAAAAATTGAATTACAGGATATTTATCGTTCGGAGTTGGTTACTCCTCCTATTTGTAAACCTCCTTTATTTACTTTGAAGGTTCGTATTAAAAAAGATCAGGATTATGGAGGATATAGCGATATTATAAGAATAGATAAAGGAGACAATAATATTACATTTACGAGTTTGTATCATGAAAGTAAAGAAAACGGCGATAGTTTATCATAAATCGGATTTAGATGGCGTTGTGTCGGCAGCCATCGCAACCATGTACGAAAACAGTAAAAACAAGGATGTTATTTATATCCCGTATTCGTATGAAGATGATGTTAAGAAAGTTGTTGACAAAGTGCGTGATTTAGATGTTGTTTATGTTCTTGACGTGTCTTTCGGAGCCGATTCTAAAACGATTTTCAAGAAATGGCTTGATGAAGGAAAGAGCCTGATGTGGATAGATCATCACAAGGGAATTATCGAAGATAGTAAGACATGGGGGTTCGTAGTTCCAGGGTTGAGGAGAGTCGGTACCGGTGCGTGCGCACTGGCCTCGGACCTGCTGATGGGGAAGGTGCCGGCGATAGTCAGGTGCTTATCGGACTACGATGTGTGGAATAAAGAATCCGGTTTAGGCTGGGATACGGTAGTAGCCGTCCAGTATGCCTTGAGATCAAAAATAAGACTCAATGTGTTAATAGCATTGTCGTATTTGTATGACCATTTTAAAGAAAATATGAAGGACAATGAGGTGGATTTAATTTTCTATGATCTCGCTAAAGAAGGACGTGCTATAATTAACTACATGGCCGGCAAAAACGAACAAGAGGTAAGTGCGTGCTCGTTCGAAGCTTACGTAGACGAGGTTAAGGTCGTGGCGATGAATACTACAGAATTTAGTTCCAAAGTATTTGATTCTCTTACACCTGACTGGTTAGATGGTAGAAAAATTAAAGCCCTGATGCCATTTTGTATTATGCCAGGTGGTAAAGTCCGGTTCTCTCTTTATGAATGCGTGGAAGACAGCGTAGATTGCTGTGAGGTAAGTAAGAGATTCGGTGGTGGAGGACATGCTGGTGCTGCTGGATTCGTTATAGACGTATCAAGTGACCAGTTTAAGTACTTCCTTGAAAACCACAAACTTACTTCAATTAAATAAATCAATGAGGTAGTGTTTTAAATAGGATTGGTTGCCATCAATCCTATTTTTTTTTTGTGTTGAGCTGGAAGAGGTGGGTGAGATAATGTTTGTGTGAGGAATGGAAATGATGCTGAAGGGCATATGTGGTGTGAGAGATGAAAAAGGTTTATGTGATAAGGAAGAGATAAAAAAGGTTTGTGTAATGGGAGAGAGGGGGTACCTATCACGAACCTCCCGCCCCCGAAACGCGTTTTCTCCCCCACACCCCCTTCGCTGGAAAACCGGAAACGCGTTTTTACATCAAACATAAAAACTCGCTGATTATCAATTACTTATTTAAATTATTGATAATCAATGTATTATTATAACATATTGATTATAAGCCACTTAAATAAAAACATATCCTACATATTAATGTACGCGTATAGTACTGCTCTTGTGTGTTTTGCAACTTGCTGATAATCAGATAATAGAATCGAAATTAATACAAGTTAACAAAAAAAAGATAGCATATATATTTGTGGTATTGATAAATGTCGTATATTTGCGTCGTGATCGATAGAGATCACGAGTTAACATAGTGAACCTATATAGTGTACCCGTTGGGTGAACTATATATGTATCTGTAATTGCCTGCGTTGTGGGTCATTAAATTGAATATCATTTGTTTAACAATTAAAATATATTGGATTATGATTACAAAAAAGAATGTAAACAAGCTGCAAAACGCTGTTATCAAAGAAAATGCTGCAAATTTGGTAGGTGCCGTAAAGTTATACAACGCTTTATTTGCTAATGGAGCTGATCTTAAGTCTATTTGCAAGGCCTTGGAAATACCGGCAGAATACGCCGTAAAGGTTGCAGCCCTCGCCAAGGATAAAAAACGCCTGGTAGCTGTGTGTAGCCAAATGTTACCGAAAGTAGATAATACCTTTGTTAAGTTTTCCCTATATTCTAAAGTATATAAGGATAACAAGGTGGACAAGGAAAAAGGAATTGAGGCAAAAACGGCTGACTGGTGCGCTGATAATGTGGTTTATGGCGGGGAATATAAATCTTTCGGTTTTTCAACCGCTGAGACATTGGGAACTAAAAAAAGTGCAAAGTGGCTTGTTAAAGAAACAGACGAGTATAAAGCTACTTATGTAGCTGTTAAGATCAAATCTTATTCAATTCGTACCGTTGCAAAGTGTGTAAGTGAATATTTGGCGCACGAAAGCAACCAGCAGTAAAAAAAGGTTAGGCGCGTACCGTTAAACGCGTCTGTACGCCGTTGTCAGTGGGTGCACGTCCCGCGTATGCTTTAGACTAAAGCTGACAAGCAGAGAGTTATTTTACATATTGGAGATAGATATACCGTTGCCTTTGCCGTTGGCAATTAAAGGGCTGGTATTACTGCATGGACTATCCGAATAGGTATAGTTTATGTTAGGTATGTGAGTACAGTTTGGAAAACATGCTGTTGTACGAGGTTTATCTCCAGATCGAAACGTGTCTTACTTGCTTACACGAAAAAATAGAACAAGGCTGTAGATTAAATTACAGGGTACAAGCATGTAGCCTACCATGTAGGGACGTGTCGTATCAAAACGCAAGGACACTATGCCGTTATGTGTGGCGAAATAGTGTAGCAGACGGAAAATATAATAACAACATAGTACGAGCCTGTACGCAAGAACTACGTACTAATTACGGGCTGTTGGTTGTAGCATAAAATCTCTATAAGATAGGAATGCGCGTCCGGTTCGATTCCGGAGCAACCTCTAAATAATAAATAATATAATAGCATGGAAAAGAAAGCAATGATCAACGCTTTAATTGAAGCGTTCAATAAATCTAAAAACAGTTGCGTAAAAATAACATTGCGTAACTATATCGAGACGGTGGAAACATTGAGCGAAAGTGAGTACAAAGAGGCGGAGGGTTTCTATATTGAAGCACTTAATAGATGGAGTTAATCATAATTAAAGCATAAAGAAAATGGAAAGGAAATTTAAATCTCATATGGTAGACGTCCGCGGTCTGTCCAGGAAAGAAGCTAAAGAAAAGCGGAAAAGAGCGTATCGTGAATTTATGTTGTATCGTGATCTCAAAGAAGCGTATCATGCCGATACGGGAAAGGACAAATGCAAACGCAAAGTCCATACATCACGAATATACGTGAAAGAAAACATAAACAGCATTTAAATAGGAATAGGGTTGTTTCGAATATCGGAGCAGCCCTATTTTTGTATCTTACTCTTTATATTCATGGGTAGGATATTCTGAGAGTGAACGACGGATGTGTGCTATATTGGTCTAAAACGAAACTAAAATAGGATAGTTTGGATATAATGCCGGTATTTTGTCTATATCATGTCGTTAAAATTGGTCTAAAACGAAACTTGAGGCGGTTTTCTGACCCAAAATAGGGTGTCGGATGCCGCCTTTTTCGTCTCTATGGATTGAAAATTAGGCTTATTGTATTTTTCTTAAAAATGAGGTATGCCTGATTATCAATTAGTTAGGTTTTATAATCCCCGTATTTTTGGACATACTTATTGTATTTTTTTTATTCTATGTGGTGGTTTTTATTAGTAGCTGATCTTTATTTTCTGTCGGTTGGTATTCGCTCTATGTTGGAGTACGGACCGGATCAGTATAATATTGTAATGGTCTTTTGCTTTTCTTTGTTGGCTTTGATTATAGGTTTAAATATCTATCTTAATAGGAGGAGCAGGCGGTAGGGCGTGGGCTGAAGACTCTCTATTCTCTCTATGGAATGATATTATCTCTAAACACCCCACACTTCATGCCAGAGTATAAGCTTGTAGCGCTCTCCGTATGCCTGTGGCGAGGCTGATAGCGCAGGTTCTATGCGGAAAGCCGGAGGATTAGCGGGAGTTGGAGAGGGGGAGAGGGAGGGCACTCCCTACCAACAAAATTCAATAGATAAGCGTTTTAAAACAACATTATGTAGGGTTTTCCCACAAAATTAAGGATTACAGTGCTTTAAAACAGCAAAATGTGAGTTTATTCTACAAAATTCAATAGGTTGAGAGTTGAAAACTATATTCTATAGATTAGTGGTAATCGGAATGTTTAACAATTAAAATATGGATGGTATGAACGTATATGATTTTGCACCCGATTTAGATTTGAGTAAGGAGGTAGAAGGTTCTATTTTCGGGGTAAAAGGAATAGAAGGCAGTGATGGAATAGTATATGCTAAGGTAGTTAGCTGTGTAGACGTTAAGGATTACAGTTGTGATAGGTGTATTTTTTATGATTGTTATAAGGATAAATGTTTATTATCGCGTAGTGATAGTTGTATAGATGGAGATTGGATTTGTAGGTACGAACAGGCTGCCATAGAGGGGGAGTAGGCGGCGCCTTGGGCTAAGGCCTGCGGTTGTAGGTGGAACGTAGGTCGGAGCAGAGCCTGGACAGTTTATTGTGGAACGTAAAAAAGAAGGAGGAGATAGCGATATGAAAAAGGCATTTAAGATATTTTTTATTATGTTTGTCATAGAAATAGTGCTGATAGCTATTTTAGATGCTATGGCGTAAGTGAGAAAAATTTCTTCATTAATTTTCTTATGCTTTAGACAGAATGCTCCCGTCTGCGAAGATCGGAGCATTTGCTTTATGGGATTCATGGTGCGGTAGGTCGGTTCGATTCCGGCGATCTCACACAACATTAAAAACAAAGGAGGAAAGAAAATGAAAGATGGTATTACATTACATCCAGAACACGGATTGAATCCGTCTATAGAAGTCTGCATGATATGTGGCGAAGAGATGGGGATTGCTTTATTAGGGAATAATATCAAAGGGCAGGCACCGCATCATATATGCACGGGCGGAGTATGTGACAATTGCAAAAAGATAATAGATGACGGAGGCTGTTTTATTATCGAAGTCGAGGATGGATCAGATCAAAAGAATCCGTATCGTACAGGGAGATATTGTGCGATAAAGAAAGAGGCAGCAAAGAAAATACTTGGACAGGAGCATAGTATTGTGTACATGGAAAAGTCTGCATACAGTCAAATAATACCACAAAAATAAAGAAGGATATGTTTACAAAAGAAGAGCGATTATTTATTTGGAAAGAAGCATATAGGGAAATCGAAGAATTACGTACTGGAGAATATATATGCGTTGCATTGAAACATGCAGTATTTAAATTTTTTGTAACTCCTAAAAATTCCGGAACTTTTTATGGGATGCCTTTATATGAACTGGTGAGAACATATTTCCCGGAATTGGAGAAAAAGAAAAGTATGGCTACAGAACCAGAAGGAAAATGGGGTATGGATGGATGGTTTGGCTGTATTAGTCCAGAAACGAGGGAGGTGAGGCTAAATATCGTAAAAGACATTATAAAAGAATTAGAATAATATTTTTGTTAATCTATTTTATTCATCAAATTAAGTTTTGGGTTTTGGCATGTCGGTTCGTGAGGATAGACATGCCTATTTCTGTATCATAGAGGGATGACGCGGCGTGCCGGTGCGTATGTGCCGGTTCTGGTTCGATTCCAGGAATCTCACAAACAATAAATCATAATCATATGGAAGTAATAACATTCGGTCCGGATATGGATTTGTCTTCTAAAAAAGCAGGAGATGTATTTAGATTAAAATTGTATGGCATAGAGTATGATGTCAAAGTAGTTGGTGACGATGAAGATCCTCTTATGTTCTGCAAAGATTGTATATTTTTTAACAACTCCGAACGGTGTTCACTCTCAGAATCGCAAGACTGGTGCTTAAAAAAGCAAGTTGTTTACTGTAAAATAAGACATGATGGGGGAATTTAATGCGAAAGACGCCAATTTCTTATGGCGTCAAATTGGTAGGATTGATGGGGTGATAGAAACTCTGAACCGTACCGAAGGAGAGATGCCGGAAATTATAGCTGGAGTGCTAAAAAGAATAAGAGATGATATAGATAAGTTTGTAGATAATAAAACAAAAGATTATGAGAATATATAAAAATGATATTATAAAGGCGTCAGCAATAAGCACCGGAGCCGACAGAGGCGTGTTGCTGTGTTCAATAACAGATTCAGGCTTTACGTCTATAGCGGGCGTAATATCGGCTGTTAAGGATAGGTTACCAAACGAAGATCACAAGAAGATGGTTTTTGAAATCTTGAATGATACGAAAAAAGAGTACGGAAGATATAATAATTGCGGAACAAAAGTATTGTAATAAAGAGTAGAAAACAATATGTTTATGTAATATTAGTTTTTTCATTTTTATTGAAAGGAGCGCCGGCCTGTGAAGGTATGCGCTCTTTGTATTTGTATAATGCATAAAACAATAATAATATGACAGAGAATAGTATAGACGTAAATATCGTACCTGTAAAGAATGGTATGAAACGTGTTGTGGTATCATATTACCATTATTCACGCAAGGAGAAAGATCGCATGAGTTCCCAAACGGATTACGTTTGGGAAACAAAGAATGAAGAAATGTTTAAATACTTTGAGGCCAGGAGGACAAAAGTATTTTATAGTCAGATTCGTGCCATGTGTAGATTCTATGGCAAGAAAAATGTACGTAAATACAAAAAGTTATGATATTAAAAACGACAACTAACGAGTTTTGTTTCATTAACGTAAGTTTCTACGAAACAATAGCAGATCCTCGTCATTTCTTTGAACAGGATTATGAAGAGATGCCAGAATATGAGGAGGAATCGGATTTTGATTTTGATTCTTATTACAATAAGTTTATTCCTTTTGTACAGGAATGGGCGAATGAGGTAAGTGAACGCCTTTACGGATATGGCGTGAATAGTATAAAGGTAACATCGGTCGGATATCCGAAAGAATATAATTATGGTACTGATTGGATGAACGTAGAGGTAGAGTTTTGTGATGAATGGAGGCAAAAGATGTTATCTAACATTAGTAAGATTGTCAATGATGATAAATGCAAGAAGTATGCGGAGACTAATTACCGGTCGGTATCAGGATACATCTTTTTAGGGCCTGAAGATTTAAAGGAATTTGAAAAGGAAATAATAGAAAGAAAGTCGGATTCCGGATATGATGTAACAATATTATTAAATATGTATCTAACTTTGGCTTTTGTAAAAGAATTTGGATTTAAAGCCGGAGAAGCATGGAGTGAAATAACAGAATATGCTTACGGATGTTTATCGTATTCCGATTTTGCAACAACAGAGATGCTTATACCGGAAGGTTCGGAGCATTTATTCAAAGACATTTACACGGCAAAGGCCGACGAATTATATCATCATGTCCTGGATAAATTCGGATGGGCGTGGCGTGATCCGAAATATAAGTCAGAAACAGAATTATGCGCGATGCTAAAGTGGGCAAAAGAAAAAGGCTTGACCATTGAAGAGTTAAGTATTTAATTGTTAAACATAAGGCAGTAGTGGTGCGTGAGTATAGGTGCTGCCGTTAAAATATTTTATAAGATGAAAAAAGAAGAGATTCAAACTATTTTATACACAATCAAAGAAGGAGACAGTATTAAAATCAAAGTACAAGACAAAAGTGAAGAGATAAGACTGCGGGATCATGTAAGAAGAGTACAGAAATACGGATACAGGTTTTGTTTGTCT
>OGZH01000929.1_pt1 | contig 19634 bp, 19 predicted proteins | sample 1576741 | NCBI WGS metagenome assembly OGZH01 (sample SAMEA3541560, study PRJEB24748) | human gut metagenome | biome: human gut; feature: human-associated habitat; material: faeces | place: China | collected 2012 | reverse complement strand
AATATTTAATGTTTAAGAAAAAGCTTATTACAAGTGCAATCACCGCAAGTTTAATGATGGGAATAGCAAGTACATCTTTTGCAGCAACTAATCCATTTAGTGATGTGCCAGCTGATAGTTGGGCATATGATGCAGTTACTACACTTGCTAATGATGGCGTGATTGATGGCTATCCAGATGGTACATATCAAGGTCAAAATACTATGACTCGTTATGAAATGGCACAGATTGTAGCACGAGCTATGGCAAGAACAGATCTTGAAAAAGCAGACAAAGCAATTGTTGATAAATTGGCTGTTGAATTTGCTGATGAATTGGATAATTTAGGTGTGCGCGTTGCAGATTTAGAGAAAAAATCCGACAATATGAAATGGAAAGGCGAATTAAAATATAAATATTCGCAGGAAAATCATGATGAAGGAAAAGATAAACGCTCTAATAAATTAGAATTTAAACTTGAACCAAAAGCTTATATTGGTGATAGTGATTGGACTGCTAATGCTAAAATTGAATATACAATGTATCCAGAAACAGATAGCAATGCAGATGGTGTAAAAGTAAGTAAGGCATATGTAGAAGGACCTTTATTTGGTGCAACAGTAACAGCTGGTAGAACTTCTTTAGATATTTGTCAGGGCATGATTTTTGATGATGAAATTTCTGGTATGACAGCAAATTTTGGTAGTGATGTATTTAATACAAATATAGCTATTGGTCGCTACAGTGAAAACGATCATGATGGTGAAATCCCTGATGGTAAAACAGCAAAAGATATCACTGCTGATTACTATGGTGTACAATTTGATTACACACCAAACGATAATTTAGCACTCAATGCAGGTTATATTTTATTGAGTGGATTAGATAAAGATGTTGAATTAGATTTAGACGTTGATGATAATAAAGCTAATTTATGGTATGTCGGCGGTAAATATAATTTTGATAAAAATGTTGCATTAGCTGGACAGTATTTACAAAATGCTGATGCTAATAGCTATGATAAAGCAGGTAGTGTAGAAATACAGTATAAAGGCGCAAGTGCGAAAGATGCAGGTTCTTGGGGAGCATATATAGGATATCGTCATCTTGGAGAAAATGTAACTATTGAGACTGCTTATGATGATGCTGCAGAAGGTCAAAAAGGTCTTGTAGCTGGTGTAGAATATGCTTTTGCTGAAAATATTCTAGGCGAACTTCTTTATTTTGATGGTAAAGATATGGACACAGATAAAGATGCTGATACAGTATATACTAGTCTTAAATTTAAATTTTAATAAATAAGTCCATAAATTAAATTTAAATATAAACTAAGAGGCGATAGTTGAATGTTTCATTTTAGAAAAACTAAAAAACAGATGATAGCACTTTGTTTAAGTGCAGCACTTAGTGCAGGTTCTTTAACTGCTTATGCGGCAACAGAATATTGGAATGATGCTTCTACAAAACCAATGGTAGAAACTAAAACACCTATTTCTGATAATACTAATTGGGAACAGTGGAAAGCTGGCTGGGATAATTTAAAAACAAATTATGAGCAGGTAGCACTTACACCAGGCGCTGATTTTTCTAAATTAAATTTTGGTTGGTATTCTAAAGAAAAAACAGATAAAGCAATGGTACGTATTGCTGATAATAAAGAAATGAAAAATGCCAAAGAATTTAAAGGTACTTGTACAGAAGGTACTGTAATCAATGGTGTGCAGTATTATAGCAATAAAGTAACAGCTGATGGTTTTAAACCAAATAGCACATATTATTATCAAGTAAAATTAAATGGTGAATGGCAACAAGCTCAAGAATATAAAACAGGTGATCCAGACAATTTCAGCTTTATGTTTGTAGGTGACCCACAGATTGGTTCTTCATATAAACAAAAAAATGCAGAATCTAATGGTAAAAAATTAGGTAATGATTTAGCTGCTAGAAATGACTCTTATAACTGGAATGTAACTTTAAATAAAGCAATGGAACAACATCCAGAAATAGACTTTTTAGTATCCCCTGGTGACCAGGTAAGTGTAAAAGGTAATGAAGACGCAAAAGATTTAAAAGAACAAGAAGACCAATATTCTGGATATCTTTCCGCCTCTGTACTTCGCAATTTACCACAGGCAGTAGCTATTGGTAACCATGATTGTAGCTCTGCAAGCTATCAAAATCACTTCAATAATCCAAATCCATTCCTTGAAGAATCTACACCAACACCTGCTGGTAACGGATATTTTTATAGTTATGGTAATGCTTTATTCATTGTCATTAATGCTAATAACTACAATGCAGCAGACCATAAAGCTTTGATTGAAAAAGCTATCAAAGAAAATCCAAATGCAAAATGGCGTATTGTTGTAATGCACCAAGATATTTATGGTTCAGGTTTAGACCATTCAGATTCTGATGGCATTATCTTGCGTACACAATTGACACCAATTTTTGATGCAAATGATATTGATGTAGTATTACAAGGTCATGATCATAGCTATGCACGTACTTATCAGCTTACAAGTGATGGACAGGCACATGATGAATTCTTAGAATACAAACAAGATCAAGGTGGATTTAACCACGATAATTTTGATGAACGCTTTGAAAAAGATGGCGTATTCAGAGCATATTATAAATCTCAAAATCTTTGCTACAATATAGCCGATAAATCACAAGGTACAGTTGTAAATCCAGAAGGTGTATTTTATTTGACTTCTAACTCTGCAACTGGTTCTAAATTCTATAATTTAATTCCAGAACAACAAGATTATGTAGCAGCTCGTAGTCAAAATTGGAGACCATCTTATTCTGTAATCAACATTACAAAAGATAGTTTCACTGTTAATACTTATGATGTAGAAACAGGCGAAGCAATAGATAGCTCCTATACAATTGTAAAAAAATAAATGATGATTTGATATAAAAGTGATAAGAATTTTTCTTATCACTTTTATTTTACAGTTATTTTTGTATATATTTATTTAAATTTTACGTTACGTTTACAGTATTTTTAAAAATAAAATATAGAATAAATATATCTACAAAAGATATAGAAATTATCTTATTTTTGATTAGAACTAAGGAGAGTGACTTTTGTGTTTTATTTGAAAAAAAATAAAAAAAGAATGTTAGCTTTATGCTTAAGTGCAGCACTTAGTGTAGGCTCTTTAACTGTTTATGCGGCAACAGAACAATGGAATGATGCTTCTTTAACACCAGCTTTTACTACTAAAACAGCTGTATCAGAACATACAGATTGGGCAGATTGGAAAGCTAACTGGGATAAAATTAAAACAAATTATGAACAAGTTGCTTTAATTCCAGGCTCCGATTTTTCTAAATTAAACTTTGGTTGGTATTCTAAAGAAAAAGCAAATGAAGCTGTAGTGCGTATTGCTGATAATAAAGATATGAAAAATGCTAAAGAATTTAAAGGTACTTGTACAGAAGGTACTGTAATCAATGGTGTGCAGTATTATAGCAATAAAGTAACAGCTGATGGCTTTGAACCAAATACTACATATTATTATCAGGTAAAATTAAATGGTAAATGGCAACAAGCTCATGAATATAAAACAGGCGATCCACATAATTTCTCATTTATGTATGTAGGTGACCCACAGATTGGTGCTTCTAAAGGTCAAGTTCCAAATGAAAGTGCTGTAGAACAAAGTGAAGATGTTGCAGCTAGAAATGATGCTTATAATTGGAATAAAACATTAAATAGTGCTTTAGCACAACATCCAGAAATTAATTTCTTAGTATCTCCTGGTGACCAAATTAATGAACCAGCTGGTAATAACGCTGAAAAACATTTATTACAGGAATATGAATACTCCGGATATTTATCTGCAACAGCTTTCCGCAATTTACCACAAGCAGTAGCTATTGGTAACCATGATTGCTTGACTACTAGTTATCAAAATCACTTCAATGTGCCAAATCCATTTACAGCAGAAACTAATTCTACAGTTGCAGGTCATGGATATTATTATACTTATGGCAGTGCTTTATTCATTGTCATCAATGCTAATAACTATAATGCAGCTGACCATAAAGCTTTAGTAGAAAAAGCAGTAAAAGAAAATCCAAATGCAAAATGGCGTATTGTTGTAATGCACCAAGATATCTACGGTTCAGGTTTAGACCACTCTGACTCTGATGGTATTATTTTACGTAACCAATTAACACCTATTTTTGATGCAAATGATATCGATGTAGTATTACAAGGTCATGACCATACTTATGCTCGTACTTATCAGCTTACAAGTGATGGTAAACAATATGATGATTTTGCAGAATATAAAGTAGGTCAACATGGACAAGACCATAAAGTACTTGATAATAAATTAAAATCTGACAGTGCTTTCAAAGAATACTATACTTCTCAAAATCGTTGCTACACTATTGCTGATATGAAACAAGGCACTTTAGTAAATCCAGAAGGTGTATTCTACATGACTTCTAACTCTGCAACTGGTTCTAAATTCTATAATTTAATTGAACAGCAACAAGATTATGTAGCTGCTCGTAGCCAGACTTGGAGACCAACATATTCTGTAATCAATATTACTGATGATAAATTTACTATTAACACATATGATGCTCAAACAGGCACACCAATCGATGAAGCTTATAGCATTATTAAGAGATAATAAGTAAGATTTAATTTTTCTCTAACTGCGGTAAAGTATATGCTTTACCGCAGTTTTTACATTAAAGAAATTAATATAATGATAATAAGAGAGGAATTTTTTATGAATTTGTTAAAAAATATTTGGGTTCGCGGGATTATAATTATTTGTATATTAGTAGGTGGTTTTTTCTTTTTACAATCGTATAATCAAGTAGAAAAACCAACTTTAGTAAATACACAAGGGCGCGCTTTTGAAAAAGCAACAGTAGTTGAAGTTTTAAAAGATAATATACAAGAAGATGGCTCTCGTGTGGGCGACCAAGTTGTATTATTACAGATGGAAACTGGACCACAAAAAGGGCAGATTTTGGAGGCAAATAGTCCTAATGGATTATTATTTGGAACAGCATGTAAGCCAGGCTTAGAAGTAATCACCATTTCTAGTGTAGTGGGGCAATTACATGTTACTACTGTATATAATGTAGATCGTTCTATGCCAATATATATTTTTATAGCTATTTTCTTGATTTCACTTTGTATTATTGGTGGGAAAAAAGGTGTAAAATCGGCAATTGCACTTATTTTTAGTTTCATTTGTTTTGTATTTGTATTTTTCCCTATGATAATGAAGGGAACTTCTCCATCTTTAGCTGCTATTTTTACAGCGACAATTGTTACAGCAATGACCATTTGCTTGATTAATGGTTTTACGATAAAAGCTTTATCTGCTATTTTGGCAACTTTTTTTGGTTTATTGATTGCAGGTTTGACAGCAGATATTTTTGGCTATTTCACATCACTTTCAGGTTATAATGTATCCAATATTGAAGCATTATTATTTATTGGACAGAATACTTTAATTGATGTAGGTCAATTACTTTTTGCTGGTGTTTTATTTGCAAGTTTAGGTGCTGTAATGGATATAGCAATGGACGTATCTTCAGCAGTGCAAGAATTGCATGTTAAAAATCCAGCATTAACACCTAAAGAATTATTTAAAAGCGGTATGAATGTTGGACGAGATATTATGGGTACAATGTCAACAACACTGATTTTAGCTTTCTTCGGTGGCTCTCTTGGTGTATGGGTATTAGATTATGTATATGATTTACCATATTTGCAATTGATAAATTCAAATTCTATTGGTATAGAAATCATGCAAGGGATATCTGGTAGCTTCGGCGTTATTTTAACAGTGCCAATAGTAGCATTATTTTCTGCATGGCTTCCTCATTATTTAGAAAACAAAAAATAAGAATGTATATTGTTTTGAGAATAAAAAAGAGATTATGGTTTGGATAATAAACCATAATCTCTTTTAGTTTATTTTAGAGTTTTTGATTTAATTTGAATAGATAAATTTGACTTTGCTGTTCTTCGGGTGCATTTTGTTGCAAGCCTATATGGATATCTACTTGCTGATTATTTTTATTTAAAAAGATTTTTTTATCAGCATCATAAGTGTAATCTTTTACAGAGGCGTTGTTATTGTTAGCATCGTCTACTTTAACAGCAATTCCAAAATCGTTATCATTTACTACAGCGATAGTTTGTCTATCTGGAAGTATAGCTAATCCTTCAGCTTTTTCAATATTCCAGCCATATTGACGTAAATTTAGTAATAATTCTTTTTTGGCAGGAACAAAATTTTGAGGAACTTTGCCATATTCTAAATCGCCATTAGTATCGACAGTTGTAGCATTTTTTAAATCTACTTTATAAATGAGATTTTGCATTTTGCCATTTTGCTTACCTTGTTCAATAAGTAAATATTCATCATTACCAATAGATGTAATATCACCTAGTTTAGCATTAGAGAAATTTTTATAATTTTTATCTACAGGATAAGCGTACATTTTTACTTCTTTTGTCTGAGGGTTTAATTTTACTATTCTAGTATATGGTGCAGTTTTGGACGTTTTACCATCTACATCTAAAGGACTTTGAACAATTCCTACAATATTGCCATCATCATCAATAGTGAGACCTTCAAAACCACGATTAGGAACACGTTGTGCTAAGATAGATGGTAACCCCATGCTAGGACCATATTTTTCTAGTATTTTTCCATTAGAATCTGTTTTTATTAAAAATGGACCGTATTCATCGCAAAGCCAGAAATTACCGTCTTTATCACGAGTAATACCTTCTGTATCAAGTCCGTTGACATCAGTGCCTAGATCATTCATTTGAAAATCTAAGGCAACTTCACCAGTAGAACCAATGGCACCGAATGGAATTACTTTGCCGGATATTTTATGATTATTTTTATCTTTTAATGGAATACTATCAATGATTTGGGCTTTGTTCTGATCGATTTTTAAGATACCTATACTAGGTGTGAATTTTGGTGTAGGAAAGAATTTTCCAGGATATGTTTTACCATCTTTTATATATGTTGGGATATCGCCATTAGGACCGCGGTCTGTTACACAATAAAATTCAATACTACCATCATTATTTAGAGATTTGAACATAAGTCCAGAGCCATATCCAGGATTTATACCATTGGCAAATTCTTTTTCTTCTCCATCATAAGGCAGTTGATAATTATCAGCGGTAACAATATAGTGAGAAACTGTAGCAGTATTACTTTGAGCATAAAGATTTGTAGGTGATGTAGAAAATACAGTTCCTAATGCACAACTTAATAATAATAATTTCTTTAAAGATTTACGCATAATTTTTACCTCATAAAAATATAGTTTGATTTTAATTATAAATTTATTTTGTAAAGAGCAATTTAGAAGGAAATAAATTCTAGGTAAAAAATATTTTATGAAGATTAGAAGGTAAACAATAGGGAGATTATGATAAGAAAATCTACTTTTGTTTTATTTTTTTATAAATGTGATAAAATGTATCTAAATAGTAAAGATGATAAAGTTAATAGTATAGAAAATATCTTTATTATTTAATTATAAAAAATATATATTAGGAGGATTTTTAATGAACAGTCATGAGTTTCATGAACTTACACATTATGTAATGGATTCACCTGCGAGTCCACCTGCTAGTTTATTTGCTGGCGGTTTTGATGATTGGAGAAGTAGAGCACGTCTAGCTCATTTTTTGGCAATGCCAGAATTAAAAAAACATGATGAAGCAATAGAGTTGTTTCGTTCTGTTGTTGAAGTAGAAATAGATGAAGAAAATCCTGAACAGGTAGAAGAAAAAGTTTATGCTTTGCAAAGATTATCTTCTTGTCTTCGTGAAGATAAAAAATATGATGATGCTCTTCACTATATAAATTTAGCTGTGCAATTAGTAGAGTCTACAGATTATTTATATAAATATATTCTACGTGGAGAAGTTTGGGCTGACCGTTGGAATTTATTATATAATAAGCAAGATATTGAAACAGCTGAAAACGAAATCGATGAAAAAATTCGCGTATTTGAGAATTTAGACGTGAAACATAATAGTTATTTATATTATGGTTATCGTTTTAAAGCTCAATTAATGGCTACTGGTCTGATGAAAGAGGAAGCTTTAAATTATATGAGAAAGGCTTTATCTTTTATGGATATTCCTGAAAAATATAAGCCTGCTATAGAAAAAGCTTTTAGTGCTACTCATAATAATGTCGCATGGATTTTAAATACGATTGACCATGCTTGCCCTTCACCAGAAAAAATTCATTGGGATATTTAAGTTTGCAAAAAATACATATATGACATTAAGTATTAGTTATATATGTATTTTTGTACATATATATATTTGGACAAAGATAGTATAGATAATAAGAGGAGGATTTTTATGGCGAAGGAAAAACATGTAGAAGGAGAAGCAGACCATTATATTAAGACATTGATAGGTGCTGTATTAGGATATGCAGCTGATGGTCTGGATATGTTTTTATTATCATTTATTTTAGTTTTTATTATTAAAGATTTTGGACTTACGACCTCGCTTATAAGGCTGTTTAGTTTTTGGATTTAAATTCTTTCTAGGCAATGTCCAATCTGTTCTATTTTCATTTTCCATATTTTTCTACACCTTCCTAGTTACTCTACTAGAAAAACAAGGGAAAATTTGATAAACTTGAGTTGCGAAATCAAAGAAAACCAAATCTTGCGAGCCCTTGCTATCTTCCTAGCAGGGCTTTTTTTATTTAAAAATAGTCCCCTTATCATCAGCTTGATTAATTAAAAATGTAACCAAACCTGATTTAGTCATTCCATATTTTTGTGCCATTTTTTCTAGTTTGTCATTCGATTCAACAGGTAAAGATAAAGTCACTTTTTTCTTCTCAACTTCAACCACAAAATGCACCTCAATTCTCTTCAAAATCTCTTTTACACTGTAATTATATTATACATACGACAGGAATACAAGATTTTACAAAAAACTTTTTTTCACCTCGAAATAGGTGCTTAAAACGTTCATATAAAGGTATTTACAAGACATTTAATCTTTTTATCTATTTGGACAATGGACAATGGACACATGGGGGGTGTCGTAGTGCCCCCATGTTTTTTCGCTCCAAAAATTCCCATGTTTTTTCGCCCCCTGCTCCCACTAAATTTCCAAATAATAAAACCGTGGGCTATTCGCCCACACCCAACAAGCGCAAAGCGCTTGACCTTGCCTCTGAAAAGCAACTTGATAACTGCATTCGTTTCTTTCCGTCGTCTTAGCAAAAGCTAAACAACTCAAAAAAAGAGATCAAGGGTAAATACACTCACTACGTTCGCCCTTGACCTCTTTTATTTCGCTGTTTTTTACGCATTTGCCGACGAAAAGTAAACAATATGCAGAATTACCCTAGTTTTGATAAAAAAGCGCTTAGAACGCAAATATGAGCTTCTAACGACTTAATTCATCCCTATCTCGTGTTTTAGTTTCGTTTCTATGAATTTTTTCAAACTCTCCACCTTTTACAAACTCTTTAACTTCGCTCATAAGGTTATTCATCAGCTTTTTAGCTTGTCCAACAGTTGCACCAAGGGTATTTTCCATAAACTGGTTAAAACCTTTGTAAATGCCCTTAATTTCGTTTTTAAGCGACTTATTCTCTTTCTCTAATTCTTCGAGTGTTTCAATATTCTGATTACTCTTACGTACCAACCTATTGTAATCTTTCGCTAATTCGCGATATTTCTCTTTAACTCTAGTGATTTCTTTAGGTAAATCAGTTTCCGCATAATTTTTTAGCTTTTCATTTGCTTTATATAGCTCTTCATAGCTTTTAATCACTGCATTTAATTTACTTTCAGGGATAATTACATTTCCCGTTTTTCGTTCTTCATTTTTCATAAATTCATGTCGCAGCTTACCAATCCCAATGGTTTCGCCACTTGGTACTTTGACCGTTTTCGTTTCGTCTTTTAAATCTAAACTTTCTTTCTTGATTGTTGGTGCTTTATCGTTCGATAACGCTAAAACTTCTGACTTTCGCTGTTCCAGCGTGGTAGTTATCTCTTTTAATTCGTCCTTTGCCTTTTTATATTCAGGCACCGTTAAATTTTTACGCTCTGACCCTTTTTCGCCACGTTCAAGCTCAAAACCACGCTCATTTAAATACTTTGGCAATTCGTCTTGTACCGCTTGTAAGGCTTGACGATTAAAAACAGTCTTTGCTGATAGCTTGTGTTCGTCATTAAACGGCACAATTCCTAAGTGCATATGCGGTGTCGTTTCGTCTAAGTGAACTTGAGCGTAGCGGATATTATTATCGCCAAATTTGTCCGCAAAATATGATTTCGCAGTATCAAAAAAATCTTTAATTTCTTTATCGTCTTTATCTTTAAAAAATGGGTTGTCAGAAGTTATGATCCATTCGTTTATTAATACAGCATCTTTTCTGACAGCACGACTACTTGATTTATTGTCGTTAATAAATTGCTCAATATCTCGTTTATAATTTTCTGTCCGATTGACCAAATCATAATTTAACTGCGACCGTTCAACATCAATATCTTTGTTGGAATGATTGTCTGTATTTCTCTGATTATGATTACCTACCCCGACTAAATTTCCTGATTTTACCTTCTGCATTCTCGCCACTGCAAATGACATGTAAACACTCCTAACTTCGGCACAACTTCCATGTAAAGTATAACCCACTAGACTTATTTACTACGTTTCATAAGTCATTAATGCGTGTGCTCTGCGAGGCTAGTTTTTGTGCAAGCACAAAAAATGGACTGAATAAATCAGTCCATAAGTTCAAAACCAAATTCAAAATCAAAACACCAGCAACCAAAAATGGTAGTTGCTATAAACTTATAAATATCATAATTACTTAAGTTTATGAAAGTATCCATTCATTTACACTATCAACCATATTTTGAAATTCACTCATAAATAATGAAACATGGTAACCATCACATACCGCATGATGAACTTGCAATGAGACTGGTAAATAGATCTTATTATTCTTACTATAAAATTTACCTATTGTAATAATTGGCAATAGGAATCTACTATTATTACCAATATTTAAATTAAATGAACTAAAATCAATCCAAGGAATCATCGAAATAGGAACTGTGTTTTCAGGTATTGGTTTTTTAGGAAACATTTCATTTTTATCTTTATATTCAAGTAAGTCACTCTTATAACTATTATAAAAAGAATTAAAACTAACATTTGATTCTGTCCAAATGCCAGAAAATTTTTCAGTTTCTTTATTAAAGACTGTATATAAAGGGTTTAATTTTTCCCAATAACCCAAATTTCCCTCACTATTAATTCCTGTTCTAAATACTTTATTTTGATTTATAATATTTACAATTGTATAAATCAAAGCAGGATACAGTTCATATCCTTTATTTTTTATCATACTTTTAAGTAAAGTGATATCAAATTCTTTAGTAACACTGTAAGTTGTTTGTTGATTGAAATAATGATTAAAATATTCTTTTCTATCCCAAGTTTCCAAATTAATAATATTAAAAGTCATATATAATTTTCCTCCTAAATTTCATCTTATCTCTTTGTATTTAGGAGGAATAATCCTCTGATTTTTTCATATATTGTGTCACCTCTTAAACGTTAATTATACTAAAGTAACATTTTGTATAAAACAAAGTTACTTTACTTCCAAAATCTAAATTCACGTTGCCAAAAATCAATCTGCTTTTGCAATTGTTTTTCGTTCGCTTTTAAAGTCGATTTCATTAAATCAGTTAAATCAATTAGAGATATTTCTTTAATTAATTTTTTATATTTATTCTTAGTACGTCTTTCTAATTTTCCCCATTCTTCTTCATCATTCAACAACATAAAAACCATTGCTCTATCAGAAGTACGTTCGATAGTTTTCCAATCTGGTTGTAATATATGTAAATCATTAAAACAATCGTTCCAATAATCAACCATATCTCTTTTTAATTCAATTTTTATTTTTATTATTTTTAATCTCTTTAAATATCTTTACGCACGTATATAGACTTCATAATTTTAAAATTATATAGACTTCACAACACAATATTTCGGTACAACTTCCATGTAAAGTATAACACACTAGACTTTACTTCGTAAAGGTGGGCTCGCCGAGGGGTCTTGCAGACGGCTTATTCGGCTCTTTTGAGCCGAGTATCAGCGCACCCTTATGGTGCAATTAGCTGATACAAAAAACAAAGAGTTGGCTCATGTAATCCAACTCTTAAAACACAAAAAAATAACCCCCTTGGCTTTTCAGCAGGGGGCATATTTTTTATTTAATTCCTCACTCTTTATAAACTTGGTTTTCTTTTTGCCAATTCGATTTTATGTACTCTTTTATAAAAAGAGTATTCCTCTCTGTTAGCAATTCGAACCAACCAGCAGGAGCTCGGTCAGACATACAATAATCAGCAAAATCTTTTAAATGCATAATATTGTTATCCGAAATAAAACCAAGCATTTCTTTTAACGCTTGTCTTTTATCACCAGTAGATAACGCTAAACAACTTTCAAGGTCGAATCCACCAAACACTTGTATTTCTGTATTATCGTATTGATACTTTTCAGGATTATCCATATGCGTTAAATATCTAACAGCACCAGTTAAACCACTTATTCTTTCAGGAATCGGTGCCCTTAAAACTCTTGCCATTTCGTCCATTTGTTCAAATGATTTATTGCCCTTGTAATTAAAAACTATATGATAATGCGGCTTTTTCTTTGTTCCGTCTGCATTAACATCTTTATCATGTAATGGACTAATTGCCACAGGTTCAGTTGAAATAATCTCTTTCCAATTCTCTGGCAAACTTTCAGGATAAACAACAATCCACCAGTTACGTTTTATCATTGGTCTTGGTATCGGTGGTGAATTCGGTATTGGTATGGCGATTGTTACTGAAACATGGGCACCTGATATGCGAGCAAGAGCTACTTCATGGGTAGCGCTTGGTTGGCAAGGCGGTGTATTATTAGCAGCAGTTATACCAGCTATAATTGTGCCAATGTTTGGTTGGCGTGCAGTATTTCTTGTAGGTTTAGTCCCTGCACTTATCGCAATTTATGTACGTATGCATCTTAAAGAACCGATTTTGTGGCAACGTAAAAAACAGCGTCAGCAAGAATTGATTGCTAAAAAAGAAAATGGAACTATCACTGAAAAAGAACAAAAAGAATATTATTATTTGGCAGGTATGCCACTTAAAAAATTATTCACTACAAAGAGAATAACAGCGACAACAATAGGGCTTACAGTGATGTGTTTAGTGCAAAACTTTGGCTATTATGCGATATTTAGCTGGATGCCAACAATTTTATCTCAAAAATATGGCTATAGTTTAGCGCAGACAAGTGGTTGGATGGTAATATCTATTGCTGGTATGGTTTTAGGTATAATCTTATTTGGTATTTTGGCAGATAAAATTGGACGTAAAAAGACTTTTGCACTTTGGTATATTGGTGGAACAATTTACTGTGTAATTTATTTCTTTTTCTTTACAAGTCAAGCAAGTTTATTATGGGGAAGTTTCTTATTAGGCTTCACTGTAAATGGTATGATGGGTGGTTATGGTGCAGTTATTGCTGAAAATTATCCATCTGAAGCACGTTCTACTGCAGAAAATATAATTTTTGGTACAGGTCGTGGTCTATCTGGTTTTGGTCCTGCTATAATTGGTTATTTGGCAACAGGCGGAAGTTTGATAGGAGCAATGAGTCTTGTATTTGTTATTTATCCAATAGCACTTATTTTTATGTGGTTCACTGTTCCAGAAACAAAAGGTATAGAAATCGATTAATAAAAAAAGGTTATGCTTTTGCATAACCTTTTTTGTTTATAATTCATCAATAGAGGATAAAAGTTCTGTATAATTGTGGAAATAAAAATCAGCTTGTGCTTTTATTGCCTCTGTATCAGCATCAGAATATTTGTCATAAATAGCAATGGTTTCAATACCAGCTTTTTTAGCAGCTTCAATACCGATTAATGAATCTTCAAAGATGATACATTCTTCTGGTTTGGCATTAAATTTTTGCATAGCTTTTTGATAAACTTCAGGGTCTGGTTTGATTTTGCTGACATCTTCACGTGTGTAGATTAAATCAAAATATTCATCAAGTGGAGCTTTGGCGTTGATATTTTTATTTAAAGTGCGATATATATCCATATTTGTGCGTTTTGTAGTTGTTGTTATAGCAAGTGTAAAATTCTTTGCTTTTAATTTTTTGATGACTAAATCGGCTTGTGGTTTATAATCAATTATATTTTGGAGAAAATATTGAGCTATTTCATAACGCAATTTGATGATTTCTTCAGCTGAAATTTGAGCTGAATATTTATCCTTGAGATATTGGCAATAACATAAATAAGGATTTGGTTGTGCATTGAATTTTTTTAATTGTGTATCACGGTCATTTTGCACAGTTGTTTCATCAATTGTTTTATTGGCTAATTTTTCAATGAGTTTTTGGTCGATTTGGTTCCAGATGCCAACAGAGTCAATTAAAGTGCCGTCCATATCAAAAAAAGCAGATTTTTTATTTTTTAGCATGACAAAATTCCTTTCTGACAATAAAATGGTTTAGGTATATTGTAGCAATTATCTAAAAAAGTTGGAATATATATTTATCCTTAAAATAAAAGCATTAATCTTTTTCTTTACAGTGATATTTATTTATGATATATTAATTTTTGTATGCAAAAGACATTCCCATTCTAGGGTAAGCGAAACTCCAACGCTGTCGTGGATTCGGGAGAAATAAAATTTAGGAGGATATTTTAATGTTAACTCAAGAACAAAAATTACAAATCATTCAAGATAACGCTACTCATGAAGGTGACACTGGATCTCCAGAAGTACAGGTTGCTTTATTAACTGCACGTATCGCATATCTTACTGAACATCTTAAAAACAATAAAAAAGACCATCATTCCCGTCGTGGCTTATTAAAAATGGTTGGTCATCGTAGAAGACTTTTAAGCTATTTATATGATATCGATGTAGAACGTTATCGTGCTCTTATTGCAAAATTAAATTTACGTAAATAATTAATTGAAAAAGCGGGAGCCTTTCCCGCTTTTTCTTTTAGTTTGCTTGATTTTAAGTTAAAATAGATATAGACACAAAGATTAAAATATTGATAAATACATAAATAGGAGGTAAGTTATGTATACTTTTGAAACAACACTTGGCGGTCGCAGTTTTGTTGTAGAAACAGGCAAAATGGCGAAACAAGCAAATGGCGCTGTATTAGTTAGATATGGTGAAACTGTAGTTTTAGTAACAGCAACAGCTTCTGCTGAGCCACGTGAGGGAGTAGATTTTTTCCCTTTAACAGTTGATTATGAAGAAAAAATGTACGCTGTTGGTAAAATACCTGGCGGTTTTATAAAAAGAGAAGGTCGTCCTGCTGAATCTGCTATCTTAAATAGCCGTTTAATCGACAGACCTATTCGCCCATTATTCCCAGAAGGTTATAGAAATGATGTTCAGATTGTAGCTACAGTTTTATCTGTAGAACAAGATAATGCTCCAGAAATCGCTGGTATGATTGGGGCATCTTGTGCACTTTCTATTTCTGATATTCCATTTTTAGGACCAATCGCTGGTGTTCGTGTTGGTCGCATTGATGGCGAATTTGTTATCAATCCAACAGTTGAACAGCGTGAAAAATCTGATTTAAACTTGACTGTAGCAGGTTCTTATGATGCTGTAATGATGGTTGAAGCTGGTGCAAATGAATTATCCGAAGAAGTAGTTCTTGATGCTATTTTATTTGGTCATGAAGAAATCAAACGCTTAGTAAAATTCCAGCAAGAAATGATGGAAAAATGCGGTAAAGAAAAACATCAGCCAAAATTATTTACTGTTCCAGAAGAACTTGTAAATGCTATTCATGAATACACTTATGATAAATTTGATGCTGCTGTTCGTGATGCTGATAAACTTCGCCGTGATGAACATGTAGCAGAAGTAAAAGCTGAAGCGAAAGAACATTTCTTAGAACTTTACCCAGAAATGGATATGGAAATAGATTATGTGCTCTACAAAACTTTAAAAGGTATTGTACGTCATATGATCACTCATGAAAAAATTCGTCCAGATGGTCGTGGCTTAGAAGAAGTTCGTCCTATTAGCTGTGAAGTAGGTATTTTACCTCGTACACATGGTAGTGCACTTTTCACTCGTGGACAGACTCAGATTTTAAATGTTACTACACTTGGCGCTTTAGGTGATGAACAAGTAATTGATGGTATCGGTGATGATACATCTAAACGTTATATTCATCATTATAATTTCCCAGGTTATTCCGTTGGTGAAGCTCGTCCAATGCGTAGCCCAGGTCGTCGTGAAATCGGTCATGGTGCGCTTGCAGAACGTGCATTAGTGCCAGTTATTCCTTCTGTAGAAGAATTCCCTTATACACTTCGCCTTGTATCTGAAGTTTTAGAATCCAATGGTTCTAGCTCCATGGGTAGCGTATGCGGTAGTACACTTTCCTTAATGCATGCTGGTGTACCTATTAAAAAACCAGTATCTGGTTGTGCAATGGGCTTAGTAAAAGATGGCGATGCTTATACAATTTTAACAGATATCCAAGGTATGGAAGATGCTCTTGGTGATATGGACTTCAAAGTAGCAGGTACTCCAGATGGTATCACAGCTATTCAAATGGATATCAAAGTAGATGGACTTAGCAGAGAAATTTTAGCAGCTGCTCTTGCTCAAGCAAAACGTGGCCGTGAATTTATCTTAAGCAAAATGCTTGAATGTATCAGTGAACCAAATAAAGAATTATCTCCATACGCTCCACGCGTAAATAGTATGAAAATCCCTACTGATAAAATTCGCGATGTAATTGGACCAGGCGGAAAAACAATTAAAAAAATAATTGATGAAACTGGTGTACAAATCGATATTCATGATGATGGTAATGTATTTATCACAGCAGTAGGTGCTGAATCTGCACAGAAAGCTCAAGATATGATTAATGCTTTAACTGCTGAAGTTGAAGTTGGTGCAGTTTATAAAGGTAAAGTTACACGCATTATGAATTTTGGTGCATTTGTAGAAATCTTACCAGGTAAAGAAGGCTTGTGCCATATTTCTCAATTAGCAAAAGAACGCGTAGGAAAAGTAGAAGATGTTGTAAATATTGGCGATGAATTAGAAGTAAAAGTTACAGAAATTGACCGTCAAGGTAGAGTAAATCTTTCTCATAAAGTGCTTCTTTAATAAGGCTGGTGAAAATAAGTGCATATTGTTTTGATTGAACCTGAAATTCCAGCAAATACTGGTAATATTGCACGTCTTTGTGCAAATACAGGTATTGAACTTCATTTAGTAAAACCACTTGGTTTTTCTACTGATGATAAATATTTAAAAAGAGCAGGTCTTGATTATTGGCATTTAGTAAAAGTGCATTATCATGAAAACTTTGATGAAGTTTTAGAAAAATATAAAGGTCATAAATTTCATTATGCTACAACAAAAGCCAATCATGTACACAGTGATGTAACTTATGGCATGGATGATATGCTTGTTTTTGGTAAAGAAACAGCAGGCATTCCTGAAAGTATTTTAAAAGAACATTGGGACGATTGCATTCGCATACCGATGATAAGTGAATCACGTTCTTTAAATTTATCTAATTCTGTGGCTGTAATTGCCTATGAGGCTATGCGACAACTTGATTATGCAAATTTAAAACAAGTTGGTTTTGATCATTTAGATTGATAGGAGCATAAATAATGCAAAAATTAAATGAATGTATAGCTAAATTAAAACAAATTTTGCCAGAAGATAGTGTGTTAATAGATGAGCCAATGTCTAAACATACTACATTTCAAATTGGCGGTCTAGCTGATTGCTTTGTAATGCCTTCAACAGTTGAAGAAGCTATCGCTGTTATAAAAATAGTAAAAGAATATGATGTACCACTAACAATGCTTGGTAATGGCTCTAATTTATTAGTCATGGATAAAGGCATTCGTGGTATTGTTGTAAATTTAAATGAACGTTTTGCTAAAATTACAAGAGATGGTAACTTTATTAAAGCTCAATGTGGTGCTTTAATGGTTGATGTTTCTAAATTTGCAGGTGAAGCTTCACTTACAGGTCTTGAATTTGCAGTGGGTATTCCAGGTAGTATCGGTGGTTGTATCTTTATGAATGCTGGTGCTTATGATGGTGAAATAAAAAATGTAGTTTATCGTGTTAGTGCTATTGATAAAGAAGGAAACCTCGTATACTATACAAATGAAGAAGCTCAATTTTCTTATCGTCATAGTATTTTCCAAGATAATGATAATTTGATTTTAGAAGTTGAATTAGAATTACAAGAAGGAAATCAAGATGAGATTTTAGCTAAAATGGCAGATTTGACTAATCGTAGAGAAACAAAACAACCACTTGAATATCCAAGTGCAGGTAGTACTTTTAAACGCCCACCTGGATATTTTGCAGGGACTTTAATTGACCAAACAGGTTTAAAAGGTCTCACTGTTGGTGGTGCACAAGTTTCTAAAAAACATGCTGGTTTTGTAGTTAATATCGGCGGAGCAACAGCTCAAGATGTACTTGATTTAATCAAAGAAGTACAAGATAGAGTTTATAAAGCTCATGGCGTGAAACTTTATCCAGAAGTAAAAATGATTGGTGAACAATAAAATATAAATGCAAATAAAACCCTAAGAGTTTAAATTCTCTTAGGGTTTTGTTGTGCAAAAATGTGTTAATTTAAAATAAATCAATGATCAATTTAACTAAAGGGTTTTTATTATCTTTTCGCCAAGCAATAGCTGTGAATAATTTTTCATTGATATTTGAAATTTTTTTAAAAACAATGCCGTTTAATGAAAGTTTTTTGAAGCTTTCAGGAACAATAGTAACACCCAAATTAGCTTTTACCAAAGCTAAAGCAGTGTAAAGATCATATACTTCTTGAATTACTATTGGTTTTAAATTGGCATCAAGAAATATTTTTTCAATAACGTTATAATAATGTTCTCCTGCATCTTTTTTAGTAAGAATAAACTTATCTTGTTTTAAATCGTGTAAATCTATAGGTTTATTTATTTTAGCTAATTTATGAGACTTTGGTAAAACAAGTAAAAAATTTTCTTCACAAATAATTTTAGTTTCTAGTTCATTTAGAGTTGGTAAAGCACAAATAATACCTATTTCAATAAAATTTTCTATTAGATATTTTATTTGATCGTGTGTATTTAATGGTATTAGATCTAATTTAATTAGAGGATATTTAAGGTGCATCTTATTGACAATAAATGGAATTGTATAAAATATACCATTTCCACTAAATGCAATTTTTAAAGAACCAGATTCTCCTGTAGAAATTTTTAAAGTTTCTTCACAATAGTTGTGTAATGAAGTAAGAAGTTCAAGGGATTTTTGATAAAAATATTTTCCTGCTAAAGTTAATTCTATAGGTCGTACATTTCGGTTAAATAATTTTAGATTTAATTCATTTTCTAATATATTTATTTGATAGCTTAGTGGAGGCTGAGCAATGTTTAATCTTTTTGCAGCTTTAGAAAAACTTTGTTCTTCAGCAACGGCAATAAAATATTTTAAGTGACGTAATTCCATAACAAACTCCTATTATA
>OGZH01000925.1_pt1 | contig 19711 bp, 15 predicted proteins | sample 1576741 | NCBI WGS metagenome assembly OGZH01 (sample SAMEA3541560, study PRJEB24748) | human gut metagenome | biome: human gut; feature: human-associated habitat; material: faeces | place: China | collected 2012 | reverse complement strand
ATGGCAGTGACTTGAGCAATATTGATGCTCAGATTGACACTCTTACTACTATATATGAGGGCCGTGTGCTCATAGTTGACAAGCATTTTAAGATTATTAAGGATACGTACAATTTAGATGATGGCAATACTATTGTCTCAGAGGAGGTTATCAAGACCTTCTCTGCTTCAGAGATTACGAACTATGATTCTAAAAATCACTATATCGAGCTTTCTGTTCCGATAAGCAATCCAAACGACAAGGATTCAAAGATAGAGGGAGCACTTGTTGTAAGTGTGTCGACGGACAATATATCACTAAATATGTCATATCTGACACAGATTGCAGTGACTGTTGCAATTATCGCAGGTGCGGTGGTGCTCTTTTTTGGCGTGCTTGTGCTTTTACACCTTTTTGTTCCGCTGAAGAAGCTTTCTGACGAGATATCAGACATTAAGGATGGTTTTGGAAAAGAACAGCTGGATGTAGATGACTATGCGGAGACTGCTATAATAAGCAGGAATTTTAATGAGCTGATGAGCGGAATGAAGGTCATGGATGAGTCCAGACAGGAGTTTGTATCGAATGTGTCACACGAGCTCAAGACACCTCTTACTTCCATGAAGGTACTCGCAGATTCCATCAACAGCATGGGTGATGAGGCTCCGATTGAGATGTACAGGGAGTTCATGGGAGATATCACAAGTGAGATAGACAGAGAGACAAAGATAATAAATGACCTGTTATCACTGGTCAAGATGGACAAGTCGGCTGCCACGCTGAATATCGAGAGTGTTAATATCAATGACCTGCTCGAGCAGATTATGAAGAGACTTCAGCCGATTGCTGACAAGCAGCAGGTGGAGCTTGTACTCGAGAGCTTCAGACCGGTAACTGCAGAGATAGATGAGGTGAAGCTGACGCTTGCTTTTACAAACCTCATTGAGAATGCAATCAAGTACAATGACAACGAGACCGGTGGCTATGTTCATGTATCCTTAAATGCAGACCATCAGTATTTCTATCTGAAGGTGGAGGACAACGGTATCGGTATACCGGAGGAGTCCTTAGAGCACATCTATGAGAGATTTTACCGCGTGGACAAGTCACATTCGAGAGAGATTGGCGGTACTGGTCTGGGACTTGCCATTACAAGAAGCTCTATTCTTATGCACAGGGGAGCTATAAAGGCTCACAGTGTGGTGGGAGAGGGCACTACCTTTGATGTGCGTATACCGCTCAACTATATTGCATAGGAGGCTTGACGTGAAAAGAATAATTATATTCATGCTTACTGCGGCAATTCTGCTCTCCATGGTGGGCTGCACAAAGAAAAAAGCAGACAATACGGTTGAGGTGTATTGTCTGAATATGGATGTGACGAGCAGTGTGCCGGAGTCGTATGTGCTTAGAAGCAAAAACTCAGATGTGGACAAGCAGGTGGATGAGCTTCTTGGAAGATTGCAGGATAAGCCTGAGGACTCTAGGCTTCGCAAGGCTATCCCGGATGAGGTGGTGGTCAGAGGCCATGAGGAGAAAAACTATAACTGTACTGTGGATTTCAGCAAGGAGTACTATGACCTTACAGCTGCGCAGGAGGTGCTTTTGAGAGCGTCTGTGGTACGCACGCTCACACAGCTGGATAGTATTTCATATGTCACATTTACCGTAAACAGTATTCCTCTTGTGGACTCGGATGATGAGATTGTCGGCAGCATGGGTGCTGATGATTTTGTTGAGAATCCGGGTGAGCAGATTAATACAAGTGTGAAGGAGACACTCACGCTTTATTTTGCTGACAAGGATGGTACAGGGCTTGAAAAACAGACAAGAGTGATACATTACAGCTCAAACATAGCACTTGAAAAGCTTGTTGTTGAGCAGCTTATAGAGGGACCGAAGGGCTCAAAGCTTAAGGCAACTCTCCCGGGCACGACAAAGCTTATCAATGTGTCTGTGGCAGACAGAATATGCTATCTGAACTTTGATTCTTCGTTCAGAAATACTATTGACAATAACCTCACAGAGGATGTGGTGCTTTATTCGATAGTTAATTCACTCACCTCGCTGCATACTGTGGACAAGGTACAAATCTCGCTTGATGGTGAGAATGACGGCATGCTGCTTTATAATTACAAGCTAAGCGACATGTATGAGTTTAATAAAGATATAGTGGATTCTGATGATTCCACGGAAAAAACTGAAAAATAGAATAGATTGGATTAGGAGGAGAAGAGCATTAGTAAAAGACCGATGTTTTTATTTGCGTTGGTCTATACTGCAGGAACTGTTTCCGGTATGTATGGCAGGGGCTTTGGACTTCTGGTCTTTGCCATACTGCTTGTGGCTTTAATAGCTGAGTGTATTGCAGCTAAGGGCGGCTTTTCCGGTGTCAGGCGCATAGTTGTTTTACTTATCCTGACATCATCAGCTGTTTTTGCCACAGCACAATTCAGATACGCTTCAGTAGATGAAAACCGTGACAGCTATATGCAGTATATGACAGATGAAAAATCTGTCATCGTCTGGGGGAAGATTTATAAAACTGAATACAAGTATTTCTCATACAGGTATTATATGACAGACTGTGTGGTGCAGCCTGAGGACGGCAAGGCTTTTGGCAGAAAAATATCCTGTGGTGATGTCGTGGTATACTGTGACAGCAAAAGCGCACATCTGGGCGATTATATGAAAGCCTGCGGCAAGATAGGCTTGTTTAAGTCTGCTACCAATGAGGGTGAGTTTGACAGAGCGGGCTTTTACCGCTCGCAGGGAATTGATTTCTCGGTGAATGCAGACAGTATTAAAACAAGCGCCGGTAAACATGCATGGTATTACCATAGGCTTGAAAAGCTTCGTGATACGCTGTCAGCGTCACTTCTTAAGGTGACTGATGAGACGACGGCAGGAGTGCTTTCGTCCATGCTGCTTGGAGACAAGTCGTATCTGGATGATGAGATAAAGGATTTATACCAGGTCAGCGGTATTTCACATATATTGGCTATTTCCGGGCTTCATATTTCTATAGTTGGCATGGCCTTTTACAGGCTTCTCAGAAAAAGAAGGGTAAGCTATACAGCGGCATTTATCTGTTCTGCGGCACTTATACTAAGCTATGCTGTTATGACAGGAAATGCCGTGTCCACAAGGCGTGCCGTGGGGATGTTCATACTTACAATGCTTGCGGCGGCTTTAGGCAGATGCACAGATATGCTAAATTCTCTTGGCATCATGGTCATTTACCTGCTGTGGGACAATCCTATGGTTTTGGGATATGCCGGATTTGTGTTCTCGGTAGGGGCAATACTTGCTATAGGTATTGTGACGCCTTTGATGAGTGAGCCTAAGGGTGAGAAATTCTGGGCATCTGTATCCATACAGCTTCCGATGCTTCCTGTTGTAGCTATGAACTATTATGAGCTGCCTCTTTTTGCGGTATTTGTAAATCTCATTGTGATACCGGCTTTACCTGTTATATTTATTTCGGGTATGCTTGCGTCTGCCGCAGGCTGTTTTGGCGTGATACCCGGCAAAGTGCTGGTGTTTCCGGCATTTGCGGTGTTAAAGCTTTATGAGGTGCTTTGCAGTCTTGTTATGAAGCTTCCGGGGGCATCGGTTATCACAGGAGCACCTGATGGATATAGGATTTTCCTTTTTTATGCTGTTATGAGTGGCTTTTTGGTGGCATTTTCGCTTAAAAAACGTGCCATAGAGTGTGGCTTAAAAGAAAAAGGCCAAATACTTTACAGTGTCCAAAGAGTGGTGTGTACAGCAGTTCTGCTTGCAATTTTGCTTGTGAAGCCAAAAACTGCTGCGCAGCTTGATATACTTGATGTGGGGCAGGGAGATGGCATATTTTATCGCTTTGAGTCAGGCACATGCATCTTTATTGATGGAGGAAGCTCTGACCGGAAACAGCTTGGCGAGAATGTGATTATGCCGTTTCTTAAGTATAACGGCATACAGAGTATATCATACTGGTTTGTTTCACATGCAGACAGTGATCATATAAGCGGATTGTCTGAGGTGATAGACAGTGGGTATACTATAGAGCATATAGTTGTGGCAGAAGCGGCGGCTAAAGAGGAAGCTATGGAGGAGCTGCTTTTTAAAGCTAAGGAAGCAGGAATTGATATATGCCTTATGTCAAAGGGGGATTCGATTGAAATAAATGATGCATCAGGTTCGCGCAGTACTGCAAATGAAGAAGCTGATGGCATCATGTGCCTGTATCCGGAACCCGCTGATACAGCCTTGGACAGAAACGATATGTGTCTTGTGCTGAAGCTCACGGATGGCAGGTTTAGTGGTATTTTCGGCGGAGATATATCATCTGAGGTAGAAAAGAAGCTTGTTAATGAGTATGGGGATGAGCTTTCTGTGGATTTTTACAAGGCAAATCATCATGGTTCCAGGTATTCAAGCTCTGCGGACTGGATTGAGGCTTTAAGCCCAAGGTGGGCTGCAGTATCATGCGCGGTAGAAAACCGCTATGGACATCCGGCTGATGAAGCCATGGATAGGCTTATGGATGCAAAGTGCCGTATTTTATACACAATGCAAAGCGGTCAGATTAAGTATAAAGAGAGTGCTATATATGAAAACAATAGACAATGATATAAAAGCAGGAGATTTCAAAAAGGTTTATCTTCTGTATGGACAGGAGAGATACCTCATAAAACAGTACAGGGACAAGCTGATAAAGGCTATGGTCAGTGAGGGCGACAGCATGAACTTTTCATCGTTTGAGGGCGATGGAATCAACCAGAAGGAGATAATTGACCTGGCTGAGACACTTCCGTTTTTTACAGATAAAAGAGTGATTCTTATAGAGGATGCAGGCATTTTTTCAAAGGCAGGCGATGAGCTTGGAGAGTATTTAAAGGATTCACCTGAGAGCACGCACTTTATATTTGTTGAGGAGAGCGTTGATAAGCGCTCAAAGCTTTATAAGGCGGCAGCCAAGTGCGGTAATCCTGTGGAGTTCAAGGAACAGACGGATGAGACACTTGCCAGATGGATAGGAATGAGGATTAGAAAAGATGGAAAGGGCATGAGCCAGGCTGCCTACAACAGCTTTATAGAAAAAACCGGCACAGATATGGAAAATATCGACAAGGAGCTTGAGAAGCTGCTGTGCTACTGCATGGACAAGGACGTGATTGAGCTTTCGGATGTTGAGGCTGTAACGACAGAGCAGATCACAAACAAGGTGTTTGAGATGGTTGATGCGATTGCATCACACAAACAAAAGCGTGCGCTTGAGCTGTATTACGATCTGCTGGCACTTAAGGAGCCTGCCATGCGTATTATGTATCTTATATCGCGCCAGTTCAATATGCTGATGAATGTGAAAGCCATGACAAATAAGGGCTTTGGCAACAAGGATATAGCATCAAAGGCCGGATGTCCGGAGTGGGCGGTGCGCAAATATCAGGCGCAGTGCAGGGCATATTCGCTGGATGATTTAAAGAGGGCTGTGAGAGACGGTGTGGCATACGAGGAGGCTGTGAAGACCGGCAGGATGAATGACCAGATGGCTGTGGAGCTTTTTATAGTGCAGTACTCTGCAGATAGGACCGGCACTCATGCGACAGGCAGTAAATGATATAACGCAAATATATAAAAACAGATAAAAAAACAAATAAAAAACCCCATCGGTATGACGGCACCGATGGGGTTATTATTTATTGCTATATAGTAATTAAGCTAATCCGTTAACAAGCTTTGTTAAACGAGATACTTTTCTGGCTGCGTTGTTCTTGTGGAAGATACCCTTTGAACCAGCGCTTGCAATAGCAGAAGTTGCATCCTTTAATGCAGCCTCAGCAGCAGCCTTATCATTTGCAGCTACAGCAGCCTCAACCTTCTTGATTGCTGTCTTAACTCCTGATTTGATTGCTTTATTTCTTGCAGCCTTAGTTTCTGTTACTAAAATTCTCTTTTTTGCTGATTTAATGTTAGCCAACTCGTACACCTCCAAATATTTAATCTAATGTATGCCAAAACAGACACGGACGCTTTGGCACAAACATACTAGAATATAATATGTCAACCTTTCTGCTCTGTCAATACATATTTTGAAAAAAATTGCAAAAAATTAACATATATGTGATTTTGGAATATCATACAGGGGAGGTGTATTGATTTGTCGGCTGATAAATGGTGTGCAAGAACTGATCTGGCGCTTGAGACGCAGGAGAGCCTTAAAAAGGCAAACACAGATATGAGAGGTGTGAATTTCTCTGAAAAAAAGCTGGATAATGGAATCATAGTCAGTGTAGTGACAATTGACTCGGAAAATGCAGTCAGGGCTACAGGCCGTCCTAAAGGAAAATATGTGACAATTGAGGCTGCCATGCTGTCCGAGGGAGATGAGGAGTGCTGTCAGGCTGTGACGAGGGAGCTATCAAGAGAGCTTAAGAGCTTTGTAAAGGCTGTCTGTGACAAGCGTATATATGCGGCACTTGTTGTCGGGCTTGGAAACAGAAATGTAACTCCTGATGCGCTTGGGCCAAGATGCGTTGACAGCTTGTTTATCACCCGCCATATAGTAAAGGAATATGGCAGGTATGCGTTTAGCAACGAGAATGTAAACAGTGTGTGCGGCCTGGTGCCGGGCGTGATGGCTCAGACAGGCATGGAGTGCCTTGAGATAATAAAGGGTGTGGTGAGCGAGGTGAAGCCTGATTTTGTTGTGACAATTGATGCGCTTGCGGCACGCAGTACAAAGAGGCTGGGCTGTACCATACAGCTGACGGATACAGGCATAGTGCCCGGAAGCGGGGTAGGAAACCACAGGGACGGTATCAACCATGGCAATCTCGGAGTGCCTGTTATCGCAATTGGTATTCCGACAGTCATTGATGCGGTGACTATTGTTTCAGATGCGGTAAATGCCAGCCGGGAGAACACCGCAAAGCTCATGTCGCCTAAGTTAAACGGCATGTTTGTGACGCCGAAGGATATTGACGAGACGGTTAAGAGACTGGCAGGGCTCTTGTCTGAGGGCATAAATATGGCTTTTTCAAACGATGAATATGATGACTATAGTGAATAATTTTATTGCTTCGAATATCATTAGAGCCAGCCGCATAAGCTTTATGTAGCAGGGGCTGCGTGATGCTTTAGATGGGAGATGATATTGTGAAGAAGAAAATGATTGTGCTTATAGCGTTTATATATATTGCGTCTATGCTGTTTTGCGGTGATGGTGTGGGAAAGAAGTTCGTGGAAGAAAAATTTCCGCACCTTACATATTCTGACAAGGAGTGTGATGATTCAAAAAAGAAGGAGCTGCGTATTGTGGAGGATGAGGATACAGCAGGAGGTATTCTCTCATATGAGGAGCTTGCTGCGATGGAAAATGAAAATGCAAGTGTCAGGAACAATATGCTGCCGGATACCGATCAGCTGGCATTTGTTGATGAAGCTGAAAAAAACGGTGAGCTGGCAGAGCTCAAGGAGCAGCAGAACGTGAAAATGCCGCAGGTAGATATGAGCTTTGACAATCTGGTAAAAAACTATTATCAGGTGGACAAGACTACATATATAGGAGCCGATGAGCTGTGTGAGGAGGCTTTGCTTGGGCGCGATATGTCTATAGAAAAGTCAGGCGATGGTCCTGATATACTCATATACCATACACATTCCCAGGAGGGGTACAGTGATTCACTTGATACATCAGAGACTGAGACCGTAGTTGGAGTGGGTGACAGGCTTGAATCACTTTTGAGGGAAAAATACGGCTACAATGTGCTGCATCACAAGGGGCAGTATGATGTGAATGACCGAGACCATGCGTATTCTAATTCACTTCCTGAGATTACAGAGATTATTGAGAAAAATCCGTCTATAAAGGTGGTTATTGACCTGCACAGGGATGGAGTGGCTGAGACTACAAGGCTTGCTGCCACAATAGATGGAAAGCCTATGGCACAGATTATGTTTTTTAACGGGCTGTGCCGCACTGCTGCAAGGGGACCGATTAATAGTCTGCCCAATGAGTATCTGGGGGATAATCTGGCGTTTTCATTTCAGCTGCAGCTCATGGCAAATGAGTATTATCCGGGGCTTGCAAGGCGCATATACTTAAAGGGCTACAGATATAATATGCATCTGTGTCCGAAATCACTGCTCGTGGAGGTGGGAGCGCAGACAAATACCAAGGAGGAGGCGTACAATGCAATGGAACCACTTGCAGATATACTTGATAAAGTGTTAAAATAATATAGACTTTATTTCACAAATCTGATAAACTTTGATGAGTTATTGAAAGCATTAGGAGGACATATGTCAATAGATCAGAGCAAAATCCGCAATTTTTGTATTATTGCCCATATTGATCACGGTAAATCTACACTCGCGGACAGAATTATAGAAAAAACAGGCACACTTACCAGCAGGGAGATGCAGGCTCAGGTGCTCGACAATATGGATTTAGAGAGAGAGCGTGGTATCACAATCAAGTCTCAGGCAGTCCGTATTATATATACCGCAAAGGATGGCGAAGAGTATATTTTTAATCTGATAGATACACCGGGACACGTGGATTTTAACTATGAGGTATCAAGGAGTCTTGCGGCCTGTGACGGAGCTATACTTGTAGTGGATGCGGCCCAGGGCGTTGAGGCACAGACACTTGCAAATGTTTACCTTGCACTGGATCATGACCTGGATGTATTTCCTGTTATAAATAAAGTGGATCTGCCGAGTGCGCGCCCGGATGAGGTGGCACAGGAGATAGAGGATGTTATCGGTATTGAAGCTATGGATGCACCGCGTATTTCCGCAAAGACAGGACTCAATATAGAGGATGTGCTGGAGCAGATTGTAAAAAAGATTCCGGCACCAACAGGCGATAAAGATGCACCGCTTAAGGCGCTTATATTTGATGCAACATATGATTCTTATAAGGGAGTCATTATTTTCTGCCGACTGAGAGAGGGCTCTGTAAAGGTAGGAGACACAATAAAGATGATGGCTACAGGTGCATCTGATGTGGTTACAGAGGTGGGTTATTTTGGCGCAGGCCAGTTTATACCATGCGATGAGCTTTCGGCCGGTATGGTTGGATACATTGCAGCCAGCATCAAAAATGTCAGGGATACACGTGTGGGTGATACAGTTACACTCGTTGACAGACCGTGCGATGAGGCGCTTCCGGGCTATAAGAAGGTCAACCCTATGGTTTACTGTGGTCTTTATCCTGCCGACAGTGCAAAGTATCCTGATTTAAGGGATGCGCTTGAAAAGCTGCAGGTCAACGACGCTTCATTACAGTTTGAGCCTGAGACATCACTGGCACTTGGCTTTGGCTTCAGATGCGGATTCCTTGGTCTTTTACATCTGGAAATTATTCAGGAGAGACTGGAGAGAGAGTTTGATCTGGATCTCGTTACCACTGCACCTAGTGTTATTTACAAGATTCACAAGACAAGCGGTGAGGTGATAGATTTGACCAATCCTTCAAATATGCCGGATCCGTCAGAGATTGAGTATATGGAGGAGCCATACGTATCTGCAGAGATTATGGTCACAAGTGACTATGTCGGTGCGATTATGAAGCTGTGCCAGGAGAGACGAGGAGTCTATATCAGCATGGAGTATATCGAAAAAACACGAGCTCTCATAAAGTACGACTTGCCATTAAATGAGATTATCTATGATTTCTTTGATGCTTTAAAGTCACGCTCGAGGGGGTATGCTTCGTTTGACTATGAGATGAAGGATTATGAGCGCTCAGAGCTTGTCAAGCTTGACATCTTAATCAATAAGGAAATGGTCGATGCACTTTCATTTATCGTATTCAAGGAGAGTGCATACGAAAGAGGCCGTAAGATGTGCGAGAAGCTTAAGGGTGAGATACCAAGGCATCTGTTTGAGATACCTATTCAGGCAGCAGTCGGTGGCAAGATTATAGCAAGAGAGACGGTTAAGGCGCTTCGCAAGGATGTGCTTGCCAAGTGCTACGGTGGTGATATTTCACGTAAGAAGAAGCTGCTTGAGAAGCAGAAGGAAGGAAAGAAGAGGATGCGTCAGGTGGGCAATGTAGAGATACCACAGGAGGCATTCATGAGTGTGCTTAAGCTGGATGAGGAGTAATCGCACATATGAAGAATCTTGAGATTTATATTCATATACCATTTTGTGTGAGAAAATGTGAATATTGTGATTTTTTATCATTTCCCGCAGACGATGATGCAAAGCTTCGCTATGTCAAGGGGCTTATGGCGGAAATGATATTTTACGGCCCGCTTATGAAGAACTATCAGGTGTCATCTGTCTATATCGGAGGAGGTACACCAAGCTCTATAGATGAGCAGTGGATCGCTGCTTTGATGGAGGGTGTGTTTGACTGCTTTAATGTGCTGCCTGATGCTGAGATATCCATAGAGTGCAATCCCGGTACGCTTAGCAGGGAAAAGCTTTTAGCATACAGGGATGCGGGGATAAACCGCCTGTCCATAGGACTGCAGTCGGCAAATAATGATGAGCTTAAGCTGCTCGGGCGTATACATACCTTTGAACAGTTTGTGACGAATTACGAGGTGGCCAGAAACGTGGGCTTTAAAAATATCAATGTAGATTTGATGTATGGTCTGCCGGGACAGTCAGCGTCACAGTATATGGCGACAGTAAACAAGATTATAAGGCTTCATCCGGATCATATATCGGCGTATTCTCTTATAGTGGAAAAGGGTACTCCTTTCTATGAAAAGTACAAGTTTGACATGGTGCGCCAGGAGGCGGGCATGAGAACGGAGTTTCTGCCTAATGAGGACGAGTTATATGATATGGAAAAAGCGGGACAGAAGGCGTTTATGGATGCCGGCTACAGGCAGTATGAGACATCTAACTATGCTAAAAGAGGTATGGAGTGCCGCCATAATATAGGCTACTGGACCAGAGCTGACTATTTAGGACTTGGAATAGGGGCGGCATCGCTTATATCAAATGTCAGATATACCAATACATCCGATATGGATGAATATCTGTCGCGCTGCCGTCATATACATGATGTGGGTGATGATATATTTAAGGCCAATCTGCATGTGGCAGCTGATGTTATAGACAAAAAGGGACAGATGGAGGAGTTTATGTTTCTTGGACTTCGTATGAATGAGGGGGTCACAAGAGAAGCCTTTGAGAGGGCATTTGGTATTTCGATAGATGCAATCTACAAGGATACGATAGACAGCCTGAAAAAACAGGAGCTGCTCGTGGTAAAGGCCGGGCATATCTATTTATCGGAGAGAGGAAAAGATGTAGCCAATTACGTTATGGCACAGTTTTTGAAGGATTAACGGAGAGCAAATTATGGATATGACTTTTAAGCTTCAGGTGTTTGAGGGACCGCTTGACCTGCTTTTATACCTGATAGAGAAAAATAAAGTAAATATTTATGATATCCCGATTGTCGAGATTACAGCGCAGTACATGGAGTATGTGAATCAGATGAAAAAGGATAACCTGGACACGCTCAGCGAGTTTCTCGTTATGGCAGCTACGCTCCTCGACATAAAGTCAAAGATGCTTCTCCCAAAGAAAGAGGAAGAAGAGCAGGAGCAGGAAGATCCAAGAGCAGAGCTTGTGCAGCAGCTGCTTGAGTACAAGATGTACAAGTGCATGGCAAACGAGCTTAAGGATCGTCAGCTGGATGCCGGCAAGGTGTGGTATAAGAAGAAGGACATACCTGATGAGGTCCTTGCATATGAGGAGCCTGTTAATCTTGAGGAGCTTGTCGGAGATATCCGTCTTTCTGATTTAAACAGAATCTTTCAAAGTATAATGAAGAGACAGGAAGAAAAGATAGATAAGGTCCGTTCGAAGTTTGGAAAGATTGAAAAGGAAGAGGTCTCCTTAGAGGAAAAGATGGACTTTCTGACAGACTATGCTGCCTCACACAAGCACTTCAGCTTCAGAGGGATGCTTACCGCATCGTCAAGCAAAGTGGAAGTCATAGTTACATTTCTTGCCATACTGGAGCTTATGAAGACCGGCAAATTAACTATCGTTCAGGAGCATATTTTTGATGATATCCGGATTGAGTCAAGAATTGCTGCATAAAGAGGGTTTGAGGATATATGAATTATAAAGCTGCAATAGAGGCTATTTTATTTACCATGGGAGAATCCGTGGAGCTTGGAAGGATAGCCGATGCAATACAATTAAATGAAAAAGAAACAAAAAAGCTGCTTGACGAGCTGATTAAGGAGTATAGAAGCTCTTCAAATATAGGTATGAATATCATAGAGCTTGATGGTGCTTATCAGATGTGTACAAAGCCACAGATGTATGAGTATCTCATCCGCATTGCAAAGCAGCCTAAGAAGAGGGTGCTTACGGATGTGCTTTTAGAGACTCTTTCGATCATAGCGTACAAGCAGCCTGTAACAAAGGCAGAAATAGAAAAAATCAGAGGTGTGTCAAGTGAACATGCCGTAAGCAAGCTTGTTGAGTACAATCTGGTGCAGGAGCTTGGAAGGCTTGATGCTCCGGGAAGGCCGCTTTTGTTTGGTACCACAGAGGAATTTCTAAGGAGCTTTGGGGTTTCGTCTATCGACGAGCTGCCGGTACTAAGCCCTGTGCAGGTTGAGGAGTTTAAGCAGGAGGCAGAGGAAGAGATGCACGTGAAGCTTGATGTGTAGTGCAGGTGTATTGCGTAAGCTGCCATTTCATATAATAAGGACATGCAAATAATCATATATATTACCGATGGAGGTAATTATATGATTATTTTTTTGAAAAAATATAAGTCGAAAATAGCTTTAATGGTTTTCATTTGTGTGTTGGTTTGTACTGTCAGCTGTTTGCCTGGTTTTAAGACGGTAGAAAAGCAAAAAATGCCCGGTTTGGAAAAGAAAAGTGTGTTTATGGCGGCTGAAAATACTGTTGCTAAGAATACTGACAAAGCCGTAAATGAGCCCAGGCTTCATGCTGTTTCAGCAGCATTATATGATGCGGATGACGAGACGTTTATATATGGTAAAAACATGAGAGACAGCATGGCAAATGCCAGCACCACGAAGATTCTTACGTGCATTGTGGCACTTGAAAAAGCTGATATAAATGATACTGTTACGATTTCACAAAATGCCGCATCACAGCCTGCGGTCAAGCTTGGACTTGTGGCAGGGAATAGCTATAATATGAAGGATTTACTCTATGGCATGATGCTTGAGTCGTTCAATGACTGTGCCTATGCGATTGCGGAGCATGTGGGCGGCTCAACGGAGGGCTTTGCAAAGCTTATGAATGAAAAAGCAAATGAGATAGGTTGCTTTGGCACGTATTTTATTACACCAAACGGGCTGGATGCTGAGAATGATATAAGCTTTCACCACTCCACAGCGGGAGATTTGTGTGTTATAATGTCTTATTGTGCGTGGAAATCACCAAAATCAACACAGTTTCTTGAAATAACACAGACTATGCAGTACACATTTGAGACAAAGGAAGGTCAGATGGTTTTTAGCAATCACAACAGGCTCCTTACGGAGACGGACTACTGCATATCGGGAAAGACCGGCTTTACCACAAAAGCAGGCTACTGCTATGTCGCAGCAGTTGAAAAGGATGGAAGGAGAATGTGCCTTTCTCTCTTGGGCTGTGGGTGGCCAAACAATAAAAACTATAAGTGGGCTGATGCAAAGAGTCTGGTGGAGTATGCGGTTTCAGATGCTGCCGAAGATTCTTACTGTGATGCTGCTTGTGTAACAACACAACAGACCGGTGATACACGAAACACAATTAACTTAAAATATATAGAAAATAACAAGAAAAATAAGAAAATTTGCAAGAATTTTCTCAAGAATTTTACAATTAATATAGGAAATTTTTTCTAAACAAAAATAAAGGTTAAAAATTTAACAAATTAGTTGAAAAAAATTTAGAAATAGTCTATTATCATACTAGCGAAAAATTTTATTTTTTTATAGATGGAGGATATAAAATGAGTAGTAACAATCAAAGCTTGGCAATGCAGCGTATTGCTAAGTTAGTCGACGAGAACAGTTTCATGGAAATTGGTTCTCTTGTGACAGCTCGCAGTACAGATTTTAACCTTACTGCAGCAAAAGCTCCTTCAGATGGTGTTATTATCGGACACGGTCTGATTGATGGAAATCTTGTATTTATCTACAGCCAGGATGCAACAGTTCTTAACGGAACAATCGGCGAGATGCATGCAAAGAAAATTGCTTCTGTATATGATATGGCCATGAAAATGGGCGCACCTGTTATCGGATTTATCGATTGCGGTGGTATCAGACTTCAGGAGTCAGTTGATGCATTAGACGGATTTGGTCTTATCTACGCCAAGGAAGTTGCAGCAAGTGGCGTTATTCCACAGATTTGTGGTGTATTCGGTAATTGTGGTGGCGGACTTTCTGTAGTACCGGCTCTTTGTGATTTCGCTTATATCGAAGAGTCTAAGGGCAGAATGTTTGTTAATACTCCTGATGCAATAGAGGGTAATCGCGTTGAGAAATGCGATACAGCAGCAGCTTCATTCCAGAGTGAGAACAATGGATGTGTAGACGGAATCGGTTCAGAGGATGATATTATCGCTGATATCAGAGCTCTTGTCAGCATGCTTCCACTCAACAACGAGGGAGATGTATATACAGACTCATGTGAGGATGATCTCAACAGAGCATGTAACAGCATGGCTGATATGAAGGCTGATCCAAGATTCCTCTTATCAGAGCTTTCTGATGATCATGTATTCTTTGAGACAAAGAAAGACTTTGCCAAGAATATGGTAACAGGCTTTGTTAAATTAAACGGCATGACAGTCGGTGCAGTTGCAAACTGCAGCACAGTATATGATGCTGAGGGCAAGAAGGCAGAGGAGTTTGCACTTTCTCTTACTGCAAAGGGCTGCAACAAGGCAGCTGAGTTTGTATCATTCTGTGATGCTTTCTCAATTCCTGTACTTACACTTACAAATGTAAACGGATTCAAGAACTGCATGTGCTCTGAGAAGAAGCTTGCAAAGGCTCTTGCCAGAATGACATACGCATTCTCAAGTGCAACATGTCCAAAGGTTAACCTGATTACAGGAGAGGCTTACGGAAGCGCATATGTTGCAATGAACTCTAAGTCAATCGGAGCTGATATGGTTTATGCATACCCTGATGCAAAGATTGGTATGATGGATTCAAAGATTGCAGCTGAGATTATGTATCCGGGCGCTGATGCAAAGGAAATCGATGAGAAGGCAGCTGATTACGAGAAGCTTCAGTCTTCTGTTTCATCAGCAGCAGCCAGAGGATATGTAGACCTCATCATTGATCCGGCTGACACAAGAAAATATCTTGTAGGTGCTTTTGAGATGCTTTACACCAAATATGTAGATGCACCAGAGAAGAAACACGGAACTAAATAATAGAAAGGCGCATTTTGTTATGAAGAAAAAAATAACATATATCCTTAGCCTTCTTATGATTGTATGTATGCTTGGAGCATGTGGCTCTGACAATGCCGAAAAGACATACGGCGGATACACAACAGACGAGCTTCATACTGAGGCAACAGACAGCCTTGGCAATATCCAGAACTACATTGCGCTCGTAGATAGTTGTGGCGGTTATGACAACTATGAGAAGAGTGTCAAGGAAGTTGAGGAGAAGACAGGCATGACAGAGGGTGAGGTTGTTTACAACACACTCGGACAGTCGGGAAGAAGCGTTTCAATGAAAAATATCGACGCTGAGCTTGATGCCGTTTCATCATGGCTTGATCTGGTTGACAAATACGGAGACGTAAAGGATGCAACTAATGGCAAGGATTTTACAGTAACCAAGTCAGGTGGTACACTCACTACCGATATGACACTTACATTTGGCAAGCAGGATGTAACATACGAATTAGTATATGATTCGGTTACCATGGAGGTAACAGGAATCTCACTTACTCCTGTTCAGACAATGGGACAGAAGCTTGCTAAGGCAGGACAGAACACAGTAATTTCAATGAGTATTGTATTCTGTGTACTTATTCTTATCTCTCTTATCATTTACTGCTTCAAGTTTATTGCTCTTATCGGCAATAAGCCAAAGAAGGCAGAAGCAAAGAGCGAGCCTGAAAAGAAAGAGGCTGTTGTTGCAGCAGCACCTGCTACAGACCTTACAGATGATACAGAGCTTGTAGCTGTTATCTCAGCAGCTATAGCAGCAAGCGAGGGTACTACAACAGAGGGCTTTGTAGTCCGTTCAATCAATAGAAGATAATTTAGGAGGACATTTGAGATGAAAAACTATACAATTACCGTTAACGGAAATGTTTACGATGTTACAGTAGAAGAGACAGGAAGCACACCTAGCACAGCAAGCGCACCTAGAAGAGCTGCAGCACCTGCTGCCGCTGCACCAAAGGCTGCTGCACCTGTAGGAGCAGGAAGCATCAAGGTTGAGGCCGGAGCTGCCGGAAAGGTATTTAAGCTCGAGGCTAAGGTTGGCGATGCAGTAAAGAAGGGTGATACACTTCTTATTCTTGAGATCATGAAGATGGAGACACCTGTTGTTGCACCACAGGATGGAACAGTAGCAAGCATTGATGTTGCTGTTGGTGATTCAGTAGAGTCAGGTGCATTACTTGCAACATTAAACTAATTCCAGGAGGTAAACTAATTTGAGTTACGTAGGTGAAACACTTTCAAACCTCCTACATCAGACTGCTTTTTTTAATCTGTCAGTCGGAAACTATGTTATGATTGCCGTAGCATGTGTATTCCTGTTTTTGGCTATTAAAAAAGGATTTGAGCCTTTACTTTTAGTACCTATTGCTTTTGGTATGCTCCTTGTTAATATCTATCCTGATATTATTGTAAGTCCTGAGCACTCAAGCAATGGAGTAGGTGGTTTACTTTATTATTTCTATACACTTGATGAGTGGTCAATTCTTCCTTCACTGATTTTCCTCGGTGTCGGAGCTATGACAGACTTTGGTCCGCTTATCGCAAACCCTATCAGCTTCTTACTCGGAGCTGCAGCACAGTTTGGTATTTTCGGAGCTTATTTCCTTGCAATCCTTCTCGGATTCAATGACAAGGCAGCAGCAGCCGTATCTATCATCGGTGGAGCTGATGGACCTACATCTATTTTCCTTGCCGGAAAATTAGGTCAGACAGGTCTGATGGGACCTATCGCCGTGGCAGCGTACTCGTACATGGCATTAGTACCTATCATCCAGCCGCCAATTATGAAATTATTTACTACAAAGAAAGAGCGTGCAATCAAGATGCAGAACCTTCGTCCTGTAAGCAAGCTTGAGAGAATTCTCTTCCCTGTAGTAGTTACTATCGTTGTTTGTACACTGCTTCCAACTACAGCACCACTCGTTGGTATGCTCATGCTTGGAAACCTTTTCCGTGAGTCTGGTGTAGTACGTCAGCTTCAGGAGACAGCAAGCAACGCCCTTATGTACATTGTAGTTATCTTACTCGGTACATCAGTAGGTGCTTCTACAAGCGCAGAGTCATTCCTTAATATGAGCACAATCAAGATCGTTATCCTTGGTCTTATTGCATTCATGGTGGGAACTGCTGCAGGAGTACTTTTTGGAAAGCTTTTATGCTTCCTTACAAAAGGCAAGATCAATCCACTTATCGGTTCAGCCGGTGTATCCGCTGTTCCTATGGCTGCCCGTGTATCTCAGAAGGTCGGTGCAGAAGAGGATCCAACAAACTTCCTTCTTATGCATGCTATGGGACCTAACGTAGCCGGTGTTATTGGAACTGCCGTAGCGGCCGGATGCTTCATGGCTATATTCGGTATTTAGATTTAATTAAGGAGGATTAATCATGTCAGAAGTGGTAAAGAAACCATTAAAAATAACAGAAACTGTTCTTCGTGATGCACATCAGTCACTGATTGCAACCAGAATGACAACAGAGCAGATGCTTCCAATCGTTGACAAAATGGACAAGGTTGGATACAACGCAGTAGAGTGCTGGGGTGGTGCAACATTTGATGCCTGCCTTAGATTCTTAAAGGAAGATCCATGGGATCGTCTCAGAAAATTAAGAGACGGCTTCAAAAATACAAAGCTCCAGATGCTTTTCCGTGGACAGAATATCTTAGGATATCGTCCATATGCAGATGATGTTGTTGAGTATTTCGTACAGAAGTCAATCGCAAACGGAATCGATATCATCCGTATTTTCGACTGCTTAAATGATATCAGAAACTTACAGACAGCAGTTACAGCATGTAACAAGGAAAAGGGACATGCCCAGGTAGCTCTTTCATACACACTTGGAGATGCTTACACACTTGACTACTGGATGGATATGGCAAAGAGAGTTGAGGACATGGGTGCTGACTCACTTTGTATCAAGGATATGGCCGGTCTTTTAGTTCCTGCAAAGGCTACAGAGCTTGTTCAGGCTTTAAAGGATTCTACAAGCCTTCCTGTTGAGCTTCATACACACTACACATCAGGTGTTGCTTCAATGACATACATGAAGGCTGTTGAGGCCGGAGTTGATATCATTGACACAGCTATGTCACCATTCGCTCTTGGAACAAGCCAGCCTGCAACAGAGGTTATGGTTGAGGCATTCAAGGGCACAGAGTTTGATACAGGTCTTGATCTTAATCTCTTAAGTGAGATTGCTGATTACTTCAGACCAATGAGAGAGGAAGCTTTAGCTTCAGGTCTCATGAACCCAAAGGTACTCGGAGTAAATATCAATACTCTCCGTTATCAGGTTCCTGGAGGAATGCTTTCAAACCTTATTTCACAGCTCAAGGAGCAGGGCAAAGAGGACAAGTACGAGGAGGTTCTCGCAGAGGTACCTCGTGTGCGTAAAGACCTCGGTGAGCCACCACTTGTAACTCCTTCTTCACAGATCGTTGGTACACAGGCTGTATTTAACGTACTCATGGGCGAGAGATACAAGGTTGCTACTAAGGAGACTAAGGATATCCTTCTTGGTAAGTATGGTCAGACAGTTAAGCCTTTCAACCCAGAGGTTGTTGACAAGGTTCTTGGTGATGATAAGAAGAATGCTATCACATGTCGTCCAGCAGATCTTCTTGAGCCAGAGCTTGACAAGATTGAGGCTGCACGACCAGCTTGGTGCCGACGCCGTCGGTGCCGGAAATCAGCACCGGCTCCTTGTAACCGAGGGAAGCGAGATCGAACAATCCGCCGAAGCCGCCGATGCCGCCGACCACGCCCGGACGGTTGGTGCGCGCCACGTGGGACTTGATACGCTTGACGACTTCGTAACCGGCTTCGACGCTTACGCCGGCTTCCTCATATGCTTTTGGCATATCTAACCTTTCTCGGGTCTCAGTGTTCTTCTTGGGATGAAGTGGTGGTGTATTCGTTGCCCTCGTACTTGCTCTTGTACAAAGCGAATTCAGGCAGACGGACACGATCCTCGGGGGTGAGCGACTTCAGGAAGTCGGCTTCGTAATCGTCCAAGGCGGTCGGATAGTCGCCGTTGAAGTAGGCCACGCACAGGCCGCCATACGGTGCGTCCGCGCCAAGGCCGATGGATTCCACCAAGCCGTCGAGCGACAGGAACGCCAGTGAATCGGCTCCGATGTAGTCGCGGATCTCGTCGACGGACTTCTTGGCCGCGATCAGCTCCTTGGTGGTGGAGATATCGATGCCGTAGAAGCACGGGTATTTCAGCGGTGGCGAGCTGATACGCATATGCACTTCGGCCGCGCCGGCCTCCTTGAGCAGCTGCACGATTCGCTTGGACGTGGTGCCA
>OGZH01000924.1_pt1 | contig 19714 bp, 13 predicted proteins | sample 1576741 | NCBI WGS metagenome assembly OGZH01 (sample SAMEA3541560, study PRJEB24748) | human gut metagenome | biome: human gut; feature: human-associated habitat; material: faeces | place: China | collected 2012 | reverse complement strand
TCGTGGTGGGCGGCGGCAACTTCTGGCGCGGCCGTTCCAGCGGCAAGATGGAGCGTACGCTGGCCGACAAGATCGGTATGCTGGCAACGGTGATGAACGCTCTGGCTGTCTCCGACAAGCTGGAGCAGCTGGGTGTGCCGACCGAGGTGCTGACAAAACTAATCACCTGGTGTGTCATTCAACTCCCGTCAATTGCCATTCTCATTATTTTATTCGTCTCCTTATTAAGAGCCTTACGCTTCACAATTCGAAAAATGAAAAAGCTCGCCATCAATAAAGCTCATAAGGCTGAAAACATTGACAACAATGAAGCTGAAAAACGAATTAACACACCCACAGGAATCATATACGGCTGTGGTCGATGACTTGTCTCGTGGTTGCTCTATCGAAGATGTATATCGCATGATTGCTATTACGGCTAATCAGGCTATTGCAGCAAAAAACAATAAATAAGTATCAAGTTTTAAGTATTAAAGACAATATGAAAATTCTAGTATTGAACTGTGGAAGTTCATCCATCAAATATAAATTGTTCGATATGACCACCAAAGAAGTGATTGCACAAGGTGGTATCGAAAAAATCGGTCTGAAAGGCTCTTTCCTTAAATTGACTTTGCCGAATGGCGAAAAGAAAGTACTCGAAAAAGACATTCCGGAACATACGATTGGTGTGGAGTTCATTCTGAATACATTGATTAGCCCGGAATACGGAGCTATCAAATCACTGGACGAAATCAATGCGGTAGGTCACCGTATGGTACACGGAGGCGAACGTTTCAGTGAATCTGTATTGCTGAACAAAGAAGTACTCGAAGCTTTTGCTGCCTGCAACGACCTGGCTCCGCTTCACAATCCTGCCAACTTGAAAGGTGTGAATGCAGTGTCCGCTATTCTTCCCAACATTCCGCAGGTAGGCGTATTTGATACAGCTTTCCATCAGACGATGCCGGATTATGCTTATATGTATGCTATTCCCTACGAAATGTATGAGAAATATGGCGTACGTCGTTATGGCTTCCACGGAACTTCTCACCGTTATGTTTCAAAACGTGTATGTGAGTTCCTTGGCGTTAATCCGGTAGGACAAAAAATCATCACTTGCCATATTGGTAACGGTGGTTCTATCGCTGCTATCAAGGATGGCAAATGTATAGATACTACCATGGGACTGACTCCGTTGGAAGGTTTGATGATGGGTACCCGTAGCGGTGACATCGATGCCGGTGCAGTAACATTCATCATGGAAAAAGAAGGCTTGAATACGACAGGCATTTCTAACCTGCTGAACAAGAAGAGCGGCGTACTGGGTATTTCCGGCGTATCAAGCGATATGCGCGAACTGCTGGCCGCTTGTGCTAACGGAAACGAAAGAGCCATCCTTGCTGAAAAGATGTACTACTACCGTATTAAGAAATATATCGGTGCTTATGCTGCGGCATTGGGCGGTGTAGATATCATCCTGTTTACAGGTGGTGTAGGCGAAAATCAGTTTGAATGCCGTGAATCTGTTTGTAAAGACATGGAATTCATGGGTATTAAACTGGACAATAATGTGAATGCAAAAGTTCGTGGTGAGGAAGCTATTATTTCTACTGCAGATTCTAAAGTGAAAGTAGTAGTGATTCCGACAGATGAAGAGTTGTTGATTGCATCGGATACAATGGATATTCTGAAAAAGTAAGAAGAACTGAGATAATAAAAAAAGGCGGCTTATCATGAAGTCGCCTTTTTTTGTTAACTCTTTTATAAGTCTCGTTTTTTTTACCTTACTTTGTGCTTCAAATCAATATTCGTTTTATTGGATTTACGCAAAATCGTTATTTTATAAATTCATTGATATGCGCTATTCTGTCATAATTCCCGTTTACAATCGTCCCGATGAGGTGGATGAATTGCTGCAAAGTCTCACTGTACAGTGTTTTAAAGATTTTGAAGTAGTTATTGTTGAAGATGGTTCGTCCATCCCTTGTAAGGAAGTGGCAGATCGGTATACAGATCGGTTGGACATCAAGTATTTCTCTAAACCCAATTCCGGACCGGGGCAGACCCGTAACTACGGAGCGGAGCGAAGCGAAGGAGAATATTTTATCATACTGGACTCTGATGTCATTTTGCCCGAAGGATATTTTGACGCGATAGAGAAGGAGCTTCAGGCTTCTCCTGCCGACGCGTTCGGTGGTCCCGACCGTGCGCACGATTCTTTTACGGATATTCAGAAAGCTATCAACTACTCGATGACTTCCTTTTTTACAACAGGCGGTATCCGTGGCGGAAAAAAGAAGATGGACAAGTTTTATCCTCGTAGCTTCAATATGGGGATTCGTCGCGAAGTGTATGAAGCTTTGGGGGGATTCTCTAAAATGCGCTTCGGGGAAGATATCGACTTCAGTATCCGTATTTTTAAAGGTGGCTATACTTGTCGTCTTTTCCCTGACGCATGGGTATATCACAAACGTCGGACAGACTTGAAGAAGTTCTTTAAGCAAGTCCATAACTCCGGCATTGCCCGCATTAACCTTTATAAGAAATATCCCGATTCGTTGAAATTGGTGCATTTGCTACCGGCAGTGTTCACGCTGGGAGTCTCTTTGCTTTTATTACTGACTCTTTTGGGGTTGGGGCTCGTTTTGTTAGCTTTTTATCTACTATATTCCAAAACGGTTCCCGGATGTGCGACAGGTGAGATGGCACTTCTGTTTTTAGGATTTGCCGCCATGTTGGCAGCACCTCTTCCCTTACTGCTCTATTCCTTGGTGGTTTGCGTGGATTCGACAATCAGAAATCGCAGTTTATGGATTGGAATGCTGTCGATTACTGCTTCCTTTATACAACTAATTGGTTATGGAACGGGATTCTGGCGTGCATGGTGGCAGCGTTGTATAAGAGGAAAGGACGAATTCGAGGCGTTTCAAAAGAATTTTTATAAGTAAGTGATTTGATCATGGAAAGCAAACACAAACTATCCATCAACCAGTGGGCGCTGGAAGACCGTCCCCGGGAGAAGATGATGGAGAAAGGAGCAGCCGCATTGAGTGATGCCGAACTACTCGCCATATTAATAGGATTATTGTTTATCCCGGCACGTTGTACCGGAAATACGGAAGAAAGTGCTGTCGAACTGATGAGGCGTTTGCTTCTCTCTTGTGATAACAATCTGAACTCCTTGGCAAAGTGGGAAGTCTGCGACTATTCCCGTTTTAAAGGAATGGGACCGGCAAAGAGCATCACTGTAATGGCTGCCCTGGAACTCGGCAAGCGACGGAAACTGCAAAATATCCAAGAACGCCCCCGCATCTCTTGTTCAAGAGATATTTATGACATCTTCCAGCCTGTCATGTGCGACCTTGAACAGGAAGAATTCTGGGTATTATTATTGAATCAGGCGACGAGACTGATCGATAAGGTACGTATCAGCACCGGCGGAATAGACGGAACGTATACGGATGTACGTACCATTCTTCGGGAAGCATTGCTGCAGAGAGCCACGCAAATAGCCGTAGTGCATAACCATCCTTCGGGAAATATCCAACCCAGCCAACCGGACCGGACGCTGACGGAACACATCCGCCGGGCAGCCGACACAATGAACATTCGCCTGATAGACCACGTTATTGTTTGTGAGGATAAGTTTTACAGTTTTGCCGACGAAGGGCTGCTCTGAATAAATTTATTCTTATCTTTGCAATACATATTAATAAGGAAAGCCCTATGGAAAAATTTAAAATAGAAGAAAAGATCGTAGCCATGCTAAAGACGGTGTACGATCCTGAGATTCCGGTGAATGTATACGATCTTGGACTGATTTATAAAATAGACGTCTCCGACAATGGGGAAGCAGTGCTTGATATGACTCTGACTGCTCCCAACTGTCCGGCAGCCGATTTCATCATGGAAGATATCCGCCAGAAAGTAGAATCGGTGGAAGGAGTGACATCTGCCACTATCAACCTTGTGTTCGAACCGGAATGGGATAAAGATATGATGAGTGAGGAAGCAAAACTGGAACTCGGATTTCTGTAAATTCATAGCTCAAAATATAAAACTGATAACTCTAAACTCAAAACTCATGAAGAACGTTTATTTCCTTTCCGATGCGCATCTTGGTTCCCGTGCCATAGAACATGGACGTACACAGGAACGGCGCTTGGTGAACTTCCTCGACAGTATCAAGCATAAAGCTTCTGCCGTTTACCTGTTGGGAGATATGTTCGATTTTTGGTATGAATTCCGGTTAGTGGTTCCCAAAGGATACACCCGCTTTTTAGGAAAGCTCTCCGAACTCACGGATATGGGAGTGGAGGTACATTTCTTTACCGGCAACCATGATATCTGGTGTGGGGATTATCTTTCTAAAGAATGCGGAGTGATTATTCATCGTGAAGCATTGACTACCGAAATATACGGAAAAGAGTTTTATCTGGCTCACGGTGACGGACTGGGTGACCCGGACAAGAAGTTTAAGTTGCTGCGCTGGATGTTTCACAGTACAACACTTCAGACACTGTTTTCTGCCATCCATCCCCGTTGGAGTGTGGAATTGGGCTTGACGTGGGCAAAACATAGCCGCGAAAAGCGGGTGGACGGCAAAGAACCGGATTACATGGGGGAGAATAAGGAACATCTGGTACTTTATACAAAAGAATATCTGAAGAGTCATCCTAATATCAACTTCTTCATTTATGGCCATCGTCACATTGAACTGGATTTAATGTTGAGTGCTACTTCCCGTGTGCTGATTCTTGGAGACTGGATTAACTATTTCTCCTATGCGGTATTCGATGGGGAGAATCTATTTTTGGAAGAGTATATAGAAGGAGAAACACAAGTTTGATTCTTATTCCATTAAAAAGTGGAAATTCCGATTGATATAAGGTTTCTTGAAGATAGATAGAAACCGGAAAAAGTCAAGACCACGTCTTCAGATTTATTCTATTCTTATGAAATGAATCTGAAGACGTGGTCTTGATGTATTTAGTTGCCCAACTTGAATACTACAGAGGCGTATCCTCCCAGTTTCAAGGTGTAACTGTCGCTGTCTGTATTTTGTTGAGCTTCGCCATTCACAAACAATACTTTCTCAATCTTGTCTGTCAGCGGAAGTAGCATGGCCGTTCCGCCGAAATTATGGATGACAAGCAGTTTCTCGTTGTCCTTGGTCATATACCAGGCAGCAATCGGCTTATAGTCTTTCTCCTGTGATTCGTTGTAGACGGAATGTTTGGTCATATTTCCTTCTGCCAGTGCCGGATAGGTGTTGCGCAATCGGGTGAGGGAGAAATATATGTTCAGAAGTGAATGGGTATCGGCTTGTTGGTCCGCTACCGTTTTCACATTTTTCGAAACGGTGGCATCCGTCTTGTCTGTGTAGTTGGTAGTGTAGCTATCTCCCCATAGCATCGGGCTGCGCACATATTCGTCTCCGTTATCCTTTGTTCCGTAAAGTCCCAGTTCTTCACCGTAATAGATGTAAGGATGTCCGGCGGAAGTGAGTAAGACGGCGGCGGCCAGTTTGCATTTGTCGGCGGATTTACCCAACTTGGACGATGTACGGTCTTCGTCATGGTTACTCAGTTTCGTTGCTTCGATGTAATCGCTTCGATAGTTGGCGTATTTCTGTTGGTAAGAAAGGATGTCTTTGGCAAAATAACATCCGGTACTATTATTGATTCCCCATTCCAGACGATACCAGAAGGAAAATTCAAAAAGGGCGGGCAGACCTTTATAATAAGGAGCTACTTTATCGTATTCCGATAACACTTCGCCTACCATATAGAAGTCGTCCGTATGTCCTTTTTGTTTGTAATAGGCGTTCATATCTTCATAGAACATTTTCAGGAAACGAGGATTTTCTTCGCTGGTCTCACTGTGGTAGATGTGCTTCACGGCGTCGAGGCGGAGGCCGTCCACACCACGGGCGATCCATCCTTTGGCGGCGTCTGCTATTGCCTGATATGCCGGTGATTCGCCTGCCTGGTCTACAGGGCCGTAGTTAAGGTCGGCAAACCAGTCGGTGCAGAAATGAGAATGGAAATAGGTGATCTGCTGGCTGTCGAACATGATGTTGGCAGGGTTGCCGGCGTTGGTCAGTTTGAAATCCTTGTTCAGCGTGAGTTTCTCGGACGAGGAAGAGGCGCCGTATTTTGTTCCGGATGGCCAGGAAGAAGCATTGCTAGTACGGATCAGAAGCCCCCAAGTGGACTCAAAGTCGACGGTGAGTTCATAGATGTTGTTTCCTTTGTCATAAAACTTTTTACAGATGTCTTCTCCGTAGTATAAGTATTTGGCGTTGTCGGTACCTGTATCTGGATTATCCTCGTCTGCCTTGGTTCCTGTGGAAACGACAAGGATGGGGGAAGATGCGTTGCTCCAGTCCAGTGTAAATTTCAGCAGTCCTTTCACGGCAGCGGTCTCGTCAGAAACCTGAAACCATTCTGCGGCATTGTATCCGGCTGCTCCTTCTTGGGTGATCATGGCGATTTTGCCTGCTGCGATATCTGTTTTCGGGTCTTCAGAGAAAGAATAATAATTGCGATACGGGCTTTCGGATGATGAACTAGCTTCGGTGAACCACGGGTGGGCAGTGCCGGTGTGGTTCATTACGTAGTCCAGATAAATCTTGATGCCTCGGTTGTGGGCTTCTGTAACCAGACGGTCGAAGTCGCTTTCTGTGCCGAGCTGCGGATTGACTTTGGTGTAGTCTGTGACGTCATATCCGTGATAAGACATACAGGGGTGGATGGGAGAGAGCCAGAGGGCTTTCACGCCTAGTTGGTTGAGATAGTCCAGCTTTTGGGTGACGCCATTCAGGTCTCCATATCCGTCTCCGTCGCTGTCGGCGAAGGAATAGACCAGTAACTGGTAGGAGATATCTGCCCGTTTGGTCTCGTCCCATGTGTCGGGAGAGGCGGTAAGTGCGGTCCATTGCCCTTCGATGGGCGGTTCGGGTTCTGGAGCAGGCTCGGTGATATTTTTGTCATCGCTGCAAGCGGTCATGAATGCCATGAGCATTGACAACCACAAAAGAGATAATAAGTGGAGATGTTTATTCATAATGATGATGTATTAAAGACAATAAGTGTCGTTTCTTAAAAAACAGTGGCCGCCCCGATTCCATTGTATTCGCGACGGCCATTCCCTGTTTCCCTGATTTCTTGTAGTATTATTCGATGCGGCCTGTTCCGTTACCAAAGTTCAGATAAACCTTTTGTCCGGTTTTACCTTGTACCGCAGCTTGGTCACCACCGTTGCCCCGGTAAGTTATTTGTCCGTCGAAGATGATAAATTCTGTTTTCCACCAGTCGCCGGCAGAGACAGCTTTCGGATTTACGCAGATTCGTACTGCGCCATCTTTCAGGAATGCCGGAGAAACAAATTCACCATCAGCCGTTCCGGGCACGGTAAATAAGTCCTGTTCTACCAGTTGCGCATCCCAGCCGTTGTATGAGGTATCGCCCATCAGATATACATTCGGCTTTTCAAATTCTATCGCTTTGTCATCGCCGATAACGGAGACATATACTAAGTACCAGCCGGCTATACCGACTTTTATGTTGCCGCCCTCGTCCGACAATCCGGCAAGGTCTTTGGATTCCTGTGAGATAGCATCTACAAAGCCGAAGTCATTGCCCCAGTTGGCTTGCGGTGCAAACTTCACCTGATCGTTAGCTGCGAAATAGAAGATTCCCCAGAAAGATCCTTTCGTTCCGTTGACCGGAACAAGTGCTTTCCAAGCATTCGGATCACCGGCAGGAGTTCCCCAGTTGTATGCGCTGCCGGTCATATAAAGTTCGGTGGGCGCACTGTTGTCTTTCACTGTAAAACGGTAGTTGAAGGCATCGAACGAGATTTTGATCTTACCGTCCAGTGCTGTATTAATGGCTTCCGCATTCGTCCAGGTAACAAAATTATCACCGGAGTCATCACCGTCTACACTACTTCCCAAGGCTTTGGTCCAGTCTATGTCGTTTCCGTTAATAGCTGAAGCCGGGAAAATCTTGAAGTTCGAAGTACTTTCTATTTCTGCTTCCAGTATATACAGGTTTTCATCGAGAGCGTCCTTCTTCATCTGTTGGGCACTGTTGCCGTCCCAGCCTGTGAAATCACCGACTATATAATAGCCGTCGGGATCAACAGCCGGAGTTGTGGCAGGCTGCAAGGTGATGCTTACTTCATTTCCCACCAGTTGAATACCTTCACCGGAAGGAGTTACGGCAGAAGCATTAATAGAGATTTTCAATTCACGTACCACGCTTGCACGGCTTTTGTAGGCTTCCTGCGTCACACTGTCCAGTTGTGCCAAGGCTACTTTAAAGACATGATCTTCCGTCATGGAAAATGGAATGGTGTGATTCTCATTCAGTGTCAAAGAGTTGACAGCGATCTTACTGCCTTCTTCGGCTGTGGTCGAGCTTAACTTTGCAATTTCTACGGAATCGGCTGTGGCCGCATCCATGACGATGCTGGCGTCTTTGCCTGCTGTGAAAGTTGCAGTCAACTGTCCCGCTGACTCTTCCTGGGGATTGGACTGGGGATCAGCCCAGTCCTTGAAATCTTCGTTACAGGCAGAAAACCCGATTGCTGCCAGAAACATCCCTATGTATATTAAATGTTTTTTCATGATGAATCGTTCTTTTTAAAGTTAATTACTTCTTTTCTCCTGTACCTGCCGTGAAGTTCAGATGGATCACATTGCCGGCTGAACCTTGTACGGAATAACCGTCTCCCTTTTCTGTCCAACTGTCAATAAGGTTGAAATCACGATAGAAGATTTCACCGTCATGGAGTGTAAACTCAGTTCTCCACCAGTCGAGGTCTGTCTTGAAGCACATACGGACTTCTCCGCTTGCAGTCATGGCAGGAGATACGAAGTTACCGTCTTTGGTGGCGGGAACCGTAAACTTCCATTCGTCGTTGAATGCCCATGAACCGCCGGTTGTGTTACCGAACAAATACACTTCAGCCGGGTAGAAAGTAATGGTAAACTGATAATCATCCCCTTTGACAGCCGCTTTGACGTAGAAGAGATACCATCCGGCGTTTTCTACGACGAAGTTGTCACTGCCGCTGACTCCTGCTCCGGCTTTGTCGGTAACCGTCACGCGGTTGTCGTTAATACCGATATACTCGTTTTCCTTTGTTCCGAACTTGAACTCGGAGTTGGCATCGAAGTAAATCATTGAATAGAACTGACCGTCCATACCGTAGACACCTGCCATCGGTTTCCATACTTTCCAGTCGGTATCCAGCATAGAACCTACAATGAACATTGTCTTGGGAGGTGTCAATGAGCTGGTGCTCTTGGAAATCAGAACGTTGGGCAACTCAATCACATTGGAAAAACATACTCCTTTTCCACTGCTTGTGATGTTGGCCTTCAGGCGGATATATACAGCTACCGGTTCGGTAGGGAGTTCTGCCTGCTCTCCGTTCATGGCCGTCCACAAATCGAGAAGCGCATTGTTGAGTTCGGAAGCATCCACATTGATCTTTGCTGTCGGAGAGGTGCTTTCCAACACTGTATAGTTGGCTTTGCTCTCATCTGCCGCTTCTATGAAATCCTGTTCAAATGAGGCTTGTACCGTGTAGGTGGTAGCTGCCGGAAAACCGTAGTCCGGTTGCGAACAAGTGAGTTCTACAGTCTGGGCATTCTTCAGGTCATATACATTGTTGGCTGCATACGCGGGCGTATTGAGCGTGAATGTATCGGGCTCGTTCAGGGTCGGATTGCTGTCATTGTCTGTTTCGCAGGCCGTAAATAGAGGCAGTGCGAAGGTGACAGCGAGTAATATGTTGGATATTTTTTTCATAATGGCATTCTTTTATATAAGGATGAACTCTTGGTTATTTATAGCCTTCATTTTGTGACATATTCCTGTTATTGTTTATATCCGATACAGGGATAGGATATTTGTTGTAGTATGAAGCGACAGATGTTCCGTTCATTGCTCCACCTTTCCAGTCCCAAAGATATTTATTGGTTGTGAACATACCGAAACGAACCAAGTCTGAACGACGGCGACCTTCCAGATAGAATTCACGTGCCCATTCGTCGATAAGTTCCTGTTCGGTTACGGTCTGTACCTTTCTTGTACAGTTGGCGCGTTTGCGAAGTTCATTGATGTCTCCTGTGGCGTCTCCTCCCTGACGGAAAATGGCTTCCGCACGTGTCAGGTATGCTTCTGCCAAACGGAACAAAGGAATATCTGTGTCAGGATAAGTAGCATGGCTGACGGGTTTTCCGTCAGAGCGGTAATTCTGCCATTTCACAATCGACAAGCCATCGGTGAATCCGCTGATCGCATCTGTCTGAATTTTGCGTCTGCCGCCTCCTACACCAGAGTATAGCAAGGCACGGTCGTCACCGGCAGCTTTGATCATGTCTTCTGTTCTGATGCCGTGTTCTGCATCGAAAGCATCGATCTGCTCATCTGTATCTAAGCCTTTGGTCGGAATTTCAACATCGGCGGGCAGCATCGGCACATCTTCGAGATTGGAGAAGAACTTTTGTACCATTGCTGCACGGGCAAAGATACAGGACCAACCGTTCGTTGTTCCCATACGGGGCATACCGGCTACACGAGTACCACAAACCAGATAAGTTGAACCGCCATAGTTACGTGTCTTCACTCCATCCTGACGGATAGGCAGAATGATTTCCTGCATGGCATTTTCATTCTCGTCGTTATCGGCCATAAACAGTTCGCTGTAATTTGTACATAGCTTATATGCTGAACCAATCACTTTGCTGGCATATTCTTCCGCTTTTGCATAATCCGTTTGTCCGGTGTATACGCCTGCGTTCAGGTACAAACGTGCGCGGAGCAACCAGTTGGCGGCTTTGTCTGCACGTCCGAAGGGAGCCTGGCGAGGTTCATACATATCACCTTCAATTTCGTTCAGTTCATTCTGAATGTAGGTATAGAGTTCCGTACCTTTCTTCTCGACAGGCAAGTCATTGTTAAAGTGTTCCTTGAACGGAGCTTTACCGAACAAGTCGAGGAAGTACCAATAATGGAGGGCACGCAGGAAACGTATTTCCGCACGTTGGCGAAGTGTTTCTGCATCTGTCATACCTTCGGTCTGGTCGAGGAAGAAGTTGTATTGTGTGATGTCATATCCCAAACGGACGTAAACCCACTCTGTGCGCTGGCTGGAAGGACTCCAGCTAATGCTTGTAAGCTGGGGGATGTCCTGATTCTCCTGCCATGCCCAAAGACATTCGTCGGTAGGCAGCTCGTTGCAGTTGAAAGTGGTACGATAGAAACCGGATTCGCCTTCGTCCTGTCCATCGAGGTCAGGAGAGCCGTCGATACCCTTTTGTCCGGTTACACCCAGCATGGCATATCCTTTCACAAATACTCCCTGTTGGTCGAAACTACCTCCTGTCTGAGGGTCGATGGGACTAATATCCAGATCGTTGATACATGAAGTTACTCCCGAAGAGAGAACTGCGATCAGTGCGGCTGAAAATAGCTGTTTGATATATTTTGTTTTCATGATAAATTGATTTAATGAATGTTAGAATTGCAGACTTAAACCTAATAAGAAAGTCATTGCTCTGGGATATGGATTGGCGTCGATACCGCTTTTTACTTCCGGATCAAGGCCTTTGTATTTACTGATAATGAACGGATTCTGTACGGTAGCATATACACGCCCGCCAACACCTTTGTAGGTTTGAGTCTTCCACAGATTCTGGAAAGAATAACCTAACGTGATGTTATCACAACGTAAGAATGATGCATTATGTATAAAATAGTCGCTCATATAGTAATCACCTTGTCCGCTGAAACCGAGTGCGACGGCTTCGGCACTGGTGTTGCTATATGCATTATTGGAGAACAGTCCCGAAGTGCTGACGTTGGCTTTGTTGCTCAGGAAGTCATAGTACACGTAGTTGTTCAGACTGGCACGTAAGGAGAAGCTGAAGTCAAAGTTCTTATACTGCATTTTGGAGGTCAGTCCCATCAAAACATCGCCTGCCGGTTTTTTGTAGATATATTTGTCTCCGCTGTCTATTGTTCCGTTTCCGTTACGGTCAACAAACATATTTTCAATAGGTTTGCCATTTTCGTCGTATACCTGCTGGTAAACGTAGAAAGAGTTGGCTGCGTAACCTACTTTATGCGCCTGTACCTTGGTATTGTTACCTCTGGAAATCTTATCGCCTGCTTCTACGTAATAATCGCTGTCGTCGCCACCTGTCAACTTGGTGATTTCATTGTGGTTCCATGTAATGTTATAGCTGAGGTCCCAGGTGAAGTCCTTAGTCACAATCGGTTTGGCGTTGATGGAAAATTCCATACCGTAGTTTTCCAGTGAACCGATATTCTGTGTCATCTGGGCATTGAAGTTAGTTCCTACGGGGATCTTAACGCTGTTCAGCAGGTCATCCGTTTTACGGAAGTATCCGTCGATACCGCCTGTGATTCTTCCATTCAGGAATCCGAAGTCCAGGCCGGCATTCCATGTGGTCGTTTTTTCCCATTTAAGATTTTCATTGAAAGCCTTCGGGCGGGAAGTAGAGTAATACGTATCGCCAAAAGGATACTGGGCATACTCGTTATTGACTACATACAGAGGAAGATAAGCAAAATCATCACCTATGTTTTGCTGACCGGTAATACCCCAGCCTAAACGCAATTTCAGATCAGACAGGACATTTACATCTTTCAGGAAGTTTTCTTCTTTAATCTTCCATCCCAGTGCCAATGACGGGAATGTACCCCAACGGTTATCTTTGGAGAAACGTGACGAGCCATCCCAACGCATGGTAAAGGTAAACAAGTAACGGTTCAGCAGGGAGTAGTTCAGACGGCCGAAGTAAGAGACCAGTGTATTTCTGGTTGCATAAGCTGTCTGTTCGCGCAATTTGGCGTCATGGGGTTCTTGCGTATAGGAATCCCAGCCCTGACCTTCTTCAAATCCGTTGCGATGGAAGTGCTGTTCTTCACCACCGACCATGATGTCAAAGTCGTTTGCACCCAAAGACTTGATATACTGTACGTATATGTTGTACGAAAGGTTGTATTTATATTGGGTAACGTCGCCATTCCAACCATAATAATTATTGCCGAATGAGTATGGAGAAACAATCGTAGTCTGTGTACCTTCCGCATATTCGCCACCTATGCTTGCGTGCAGACGGAGGTCAGGCAGGAAATGGAATTTATAGTCAACGTCTACATTTCCAACAAAGTCGTTGCTGTTCGCCTTGTCATTTTTGAGTTCCAGTGCAGCCAGCGGATTTTGGGGAGAGTTCGGATTGGACGTGTATTTCCAGTCCGGATTGCTGAAGCCTGTGGTAGAATTTATATTCTGCCAGTAGCCGCCTGTAAACTGGTAAGGGTCTTCGTTAGAATAAACCGGACGGGTAGGGTCGATAGCCAATGCCCCGCCAATAGCGGCACCTGTGTCGGCATAGCGGTTTTTACCGTTCATGAATTTGGCATTGATGTTGAACTTCAGATGATCTTCAAAGAAGGAAGGAGCCAGGTTCACGGAAGCAGTGAAGCGTCGGAAGTTGGATGTTTTCACAATACCGTTATCGTCCGTATAACCTAAAGACACACGGTAAGGCAGGTTCTTGAATCCTCCGTTGATAGAAACATGATGGTCGGTGCTGACAGCAGTACGGAATATCTGATCCTGCCAGTCTGTATTGGCGGTTCCTAAATCTGCCGGTAATTTGTCACCCCATAACTGATTGGCGTAAGCGCGATATTCATCTCCGCTCAATACATCATAGCGCTTTTGAGTTTTGGAGAAGGATACAGAACCGTTATAGCTTACGCTGGGAGCTTGTCCGTTCTTTCCTTTCTTGGTGGTGATAATAATAACACCGTTGGATGCACGCGAACCGTAAATGGCAGTTGCAGAGGCATCTTTCAGTACAGTAAGGGTTTCGATATCCGCAGGGTTAACCATTGATAAACCGTTTGCCATCCCTTTGATACCTTCGTTGTCAATAGCCAGACCGTCAATAACGATCAGCGGGTCATTGCTTGCATTCAATGAAGAACCGCCACGAATACGGATTTGAGCGCCACCGCCCGGTGTACCGTCATTGGAGATCACGCTGACACCGGCTATTTTACCGGATAACATATCCTGAGCATTCGTCGTAATACCTTTACTAAGTTCATCGGGCTTGATAGCCATTACCGAACCGGTCATATCGTTCTTTTTCACCTGACCGTAACCGATGACTACTACTTCGTCCAGTATTTCCGTATCGTCTTTCAGTATTACATTCATTTGTGTGGTTGCCGGAAGTTCCTTTGGCTGGTATCCGATGAATGAAACAACAATTATGTCACCTTGCTTGGCAGACAACTGGAAGTTGCCGTCGAAATCGGTAATCGTTCCGGTGGTAGTGCCTTTCACCACAACATTGGCACCTATAACCGGTTCACCCGTTGTGTCTTTCACTATTCCTTTGACAGTAATTTGCTGAGCAAATGCGTCAATGGACAAGAATATTCCAGCTATAAGCATAAGCAGGACCTTGAACATAAAGTTTCCTTTTTTCATGTTTTTGTCTTTAAAGTTAATTGTAATTTCTCTTATCATTCTCTCTTAAAAATACCTATTGAAAACCTTCTCTTCGTCATTGTTCTTAGTGCTCGAAAACACTCTCTTTTTTACCAAAATGTATATTCTCTATCTTTGTTATTTCTTTTCCTTATTATAATCTTTTCAAACCTTTAGCTTCTGATTTGTCTTTTACCTCTTTGATGCTGATAGCGTATCCGCCTCCGTTAGCTGCGTGCAGGTTCAGCTTGCTCTTATTCGTCAGAATACCTTTCTTGATGGTATAAGCCTGCGGGTTCTCTTTCCAGTCGGCATCTTTGGCATCCGCGTAGACGGTAGCGATGTATTGTTTGCCCGGAGTCAGGAAGTCGAATACGAGTTTGGAGGTATGACCGTTTTCACCGGCTGTGCAGCCTACGTACCAGTCGTCCGTACCTTTTGCCTTACGGGCAATTGTGATGTATTCTCCCGGTTCTGCTTCCAGATAGTTCGTTTCGTCCCAGTCGAGAGCTACGTCTTTGATGAACTGGAAAGCGTCCATAAAACGTTCGTAGTTTTCCGGAATGTCGGCAGCCATCTGCAAAGGACTGTACATGGTAACGTATAGTGCCAACTGGCGTGCAATGGTAGAACGTACCTGAGAATTATTTGCCGGATTCATCTTGTTGCAATGCGTTTCGAAGATGCCGGGAGTGTAATCCATCGGACCGCCAACCAGGCGTGTGAAAGGCAGAATCGTTGTATGATATACTTTGTTGCCTCCGAATGATTCATATTCTGTACCGCGGGCGGATTCATTACCGATCAGATTCGGATATGTACGGCAGATACCGGTAGGGCGGGTTGCTTCGTGTGCATTCACCATGATTTTGTAATCGGCGGCTTTCTTCACTGCATACAGGTAGTGATTGTTCATCCATTGTCCGTAGTGATGTTCGCCGCGGGGGATGATGTTGCCTACATAACCGCTCTTTACAGAGTTGTATCCATTGTCTGCCATAAACTGGTAGGCTTTGTCCATGTGGCGTTCGTAGTTGCGTACAGAAGCGGAAGTCTCGTGATGCATCATCATTTTGATTCCTTTGCTGGCTGCATAGCGGTGGATTTCCTTCACATCGAAGTCGGGATAAGGAGTCACGAAATCAAACACATAGTCTTTGCTGTTGCCGAACCAGTCTTCCCAGCCTTCGTTCCAGCCTTCAACCAGTACTGCATCGAATCCGTGAGCGGCTGCAAAGTCAATGTAACGTTTCACGTTGGCTGTGTTGGCAGAATGTTTGCCGTTCGGTTTTGTTTTGGAGTAATCCGTTTCACCGAGTTTTACGCTGGTCAGTTCGTCGGTGTAAGCCCATGAGCCTTTTCCTGTGATCATGTCCCACCATACGCCGATATATTTCACGGGTTTTACCCAAGAAGCGGCATCCGCTATCTTGCATGGTTCGTTCAGGTTGAGAGTGATACGTGAAGCGAGGATATTGCGGGCGTCATCGCTCACGATAATCGTACGCCAAGGTGTGTTGCAGGGAGTCTGCATATACCCTTTGTCTCCTTTGGCATCCGGTGTCAACCAGGATTCGAATACCATATTCTTGTCGTCCAGATTGAGGTGCATACATGAGTAATCAACCAAAGCGGCTTCATGAAGATTGATGTATAAGCCATCATCCGTTTTCATCATCAGTGCAGTTTGTACGCCTGTCTGTGAGAAAGGAGTCTGAGAAGAGTTCGGAGTGATCGCTTCTTTCATCAGCCCTCTGATTTCTGATAAGCGGGAAATGGTGTAGTCATATTCCTGCGTATCATAGTCACCCGGTATCCAGAAAGCGATATGATCGCCGTTCATGCCAAACTGAGAATGCTCTTCCTTGATCACGAAGTAATTGAGTGACTTCTGCTGAGGAAATTCATAACGGAATCCCAGACCGTCATTGAACAGACGGAAACGGATAACGATAGAACGGTCATTCATGGGTTGATACAGGGTGACTGCCAGTTCGTTATAATGATTGCGGATTTCTTTTTCTTCTCCCCAAACCGGTTGCCAGGTTTCATCAAAAGTAGCCGTTTGGATATCCTTTACTTCGAAGCCGTCGTACAGGTTGGTCTTTGAGTCAAGTTTTGTCAGGTCTCTGCGGTCCACCCAGTCGAAGTCGGTTCTGGTATTATCTTCTTTCTTCAGTTCCAGTCCGAGAGTGCTGGGTTTGATTACCACTTTGTTCTTATACGTCAGTTCATACGTTGGGGCACCTTTTGAGTCTACTTGGAAGGTCATTACCAGATTGTTGTCCGGTGAGGTTAATTTCTGTTGGGCATTCGCAATGAATGAGATGCAAAGGAATGCGATGAGCGATAAAATCTTTCTCTTTTTCATTCTATTTATGGTATTAAATTATAAGCTAACTAATATTTTTACTCCGCTCTGTTCCGGATATTGCAAATATAGCAACCATCTTGAGACTTTGGGCTGTCTAGAATAAAAATACAAGTTTATATTAATGTTAATGTTTTGTTTTACAGTGGTTTATTTCTTTTCTGTATTCTGATAAATATAAGTCGAAGTGAACTTATTAAAAGGATAAAAGGTATATTCCACGACTTGGAAGTGTTAATTCATTTCTTAATTCAACCTTTTTCTCTGTCAATAAATCGAAAGCAGATGAGGCAGGAAGTATTTCTTGGTAAGGAACCAGGTCAATGGTCTGTTCCCGGTCGTTTCCATTCAGGAAAACAACGACTGATTTATCACCGTATTTGCGTTCGTAAACGTAGACACCTTTATTCGGTGCGAAATGTTTGAGCTGACCTTTGGCAATGACTTCGTTTCCTTTTCTCCATTGGAGCAGTTTTTGCATAAAGGAGAATGCTTCATTTTGCTGTGGAGTGCGGTTGGCTGCGTCAAAGCAGTTTTTTGTATCGTTCGGCCAGCCTCCGGGGAAGTCGCAGCGGAGCAGGCCGTCTCCATTCGCCTTGTCGGCTGCCATCAGGATTTCAGTTCCATAATATATCTGCGGTATTCCGCGGGTTGTCAGTAAGAATGTCAGGGCTTGCTTGTATCGGTCCAGATTCTTTGTATCTGCTTCCGAACGGTAGAAGCGGGAAGTATCGTGATTGTCGAGGAAGGTCAGCAGGCTCATTGGATGGCTGTAGACGATGTCCTGTGATAGATATTCGTAGAGTCTGAAAAGTCCTCCGTTCCATTCGGTAGTCTCTTCGTCGAAAGCCTTGTTCATCTCTTCCATTAGCGGGAAGTCCATGACAGTCGGGAGATTGCTGTTCTTCGGATAAGCGAGTCTGCTGTCTTTCTGCCAGTAGGAGATGAGTGCATTGTTGCCCAGCCATGTTTCACCTACAATGTTGAACTTGGGATATTCTTCATTGACCGCTTTGCACCAGCGTGCCATCATATCGAAGTCGGCATAAGGGTGTGTATCCTGACGGATGCCGTTGATACCGGCGTATTCAATCCACCATATACTGCTCTGTATCAGATAAGTAGCTACATGACGGTTTCTTTGGTTGAAGTCCGGCATGGTCAGTGTGAACCAACCGTCGATAGCGATTTTCTTTTCGTAATCGGAAGCATACGGGTCCATTTGAGTGGCAGTCTTGAAGCTGGTCTGCACGTAGTTGCCTTCAAAGTTAAACCAGTCTTTGGAGGGCATATCTTTAAACAGATAGTTGTCCGAACCGCAATGGTTGAAGATCATGTCCATTACGACTTTCAGCCCTTTGGCATTAGCTTCCTGAGTAAGTTTGCGGAACTCTTCGTTACTGCCGAAGCGGCGGTCTACCTGATAATAATCGGTAATGGCATAACCGTGATACGATCCTTCTTTCATGTCATTTTCCTGAATCGGGTTGAGCCATATACTGGTGACTCCGAGGTCTGCTATGTAATCCAGATGATTCTCTATTCCTTTCAAATCGCCGCCATGACGTGCGAAAGGCTCATTACGGTCTACATTTCCTTCCAGCATTCCGGGAATGATGTCGTTGGAGGGGTTGCCATTGGCAAAACGGTCCGGCATAATAAGATAAAGCACGTCGCTCGAATCAAAACCTTCTACTGCCGAAGCATTCGGCCGGCGCTGTTTAAGCTCGTAAGGGATTTTTGTCTGCTTTTTGCCTTGTTTCAGGATAATGTCAAAGTTCTGTGGAGCAGCCTTCGAAAGGTCTAAATACAGAACCAGATAATTAGGATTCTCCTGCTTCACCACTTCTTGCAGCGTGATATTATCGGCAGAAAGACTGACGTCTGCGGATGATATGCGGTCACCATATAATAGTATCTGCAATTCGGGATTCTTCATTCCTGCCCACCAAAAGGTCGGGGCTACTTTCTTTATAGTGCTTGCTGCGAATACCTGGTGAAGACCGGGTAATAATAATAGTAAGATAATGAATAATAAATTCCTTTTCATGGTAACTAGATTTTTAAAATTTGTTCGGGGGAACTGATGATGCAAATGTAGGTGAATCGGGTATGCCGTATGGCAGTTAGAAAGAAAATATAAATGCTTGTTTTGAATAGGCTGTTGATAATAAGCTTTTTATCGTTATTGCCTCTGTCGAAAAATACAAGTGAAAATGAAAATTGTTATGACGATATTTTTCGTTTTTATTACTATAATCATTATATTTGTCACATCTTAAAAAAGCACCTTATGAGAAATCTAACCTATTATCTTTTGTTTCTTCTTTTTGTTTATCCTCTTTCCTTGTCCGCAAAGCATACGGATATAAATAAGGCGGCCCTTAAAAAACTGGATGACATTATAAGTAAGAAGGAAACTTATCAGATACCGCCGAGTAGATCAGCGAATTGAGTGCCGACGCGGCTGCGGTGATCACCACGAAGAACACCAGCGCGGACGCCCAATTCAGCCCGGCGTATTGGAACACCATAATGAACGGGGAGGCAAAGGAGCCGTCCTCGTTCGGCTTGAACGAGGTCCACGGCACGATGCACATGATGGCCACGAGCGCGCCCACGTAGAAGATGAGGATGCGCATGATCAGCTCGTTGACGGCCTTCGGCAGCACTTTGCGTGGGTTCTGCGTTTCGGATACGGTCACACCTACGAATTCGATGAGCTGGTAGGCGAAGAACACCATCTGGAAGCTCATGAGGAAGGCCATCCAGCCGTTCGGGGCGAACGAGAAGCCGGCGAACAGGTTGTCG
>OGZH01000923.1_pt1 | contig 19718 bp, 17 predicted proteins | sample 1576741 | NCBI WGS metagenome assembly OGZH01 (sample SAMEA3541560, study PRJEB24748) | human gut metagenome | biome: human gut; feature: human-associated habitat; material: faeces | place: China | collected 2012 | reverse complement strand
AATGAACTAAATGGTAAAAAAATCATACTAAATAAGAGTCTTTTAAATAATAAAGATATAGAGGATTTTGAGTATGAGGCTAGAACTAAAGTATTTTACAATCTTCCTCCTTTGGATGAAAGAAGAAGAAATGAAGAAATTCTTAATTTAATTAATACTGTTGGACTTAGTAATATAAATGATACTAATAGTAAAAAAAGTAGTGGTAAAATTTTAGGATTATTTAGATTTTAAAGGCTTAATTTATATTTGGAATAGTTGACAAAGATAGAAAAATTATGTATCATATTGTTAACGAAAGGAGTTAGTAAAAATGTTTAGTTTATTCGAGTTAGCTGTAAAAACTAATCTTAATGATAGTTGTGGAGGTTTACTTCCAATTTTTAAAGTTATAAGACAAGGAATTTTCCCTATAATTTGGATTGGTATTCCAATTGTGTTAATTTTAATGGGAACTATTGATTTGGGTAAAGCTGTTTTAGCAAGTGATGATAAAGAAATTAAAGCAGCACAAGGTAGATTATTTAAGAGAGTATTATATGCTGCAGTTATATTCTTCATGGCTACAATTGTAAGTCTAGTTATGAACGTTATTGGTAAGGCAGGTACTGACGCTGTTGAAGGTAATAACGATTGGACCAGTTGTTGGGCAGCCGCAGCTAAATAATAATTATTTCGTGATAGCAATTTTCATTGCTATTTTTTTTTATATTTGATATACTGAAGATGGTTTAATGTTTTGGAGTGATACTATGTTAAATAAATTAAAAAAAATATTATTATGTACTATTGTTTTTCTAATTACATTAGTTTCTTTTACTGATGTTTATGCTAGTGAAACTAGTGATTTTAGTTACGGAAAAATAGATAGTTATGTTTATACACTTGTACATAGTAGTGGTGGAGGACATAATACTACAAGTAATAATAGCAATCAAAATAATGATAGTCAAAATAATAATAATTGTAAGTATGTTTTTGGGGACCCTAATGATGATAGTACTATTGCATGGATGCTTCAAAAATTTCTTAATTATGCTAAAATTATAGGCCCATTACTTGTTATAGTTTTAAGTGGCTTTGATTTTGCTAAGAATGCATTATCACCTGATGCTGATAATATGAAAAAAATTAGTAAAAAGTTAGTTACAAGACTGATATGTGCAGTAGGATTATATTTTGTTCCTTTACTTACTAGTTTTATTCTTAATTTAATAAATAATACAACTGGTGATCAGGCTTGTGGAATTCAATAGGAAAAGAGGTTGATAGTATATGGTTGATAATACGGAACGTGGTATAATTCTTGATGGTTTTAGAAGTATTATGGCTGGACTTGATAGAGTAGTATATAATTTATTATCAGTTATTTATGAGATCTTTTTTAATGTTGCGACTGCTAATATTATTTCTGGTCAAACAGTAAAAACATTTTATAGTAGAGTCCAATTGATACTTGGTGTAGTTATTATGTTTAAGGTAGCTATTTCACTATTTAATGGTATTATGAATCCAGATAGCTTAAATGATGGTAAAAATGGTTTTTCTTCCATTATTAAGAGAGTTGTAATGGTACTTATAATGTTTGTCTTAATGGTTCCTCTAAATATTCCAAATGCTGGTAATAGTGATGATTACACTTCTAATAGTCAAAGTAGTTGGAATGCTCGTATGAATGAAAATGGAATTTTATTCGGAACTCTTTATGAAGTACAATCGAGATTATTAAGTCAAAATATTGTATCAAAGTTAATACTTGGAACAGATTATAGTGCTTCAAACGATGAAGATGATGATCCTAATTCAATTTCAAATTTTGCAAATGATACTCTTCACTTGAATGTAAATGAGAACGAATATGAAAAAGCTGCTCGACAATTATCTTCTATTGTGTTGAGATGTTTTGTCACAATTAATTTGGAGAGTGAATATGGTGATCCAGCAGAAGACGACGATAGAATGTGTAAAGAAGATAGTGAACCAAAATTAGAGAATTATGATAAGAGTTATGCTGTGTATGAAGATGATGATTCAACAGCTAGTGAAATTTTAGCAGAAATTAATCAGATGTGTGATATTCAAACTGGATATGGTGGAGAACGCTACGCCTATAATTATTTGTTTGGTTTTTCTACAATTGTGGGAATTTTATTTGTTATCATAATTGTTAGTTTTACAGTTGATGCTGCAATTAGGGTATTTAAGTTAGCAATTTTAAGATTAATTGCTCCTATACCTATAATTAGTTATATTGATCCTAAAACAGAAAGTACTTTTCAAAATTGGGTTAAAATACTTGGAAAAACATTTGCAGATTTATTTGTTAGACTTGCAATAATTAATTTCGTTATTTTCTTTATTAGAGAATTTGGAACAAATAGTCTTGGCGTTACTGTTGCTGGTAATGGTTTAGTCGGAGTTTTCTCTAAGATATTTATTTATTTAGGATTGTTGATGTTTGCTAAAGAAGCTCCTAAATTTATTGCTGATTCGCTTGGTATTAAAGATACAGGTAAATTTAAATTATTTGGTGGATTGGGTAGATTACATGCCACTGGTTCAATGTTAGCTGGTACAGTTGGTTCTGCTGCTACAAACTGGAGAGCATTTAGGCAAGAACAACCCAAGAGGGAAGATGTTCTTCAACACCCTATAGCTGCACGAGCTAGTAATTTCTTTAGACGTGGGGTTGGTGCAGCAGGCTCTGCATTGATTGGTGGAGCTGGTGGCCTTATTACAGGTGCAAATGCTCTTTCTGGTGCGGAGAGTGATTTTAATAAAAATGTTGTAAGAGCTCAGCAGAATCGTAATGCACAGCGTGCATCACATTCTACTATGATAGGTAGATTTAATGATAGACAAGCACAACTATGGACTGGACAGTCTCTTGCTGATAGGGATAAACAAGCATTGGATGCTAATATTAAGGCAAAAGAAGCTATTGGTAATTTCAAAAAGAGAGCTCAAGAGGAGGCTAGAAAAAATAGTAATATAACTGGTAGTGTTAACATTCAAGGTCCAAATGGTACGACTAGAAGTGTTGTAGCTAACTATGAAAAATTGATTGCTGCTATGGGGGCAAAAGATTCAAGTGGTAATTTTACATATAATGGTGGGCAATATAATGTTAGCGATTTTGATACCAATGTGCTAAATGAACTTTTAAAAAGTCAAACAAATACATATCTTAGCAATCCTAATAATGCCAAATCAGTTGAAGCTGATTTCAAAGCTTTGCAGAGTGCTGTTAACAGTTCATCCTTTGCTAGAGATGTATCTAGTTATATAACTAACGCATCAACTGCTTTTGATAATTCTGGAACTCTTATGGGAAAAGCTGCTGGCGCTGTTGCAGATTATCAATATGATATGACACATGTCAAGCATATGGCTAATAAACAGGCTAATGATAGCAAATAAAAAGGGAGTGTGATATAAGTGAATACTTATTTAATACCAGCTAATACAAAACAGGGTGAATTAATATTTGGAATATTTAGACCAATTGATCTGATATTACTTGCAAGTGGAATTTCAGTTACTTTGATTATGATGTTAATATTTTCTCTTAGTTCTGTTAGTTCGGCTTTGCTAGTTTTGGCTCCTGCACTGATATGTGCAGGCCTGGTTTTACCAGTTCCGCATTATCATAATGTATTAGTAGTTATCACAGAGTGTTTTATATTCTTGACATCACGTCAGAAATATATTTGGAAAGGTTGGTGTGCAATTAGCGATGAAAAAAAACAAAGGTAGTGGTAGTCCATATACAGAAGATTGGTTGCCTATAAAAGATATACAAAATGGTATGATTTTAACTACATCAAAACAGCTAGTAACTGGAGTGAAAATTACTCCGAGAAATATATTTATATTAGACAATGATATGCAAAATCATGTGCTAATTAGTTTGAAAAATTTTTATAATATGCTTGATTTTGAATTTTGGCTAGTAGTTTCAGATAGACCCGTTGATATATCTGTTTATATGTCACAATTACAACTGTTATATAACAAGGCCCAGTCCCCAGCAATACGTAAATTAATAGATCAGGATATAGAAAAAGGTAAATCATTTATAAATAATAATGTTGTTGATACAGAATACTACTTATTATTTAAAGAAAAGGATGTAAATGAGGTTCAGAAAAAAATAAGGTTAATGATTAATGGTTTGGCAAGTTGTGGTTTAAATGCCTCTCAGACTACTAATGATGATTTAAAAGTAGTTTTAAATAATTTCCTTAATGGGGGAAAAGATACTGGATTTGGAGTGGTGATGCCTGCATGAGTAGAGGAATAAGAAGTCAGCTTGCTCCTAAGAGTTTGGAGTTCAAAGCTAGTGAATTTTATATTAGTGATAAGTATGCAACGATACTTAGTGTTATATCTTATCCAGGGGCTATTATGCCTGGTTATTTATCAACACTTACTAACATTCCAGGAATTAAAGTTGTTGTAAAACATATTCCTGTACCATTCTCTGTAATGTCTAAAATGTTAAATAAACAAATTGTTGAGTTAGAAGATCGTTACAAAAATGAAAAAGATGTTACTTATAAAGAAAAAATTCGTCAAGAGATGGATAATCTTCAATATTTTACTTCTATGTTAGCAGCTAGTCAGGCACGTATTTTTGATTTTCAAATGCATGTTATGATAACAGCTGATACTAAAGAAAATTTGGAACTGATGAAGACTAATGTTAGAAACTATTTGGATGCTATGGAACTTAGAGCTGTTGCGCTTCGTTTTGAACAAGAAAAGGTTTTAAAATCTATTCTTCCTATCTTTCCAAAACAAGATATAGAAGAACGTATTGGTACACCAATGCCTTCTCAAACAATTGCAGCTATGTATCCATTTATATTTGATAGTATAAAAGATCCAGGGTTATCAACTTTACTGGGTGTCGATTTCTCAGGCGGAGTAATCCTATTTAATCAATTCTTATATCAAGTGCGTAAAGAAACTAATAGAAATAATGCTAATATGATTATTTTAGGTACTTCTGGTTCTGGTAAGTCTACAGCAGCTAAATTACTTCTTAGAACTCATATTAGAAATGGATGTCAAATTGTTGCGATTGATCCAGAAAACGAATTACATGATATAACAAGAGCAATGGGGGGAGATACAATTGAAATTGGTAAAGGTGGAGAATTTGGTTTAATTAATCCACTTGAAGTTGTAGTTGATGCCGATGAAGAGGAAATAAAACAGGGTTTAGGTTATACAGTTTTAACTCGTACTTTACAAACTTTGAAAGCCTTTATGAAATATTATGACCCATCTATTCAAGAAGATGTTTTAACAATGTTTAGTGAGGTTGTTCAGGATACTTATAGACGTTTTGGTATTGATTATAATACGGATTTTTCTAAATTTACATCTGCTGATTATCCTACTTTTACGGATGTTTATGCAACTGTAAAAGGTCGCTTGATGTCTATGACTGAGCAAACTCAAGAAAAAGATATTTTGGAAAGATTAGAGTTAAAATTAAGACCCATTACAAAGGAGTTAAAATTCTATTTTGATGGTCATACTACTATTACCTCTAAGAGTGATTTTATGGTGTTTAATATTAGAGAGTTAATGAATAGTGATTCTAATGTTAGAAATGCTTTGTTCTTTAATATTTTAAAATATGCTTGGGGATTATGTTTAAATCCTAATATTAATACTATTTTGATGGTGGATGAGGCGCATGTTTTATTAGGAGATAAAAATGCCTTAGGAGCTGATTTCTTAGCGCAAATTCAAAGACGTGCTCGTAAATATAATACCGGAGCTATTATAATAACACAACAACCAAGTGATTTTTCTGATCCTTCTGTTATTACTCAAGGAAAAGCTATTTTTGATAATGCAGCTTATTACTTAGTTATGGGATTAAAGAAGCAGGCTGTTGATGATTTAGGTAAATTAATAGATTTAAATGATAGTGAAAAAGAGGGAATTAAACAATTTTCTCAAGGAGAAGCATTGTTTGTTTGTGGTAATAGAAGAATGCAAATTAATGTAGCTGTTACTAAAGATGAACTTGATTCGTTTGGTAGTGGAGGAGGATATTAATATTTAATATCCTTTGATGTATATTAGGAAGTAGGTGAGGCAATGGACAATAATCAACAAATGAATAAAAAAGAGCAAGAACAACAATCGGCTGAAAAACTTGGAAAAACAGTATCAAGGGGAGCTTTTGATTATGCTACTGGTGGACAATGGGAAAAAGTTCGTAATGCTCCAGTGGTAGGTAAAATTGCTCAGAAGGCAGAAGATAAAACTGCTAAAAAATTTGCCAAAAGTCCTGGTGGCAAAGCAACAAAAAAGCTTGCTAAAAAGTTGGATGATGCTGGAGTAGTTGATGGTGTAAATAAGGGGCTAAATGCTTTTGGTGGTTCTAAAGCAAAATCTTCACCTAGCTCTAATCCTAATATTAATCGAACTAATAATAATATTCCCAATCGTTCTTTAGAGAATAATCCTAATAGTGCTAACACGCCTAGAAAAAATTTTGCTAAAAATGGATTAACTGATGAAGGACAAGAAATTCCGGGCCTTGATAATAAAGAAGGGGCCATGCGAAAAAGTTTTGATGATATTCAAAAAAGAAGGGAAAGTTCTAATAAAGATAATTCGTCATCTAGTGATACTTCTCAAAGAAGAAAACCTTTTAATAATCCATTTAAACTTGGAGGTAAAAGAGGAGCCTTTATTTCTGTTGAAATTGATAATTTGGTAAAGCGAGTTGTTTTACCGTTTGCGTGCTTTTTAATATTTATATTTTTGGCAGTTATTGCTTCGGCAGATGATACTGCAAATGATAATGATTTAAGTGCTGTTGATGAACAAAAATATGAAGAAACTGGTGAAAAAGAAGCATATTATTCAAGTGGTGATCCTCAACTTGTTGCTTTTTATAAAAGAGTTAAAGAAACTAAAGAAAATTATAGTAAAGATGGTAAAAGTATTAATTCAATGTATATTACGGCAACTTATCATATTTTAGAGGGCTACCGCGAAGAAACAAAGGTTAAAGATATTGATCAGTCACTAATTAATGAGATGGCCGACGGTATGCTTGGAAACAGTACTGTTTATAGTGAAGATACTTATAGAGAATATTTGACTAATACTTTCTTTCCACGATATTTAGATGAAAACCAAATTGATAGAGCAGTTGATGCAGTATTTACTTATATTGATGAATATAATAAAAAGAATGGTTATAATACTAATAACAGTTGTTCAACTGTTTCTGGAGGAAGTTGTCAATATTCATTAAAGGGTGTTCATGGATACAATACTGATCCTTTAACTATCTCTAATTTACAAGTAAGACTTATGAGTTCTTCCTTTTGTGGCGGAACTGATGGTAGGGCTCTTGATGAAGATTTAGTTCCTTTTGAAAATTATGTACTTGGTGTTACCTATGGAGAAATAGGACAAGCTTTTAATACTGAAACTGAAAAGGTACATATGATTGCGGCTCGTAGTTTTGCTTTAGCTCGTCCTACTGTTATGGGAAATTCTTCAGGTGTTAAATATGTTACTAGTGGTGGACAAACTGTGTTGCAACTTAGATCTTGTGTTGCAGATCAGGTTTACTGTAATACAGAATTAGGATGTTCTAAAGATGTTGTTGCTGGTAATCAATATGGAATTGTCTATAGTGGAGCAAATACTCATGCAAATACATATAAAGAACCATTATCAAATTATCCTAATTCTACTTTAAAAAGTTCTTGGCAAGAAACACTTGGTATGGTTGGACTTGATAAAGATGGTAAAGTTGTAGAAATGGGATATGCTGTAGGAAATGGAAATAAAGATGATTGGGTTTGGAAAAGATGGGCCGAATCAGGAATGGATTATGTCCAAATTATTTTAAGAGCTTATCCTGAAGTAACTGAAATAAAAAAGATGAATTGTTCTTCAACTAGTGAAGTTACTGATAGTGCATTTGTACAAGTGGCTGCAAGAATATGGAAGCAAATTGCTAATGATGGCTATCAATATACTAGTGGTTCTGTTGCTATACCACCAAGTGATAAAAAGATCAATTGTAGTGCTTTTGTAAATTGGGTTCTATATGAATATGGATTTAAAGATGAATTTGGTAGTAATACTTATGATACGGTTTCATTTGTTAGTACTGATTGGACGACAAAAATGGGATGGCAAGAGGTTAGTGTGGCAGCTAGCGAAGATGTTACTTCAAAACTACGAGCAGGAGATATTTTAGTTCGTGATGCTGGTGGTGGAGCTAATGGTCATATGAATATCATTGCTTCCGTAGATGATGGAAAAATCCTTGCTTATGATGCCGGTAGTGAAAGTAATTGGAATACTAGTAATGCAAAAGCTGGAAAACCAATTGATGTTACTAATTTTGCTAAAAGTGATAATCGTGCAGGAAAAATCATTAGGGTTTCTAATGTTGGTGGAAGTAGTTGTCAATCAGCTGAATCTGGTGAAGCTCTAAGCTGGAAACAATACTGTCCTGCTGCTTGGTGTAATGTTCCTCTTGGAAATAGTGGAGCAACTATTGGAGGTTATGGATGCTTTATTACATCTATTGCCATTCAGATAGCTAGAAGTGGTGCTACTACAACGTTAAGTGAATTTAATCCAGGAACGTTTGTAAGAAAATTAAATGAATATGGTTCATTCGATGGTAGTGGTAGTTTTGTTGGAGCAGCTAATATCCCAAAAATAGTTCCTACATTTTCTGAAAAATATCATGGTGTATCACTTACGGGAAATGCAAAAAATAAGATTAGTGTAATTAAAGGGTACTTGGATCAGGGATTATATCCTATTATGAGAGTTAAAACTACTAATGGACAACACTGGGTAGCAGTAGTAGGAGTAACTGATGATGATGTAATTATGGCAGATCCAGGTAGTGAAAAAACAAATGCGTTTGCAACATATAGTGTAGGGGAATGTTCAACCTTAAACGTTTATCAAATAGGATAAGGAGGGCTGTATGGAAGATAAGAGTACTAATGAAAAAGTAGGAATATTTATAATAGTATTTTTACTATCATTAATAGTAATAATTATAATATTATATTTACTTGGTATTTTTAATAGAAGACCAAATGAAGCTAATATTATTGTAGATGATGCTGTTATGTTTAAATACTCAAAGAAAAAATGGGTTACAGTTTCTCCTAATTCTTATTCAAATTATAATTGGGATAAGTTTAAAATTTATAGTAATAATACTTATATTGGTACAAAATCTATTTTTACTACTGATGGTAAGTGGTATGTATTTGAAAAAAATAGAGATGCGGTTAATGTACCTGGAGATAAGTTATATTTAGGTGGTAAAATTAAAACTACTCATAAAAATTTTAATCAGACTAATGTAAATACTACGGATTGGACTTATATTCATAAGGTATTGGATCATTATAAAATTTCAAGAGACATTCAAAACGATTATACTTATGCATTTAAAGTAAATTATGACTTTGATAATGATAATAAGGATGAAGTAATGTATATTGTTTCAAACTTGTTTTCTGATCATGATGTTTCATCATCATATAGTTTTATATTTGTTAATGATAATGGTAATAACAAAGTGATTTATGGTAAAATTTATGGAGAGGGAGCTAATCTTTCTGGATGTTATGCCTATTTATATGGTATTATTGAAGTAGAAGGAACAAAAGGTTCTCAAATTATTACTAAATGTAGTCATTATAGTGTTGGAAATAATGATGAATATGGATTGTATCAATTTAATAATAATAAATATCAATTATTGCTTTACAGTAAATAATTGTGTATAATATCTCACTAGAGAAAGAGGGACTTGGTATGAAGTTAAAGTTACGTATTGATTCAGATGATTTATGGATGGTAGTTGTTTTTGCAATATTCCTATTGTATGTTGTTGCTATTTTGGTAGTTAATTTATCTACTTTTGCAAGTGAAGGAAGAATTTCTGGATTTAATCCTCTTCCAGCATTTTCAAAAGAGTATATAGCATCTACTTTAGGTTTTTATTTAATAGCTATTATTGCTATTATTGCTAGTGTAAAGTCATATATATTTGAGTTTGATAAGGGTTTTGGTTTAACAACTGAAAAAAAAGACAAAGGTTATTCAAGATGGTCAAAAGAAAAAGAAATTATTGAGAGTAAAAAAGTAGAAGCAGTTAATATTCATAGTAAATATGCTAAATATGCTGGTACTCCATTATTATATAAAGGTGAAAATGTTTATGTTGATAATGGTGAAAATCATACTTTAGTAATTGGTGCTACTGGATCAGGTAAGACACAGACAGTTATTTTCCCAACAGTAAAGATACTTGCTAAAAAGCGTGAGTCTATGATTATTACAGATCCTAAGGGTGAAATATTTGAAGAAACAGCAAATATGCTTAAGGCTCGTGGATATAACGTTATTTTACTTAACTTCCGTGATCCACAAAATGGTAATGCTTGGAATCCAATGGATTTACCTTATAAACTATATAAAGAAGGAAATAAAGATAAAGCTATAGAGTTACTTGATGACCTTGCACTTAATATCTTATATGATGAAAATAATAAAGGTGGAGATCCATTCTGGGAAAAAACTTCAGCGGATTATTTCTCTGGAGTTGCTCTTGGACTTTTTGAAGATGCAAAACCTGATGAAATTAATATTAATAGTATTAGTTTAGCAACTAGTGTTGGAGAAGATAAATTTGGTGGTTCTACTTATATCAAAGAATATTTTCAAGGTAAAGATCCAACTAGTGCCTCTTATATTAAAGCTACTAGTACCGTAATGGCAGCTAATGAAACAAAACAAAGTATTTTATCTGTATTTAGACAGAAAATTCAATTATTTGCTTCTCGTGAAAACTTAAGTGAAATGCTTTCTCATAGTGATGTTGATTTACGTTCCATTGGTGAAAGGCCTACCGTAGTTTATATTGTTATTCAGGATGAAAAGAAAACATATCATTCACTTGTTACAATTTTATTAAAACAAATTTACGAAACTTTAATTAGTGTTGCTCAAGTTCATGGTGGTGCATTACCTGTACGTACTAACTTCTTATTGGATGAGTTTGCTAATATGCCACCACTTAAAGATGTAACTACAATGATTACGGCGGCTCGTTCTAGACAAATTAGATTTACAATGATTATCCAAAACTTTGCTCAGTTAGAGCAAGTTTATGGAAAAGAACAGGCTGAAACACTTCGTGGTAACTGTGGTAACTTAATTTATCTTGTTACAACGGAACTTAAAGCTTTGGAAGAAATTAGTAAAATGTGTGGAGAAGTGAAATCGAAAAAAGATGCTAAAACGGCTTCAACTCCTTTGGTAACCGTTACAGATTTACAAAAGATGAAGGAAAATGAAGTAATAATATTAAGACTTCGTATGTCTCCATTTAAAACTAAGTTTACTCCTAACTATAAGATAGATTGGGGTGAAAAATATCCTAAAGCAAAATATCCAATTAGACAAAAAGAAGAAGTTCATGTTTTTGATATAAAACAATTTGTTAAAGATCTAAAGAAGAAAAAATTATTAGAAATGATGAATGCTGCTGATGATGGTAATGGTGATAATAAAAATTCTTTCCCTAGTAATCCTATGATGCCTGGTATACCTGGTGGAATGTTTACTCCATTTGGTGGAATGATGCCAAATAATAGCATTAATAATAGAACTAATGGTGGAAATATTCAGTCTCCTTTTGGTAGTAATGCAGTAAGACCTGCAGTTAATCCATTTGTTGATAGTGTAGATGATGATGACGATGATGGCGCTCCTGTGATGCCTTCTTCACTAAATATTGATGACTTAGTTAAAAAGATTGATAAGAAAATTGCTGAGTTAGAAGAAGAAGAAAGACTAGAAAAAGAAAAACGTGATAAAGAAGAGGCAGCTAATAAGCCTAACACTATTCCGGATGCAACTATTCAAGATAACAATAACTCTTCAACAAATGATAAACCTGTTGCGGAAGTTAATGAAAATAAAGATATAAATAAAGATCAACAACAAATTTCACTAGATCTTGATGATGATTTAGAAGATGATGAATTTTTTGATGATTTTTTTGATAATTAATACGGAAATGAGGAGTTAAAATGATAGATCCAAAGAAAAATAATAATGATCAAATAGTAGAAGCATTAAAAGATGAAGATGACATGAAAGAAGAAATATATGCTAAAAAAAATGATGAGTTTTTGTTAAAACAAAGAATGAAAAAACTAATACTAATAATAATTATGTTTACAGTTTTTATATTAGTAATAATTTGGCTTTTATCACTAACAAAGAGTGGAAATAGAAGCTTTGCTGATGTGGAAAATATAATGTCAAAAGCTGCTGAATCATATTATGCTGATAATAAGAGTTTGCTTCCTAAAGCAGATAAAGGAACTAATGAAGTTAGTTTACAGAAATTAATTAATCTTGAATACATGAAAGAGTTGGAAAAATATAGTAGTAAGGCTACTAGTTGTAGTGGTAAGGTAGTAGTTGAAAACAATGATGATCAATATGTTTATGTACCATACTTAGATTGTGGTTCTTCATATAAAACTACTGAACTATTTAGAAAAGTTACTTCTTCATCTAATATTGTAACTAGTGATGCAGGACTTTACTCTATGAATGGAGGATACGTATTTAGAGGTGACAATGTTAATAACTATGTTAAGTTGGGTGACAACTTATGGCGTATAGTTAAGGTAGATAGTAATGATGATGTTGTCTTAATACTAGATGGAGCTTATGATATGTCTACTTACTGGGATGATAGATATAATACAGCAGAAGAATTTAATTATGGTTATAATAGTTTTAAAATTAGTCGAATGAATACTTATTTAACAAGTATTTATACAGCAGCAAAAGAACAAGATACTAAGTCTTTTGATCCATTACTTTTCTCTAAAAATACTATGAAACATCTTAGTGGTTATAAATTATGTCATGGTATGAGAGGAGAAAATGATGCTCTTAATAATAATAGTTTGGAATGTTCTCAAACTATGGATAACGTTAAGATTGGTCTTTTAACTCTATCTGATTACATTAATGCTAGCCTTGATCAGTCATGTGCAAAAGCTACAGATGTGTCATGTCAAAACTATAATTATTTAGCAACACATGATGGTGATTGGTGGCTTTTAACAGCTAATTCTAAAAATAATGCAGATGTTTATTATGTTTCATCTAGTGGTATAATAAAATCAACTTATGCATCATCATATTTTGATATTAGACCAGTTATTCATTTAAATAGTAAAACAATGTATAAGAGTGGAAAAGGTACTAAAAATAAACCTTATAAAATTAAGTAGATAATTCTACTTTTTTTGTTTCTTTACTATTAAAAAGTCATATATTACTATGAGGTGGTAGTATGGAAATTACTTTTCTTGATGCAAAAGATAAAAACAGTTTATTTATAGATATAAGAAGTGCATATAAATATTTACAGGGAACTATTCCAGGAAGTATTAATATTATAGAAAATATTATCTTACTTAATCCAGAAAAATACTTAAAAAAGGAAAATAATTATGTGGTTTTTTGTGATTATGGAAATAGAAGTAAGAAAGTTAGTAATTATTTAAATAATATAGGTTATAAGGTTTACAGTTTAAAAGATGGATATAGTGGATATGTTGGAAAATTTTAAATAAGTTGTGATATAATCATACTAGTGGAGGTATAAGTATGGAGTTTATAATTATTGGATTATTAGTGATAGTAATAATAATACTTGTTATTATGTTAATAAAAAATAAAAAAGAAGAGATAAATGATGCTAATATAACGGAAAGACTAGGAAGGTTTGAAGTCTCTGTTATGAAAGAGTTGGCTAATTTTAAAGACGGTTTAAGTAAAAATATGAATGATGATTTTAATAAACTTAATACCAATGTAGAAAATAGGCTCATGATGATTAATGAGAAGGTAAATGAAAGACTAGATTATAATTTTGAAAAGACAAATAAAACATTTACAAATGTTATAGAACGACTTAGTAAAATAGATGAGGCACAAAAAAAGATAGATAATTTATCCAGTGATATTATATCTTTAGAAAGTATTTTAACTGATAAGAAGAGCAGAGGTATTTTTGGGGAAGTTAATTTACATCATATTTTAGCGGCAATATTTGGTGAAAAGAATGATAAGATTTATAAAATGCAGTGTATGCTTAGTACTGGAGTTATTGCGGACAGTGTTTTATTTGCGCCAGAGCCATTGGGAGTAATTGCGATTGATTCAAAATTTCCATTAGAAAATTATCAGAAAATGGTTGATCATAATACATCTAAAGAAGAAAGAAATATGTATGAAAAAATGTTCAAGGCTGATGTAAAAAAACATATAGATGCCATTAGTAGTAAATATATAATTCCAGGTGAAACATCAGATCAAGCTATTTTATTTTTACCAGCGGAAGCCATTTTTGCAGAAATTAATGCTTATCATCAGGATGTCATTGATTATGCCTATAAAAAAAGAGTTTGGATTACTAGTCCTACAACACTAATATCAACACTTACAGTCGTTGAAATGATTATAAAAAATATTGAAAGAGATAAATATACCAAAGTAATTCATGAAGAGTTAAATAAACTTGGAGTAGAATTTTCTCGTTATAAAGATAGATGGGATAAACTATCTAGAAGTATCCAAACTGTTAATAAGGACGTAGAAAGTTTTTCAATAACAACAGAGAAACTTTCTAAAAAGTTTCAAGCAATTAATAGGGTAGAAATAAAAGAATTAGATAACAGTTTAAATATAGATGAAAACTAAATTTAGTTTTCTCTTTTTTGTATAAATTAAGATTTTAAAAGTATACTATAATTAGATTACTCATAAATTTAATTAGGGAGAAATTATGTTTAGAGTAATACTATTTATAGTAGGAATAATTTTACTTATAATAGGTATTTTTTCAATAATAATATATAGTAACTTATTTACATTTTATTATGATTTCTTAGAATATTTATTTTTTTTATGTACACATAAAGAGTGTTTTTGTTTTTTAATAGGCCTTTTAATAGTCAGTATCTCTATATTTAGGAAAGGAAAATAATTATATGATATATATATATGACATATTACTTAATTTTATTGATGGAAAGAGAATGTATGAATTTTTTGAGTGGAATAGTGAAGATGTAGTTGAACATATAAAAAGGATACCTATGTTTTGCGTTTCAGATAGGGTAATGGAAGACATTTTAAATAATAATGTGACATTTAGTCATAAATTTATGAGTGACATTGAAAATAAGACAATAGTTTTTGGTAATTCGTTTGATAATTTGATAAAATATGCTTTTCTTTTTAGTAATGGAAAAAGATGTTACGCTTTTGAATTAAATGAAGAGGGAAAAGTAATTTATAGTAGTAGTTTATTACTGGATGAGGAAGAAGAAGTATTAGAAATATGTGATACATTACAAAAATTAGATGTCGAATATCAAACTGATAATAAAGATTTAGATAAGAGTTTATTAACCAGAAGAGAAGAAAAGAAAAAAAACTTTGTTGAAAAAGATTTAATATATACATATAAAAATAAAAATTATACAAAATTAAAATATCTTTATAGTGAATGTTTTGGAAATGATGATACATCTTATAAAGAAAAATTTAATAGATTAGTTTATTCGATAAATAATCAGGATTCATTTTATTTAAAGAGATTAAACTTTATTTTGAGACTTGCTCATAACAATAAAATTTGCAAATGAGTGAGTTTTTTTCTTTTTAGGTAGTTTGAAAAATTATGAAGTTAAAAATCTTGCTTAGAGTAAAATTACTATTTTTAAAACAGACTGTTTTAGCAAAAACGTTATTTTATAATACTTTTAGTTAACTACACTGATTGGAAAATAGCAAATTTTACATTTTACAAAAATACAATATTTCAAAAAAGTGCAAAAAAATGTAAATTTGTCGTAAATCGAACAAAAAAATTTTTTGTTAAAATGACGTAATATAAAGGAATTAAAAAATTACTAAAAAAAATGTATTCAAACCTGCTTGAAAAATCATTTTAGGCAGTATAGAATTTAAATTGTAAAAAGTATTTTATGGCAGTGGAGGTAAGTTATGAGTACAACGATTATGAAAGATCCTAAACTTAAAGTAGTAAAACGAGATGGAAAAAAGGATACATTTCAAGGAGAAAAGATTGCTGTTGCAATTAAGAAGGGATTTGATGGTTTAGTTACTGAGAATTCTTATACAGTAGAAGATGCTAACAAGGTATATGAGGCTGTTATTGAAGAAATCAATAGAGACTATGATAAACTTGATTTAATTAAAATTGAAGATATTCAAGATTTAATAGAAAAGAATTTGAAAGAACTTGGATATGAAGATGTTATGGAATCTTTTGCGACATATAGAGAAAGAAGAAATGAGTCAAGAAAGATATTTAAAGCAAGATATCATAAATTAACTAAAGCTATTGAAACATTGACATTAAAAGATGCTAAAGAAGTTGATTTAAAACGTGATAATGCCAATGTAGATGGTGATACAGCAATGGGTACAATGCTTCAATATGGATCAACTTTAGCAAAAGAGTTTGCAAAATCATATCAAATGCAAAAAAGATTTGCTGAGGCACATGACAGTGGTTTGATACATATACATGATATGGATTTCTTGCCAATGGGAACAACTACATGTTGCCAAATAGACTTGAATGACTTATTTAAAGATGGTTTTTCAACAGGTCATGGTCATTTAAGATGTCCTAACGATATAATGTCTTATTCTGCACTTGCAGCTATTGCTATTCAATCAAATCAAAATGATCAACATGGTGGACAAAGTATACCAGCATTCGATTATTTTATGGCTCCAGGAGTTTTAAAAACATTTAAAAAACAATTTAAACAAATGTTATATGATTATTTAGAGTTAGATGGATTCTTAGGATTAGTAAAATTCGATAATATAGTTAAACAAATAGATAAGTTAACTAGTATTGAATTTGATATCAGTGAATTTAGTGATTACTATGCTAACAGTGATATTTTAGAAAGAATTTTTAAATTGGCATATGATAAAGCTTTAAGTAAAACAGATCGTATTACTTATCAAGCTATGGAAGCATTTATTCATAACTTAAATACAATGCATTCGAGAGCAGGTGCTCAAGTACCATTCTCATCTATTAACTTTGGAACAGATACTTCTAATGAAGGTAGATTAGTAATGAAAAATTATTTATTAGCAACAGATGCAGGATTAGGTAAAGGGGAAACTCCAATATTTCCTATTTCAATCTTTAAAGTAAAAGAGGGAGTTAACTATAATCCTGGAGATCCAAACTATGATTTATTTAAATTATCTTGTAAGGTTTCAGCTAAAAGACTTTTCCCTAACTTTTCATTTATTGATGCACCATTTAACAAAATGTATTATAAACCTGGAGATTATAGAACAGAAATTGCTTATATGGGATGTCGTACAAGAGTAATGGCTAATCCGGCTAATCCTAGTAAAGAAATTGTATCTGGAAGAGGAAACTTATCATTTACTTCAATTAACTTAGTTAGATTAGGTATTAAACATGGTATTGTTTCAAATAAGAAGACAGATATGGAAGGTTTTTATAAAGAATTAGGCGAGGTAATGGACTTAGTTAAAGACCAATTACTAGAAAGATTTGAGATTCAATGTAGTAAAAAAGTATATAATTTCCCATTCTTATTAGGACAAGGTGTATGGATTGATTCTAAGGGATTAAAAAATAATTCTCGTTTAAGACCAGTTTTGAAGAATGGTACTTTAACATTTGGGTTCATAGGTTTAGCTGAATGTTTGAAGGCTTTAATTGGTGAGCATCATGGAGAAAGTAAAAAGGCTCAAAAATTAGGATATGAAATAATAAAATTCATGCGTGATAGAGCAGATAAGTATGTACTTGAATATAAACTTAATTTCTCTTTAATCGCAACTCCTGCTGAAGGATTATCAGGTAGATTTACAAGCATTGATAAATCAATTTATGGTATTATTCCAGGAGTTACAGATAGAGATTATTATACTAATTCATTCCATGTTCCAGTATATTATGATATTTCAATTGTAGATAAGTTAAAAATTGAAGGCCCATACCATGAATTAACAAATGGTGGACATATAAGTTATATTGAACTTGATGGTGATACTGCTACTAATGTAGAGGCATTTGAAAAAATTGTACGTGTAATGCACGATGTTGGAGTTGGTTATGGTGCAATTAATCATCCAGTAGATAGAGATCCTATTTGTGGATATACTGGCGTTATTGGAGATGTATGTCCTGGATGTGGCAGACATGAAAATGAGGGTGTTAGTATAGAAAGAGTTAGAAATGCTAACCTTACTAGTTTAGGAAGATAGAAAGAAGGAGATTTAATATGAAAAGTGAAGAAAGAAAAATTGGTGAAGGCGTAGGATTTGAAAGAATCCGTCGTATTACAGGATATTTAGTTGGTACTGTTGATCGTTTCAATAATGGTAAAAGAGCAGAGGAACATGATCGTGTAAAACACTCTACTGTTGGTCTTTGCCCTTCTAATACTCCAAAGGAAAAATAGTTATGACAATTCGCTTAGCAAGTACTTTACAACCGGATAGTATTGTTGATGGCGAAGGCATTAGAACAGTGGTATGGACTCAAGGGTGTCCTCATCACTGTCCTTTTTGTCATAATCCGCAAACTCATGACTTTAATGGTGGATATGTTGTAGAATTAGATGATATTTTCAAAGAAATGAACAAATTAAGGGGACAGGATGGTATTACGCTATCTGGTGGTGATCCTATGGTACAACCACTAGAATGTTTAGAAATTGCTAAATATGCTCATAAATTAGGTTTAAATGTTTGGTGTTATACAGGATATTTATATGAAGATATTTTAAAAAAGAAAAAACAAAAAAATACAATTCGTAAGAAAAAACGTCCTCAATTTCAACAATATCTTACAAAAGATGGAATTGAAATCGATATTGGTAAAAATAACTTACAAAACGATTATTTAACATTTAAATATGCGCATCGTTATGATATGTGGTTCCATGCAAAAGATATGCCGGGAAGCCATGTCATTGTTAAAGTACAAGATTTAGATGAATATACGATTCGTTTAGCTGCTAAAATTGCTGCATACTATTCAAAAGGAAAAAATTCAAGTAGTGTTCCGGTAAACTATACACTCGTCAAAACACTCAAAAAACCTGCAGGTAGTAAACCAGGAAAAGTAATTTTGGATAATTATAAAACAATCTATATTGATCCAGATGATGAGTTTTTACAAGAACTTACAAAAAAATAGATGCTAAGCATCTATTTTTAGTAACGATTTGTTTGTGTATAACATGTTTGTTCATAGCGAGGGTAATAACGTGGAACATAAACAATGTTATTAACGCGACGACATTCAATTGGACAAATAATAGGTTGTTCTACATATTGATTTTGAAATGTTGTACATACTTTCTTAGGAGCGATAATTGGTTGTGGAGTAAAACCATTTCCTATATTTGAATTAAAATAATTTGCATAACCGTTATTATCAAAGTTTCCATATTGTCCTTGACAGCATGTATTTTGTTGACAATTACAACTCATAATAACATGTCTACATCCCGGTTTTCTTTCCCGGTGGAGATAAAACCTTCCGGTTTCCGATC
>OGZH01000919.1_pt1 | contig 19762 bp, 19 predicted proteins | sample 1576741 | NCBI WGS metagenome assembly OGZH01 (sample SAMEA3541560, study PRJEB24748) | human gut metagenome | biome: human gut; feature: human-associated habitat; material: faeces | place: China | collected 2012 | reverse complement strand
CTTCCATTTCTCCGATTCATTCTATCTAAGATGGAACAGAAAAATATTCTCCAAACATATTGTAGATTGCAAAAATACAAATTAACACTTTTACCCCCCCCTAGTTTTAATAAAAGTTAACCAACTTTTATTATCAACTGTTTCCAAACATGATCTATACGCCCAAAAAGAAGATACGGGAAGATCAAAAAACATATTTCTTATACCCTATCTATTCTTTTGTAAAATGACGTAAAAACAAAACCAATGAACACATCTAAATTTAAGTATGTAGTTGGAGAAGCGAAAGAGAATGAGGTTTGTGACATCCGATTATTTTGTGATATCGATGAATATACCGCAAATTCATTCAATTCGGAATTTTTATGGGTTGAGAGTTATATCAAACCTAGTAAGATCAGGGTCTTAATCAACAGCTCTGGTGATTCCGTGCTTTATGGTATGAGTATCTTCTCTGTAATTCGTAACTCCTCTATACCGACGGAATGTATAAATGAAGGCTTGGCCGCCTCCATGGGATCTATTGTCTGGGCCGCTGGAGACAAATCGTTAATGAGGGACTACACTATCCTTATGATCCATAATCCCTTCGACTCAACGGAGGATAACAAAGATACAGAAGGGGAGCCAGACTACGTAAAAGCGTTCAGGCAACAGATAGAGATGATCTACATGAAACGATGGGGATTTAACAAGACCAAGGTAAAAGAACTCATGTCTGGCAAAGAAGGTACCGATGGTACTTTTTTTACAGCTGAAGAGGCGGTAAAAGCTGGTATCATCCCAGTTGAGAGCGTACTAAAGACCTCGAAACAAAAAATCGAGAAAGTCAAGAACGCAATAGAGGGTATTACGGACAACCACCTTCTCAAGGACACCATAACCTCTATATGTGGGGAGCTATCGTCAAATGGATCTGATAACAAGGAAAATAAACATTCTATCAATGATGTCTCTAATCTTAATAAAAACAAACAAGAACCTACGGAAGTAGAGAACAAAACCAAAACAAACAATATGGATACAGGACAAACTATCGATTTTAATTTTGGTGCTGTCGTAGCTTCGCTTGGTTTCAAGGAAAAAGTCGAGGTTCCACAGGTCATGGCTCGGATCACCGAGCTGGTCAACGTAGAGAACAAGCTCAACGAGGCCAACCAGACCATTGACTCTTTGAAGATCGAGAAAGCCGGTGAGGTCACCAAAAATCAAAACTTAACGAAAGAGCTGGAAAACGTAAAAGCGGAACTACAAGCTTACAAGGATGCCGAGAAAAAGGCTATGAGCCAAAAGATCGAGTCTATGGTTCAAGACGCAATCAACACTGGCAAGATCGAGGATTCCGCTAAGCAGAATTGGATCGATATGCCAACGAAGAATTTCGATTTGGCTAAAGCGACGTTAGATTCTATCCCAGCCAGAGACAAGATCTCCACTGAGATAGAGAACGACAAGGACAACGTGGAGAAAGTGAAAGATAGCGTGCAAACAGTAGAAGCTCAAATGGCTAAACAAGTCGAGGCTGTTGTTGGTAAGGATTTCACTTTCGGATCGCTTAAGTAATAATAACCAAAACCTTAACAATTAATTTATGGCAAGTGTAAGTTTTGCTCAAAACACATATGCGGGTGAGGTCCTAGAGGATTTATTGACCTACACCGCACAAGGTAACGATACCTATAAAGAAGGGTTGATTCATATCAAGAGCGGTATCCAGTACAAATACACCCTTCCATCCGTAAGCTTGGGTGACATCATCCAAGACAACAAGCCTACGCCGACAAGCCCTACGGATTCCAAAGGAACATATACGTTCCGTGAACGTTATCTGGAACCGAAGGATTTCATGGTCTACCTAGAGTTCAATCCTCGTGACTTCGAGAAATACTGGAAGTTCGCTCAACCGGATGGTAATCTGGTATTCCGTGAGCTTGATCCGAAAATACAGGCGACGATGTTGCGATTATTGATGGACAAGAAGAACGCTTTCATCGGAGACGCTATTTGGCAATCAGTCAAGGGTGGAACGTCTGGCGCAGATGGCTCATTCACAAAACCTGAAAACGGAATTGATCTTGGTTCCGGTTCTTATAAGTATTTTGATGGGGCTATTTATCGCATATTAAAGAACTTAAAGGAGAACGTGAGCGGCGAGACCGTAATTAACGCTGGTGACACAGAGTTGAAGACTGGCGAGAACATAGAATCCGCCATGTACACGATGTGGCAAAAATGCCCTTACCAAATCAGAAAGAACAATTTAGTTTATATCATGGACTGGGGCTATTGGGACTTGTATGATCAATACGTGACCTCAAAGCAATTCAAGTACAATGACAATACCTAAGTCAACAAATACATGTTCAAGGGTAAAAGAATCGTTCCTATCGTAGGAATCCCGGAGAGCACGATCGTTCTTGGTAATTTCAGTACTGGAATGGACTCTAACTTGTGGATGGGTGTCGATTACGCTAACGATACGGAGGTATTGAAGATCGACAGATTACAAGCCAACTCCGAGTTATACTTCTTCCAGATGAGAATGAAGATGGACGTTAATATTGTTCGTCCAGCAGAGATTGTCGTTTGGACAGCTTACAAATTAACTTAAAAAATAACCCAATAATCAATAAAAAAGGGGCGAGGCCAAGCCTCGCTCCTTTTTTTATACACATAAATATGGCAAGAATCAAGAAAGAAACAGAGTCACCTATTGAGGAGTTTATCAACGAACCTGTAGAGGAACAAGATAACGAACTTGTCACTCCAGCACCTCAAGTTATTCCCGACAACATTGACAGGATATTGAAGATGTATCCTGGATATGAGAAACTTTATATAGACAGCAAGGGCGGGTCTTATACAAGCCAACAACCAAACGCTCACTTATACGAAAACCCCTATTATAACAAGTAAGACATGGCAATAGGAACAGTATCTTTCATCAGAAAAGATGGCAATCTCACGCCAACCTCTGTTGGCAACGATCATATCAGCGGGTTGATATTCGACCTACCAGTCGAAACCAATATGCCACCCAGCATAAAGATCGGTGACGTGATCCAGTTATTTTCCGTTAATGAGGCGATAGGATTAGGTATCACTGAATTTGAGCAAGAAAAAAACAACTTCTTTTACGGTATCCCTTATTTTCACATCTCGGAGTTCTTCCGTATGAAACCGGACGGATCGTTGTACGTGATGTTCGCCGATTGTTCTAAGAACTGGAACGCTATCAAGACCATCCAATCCGTAGCGAATGGAGACATCAAGCAACTGGGAATATGGACACCTCAAAACATTTGGTCCACAGCGTCCAGCTCAGAGGATGACTATTCGCTCAACCTTGTTTCCGATATCAATACGGTAGCGGAGGAATTAGCTAACGAGCATCGCCCGTTATCAGTATTGTTAACGGGTAACGCCTCTTCTGCAGACTCCACCGGGGCAGTCAAAACCATCGACCTTAAAAAGATCCCGTCCTGCATAGGCGATTTCCCGCGCATGACAGCGTTGTTAGGCCAAGGTAGATCGGATTTGTTAAGACAGATGCAAATCGCTAACCCGAAACATTCCTCTATCGGTTGCGTTGGTGTCGCATTAGGTTGCGTAGCCGAAGCAAAGGTTTGCGAGTCTATCGCTTGGGTTAACCAATTCAACCTAACCTCCAAACATATGAGCGATATCGAGTTCGGCTTTGGCAATATCGAGCTAAATGACACAGGGGATGATTTTATCAGCATGCTACAATTTGAAGCGTTATCTCCAGCCCAAATCGACGAGATAGAGGAAAAAGGATATGTTTTCCCGATCAAATACGCCGGGAGAGCGAACGGCACCTATTTCTCCAAGGACAGGACTTGCTCAGATAGCGATTATAGGACTATCGCCAGAAACAGGACCATAGACAAATCAAGACGTGCGATCAGAAACGCTCTCCTTCCTTACTTAAACTCACCGGTATTGGTAAATCCAAAGACAGGATATCTAGCAGAGATAGAGATAAAAAAATACCAGAATGTTGTCAAGAACATCCTAAGCACGATGGAAGGCAATAGCGAGATCTCTGGATACAGCGTGTTAGTCTCCTCCAACCAGAACATTCTATTGACTGACACCTTAAAGATAACATACGCAATCGTTCCAGTCGGCGTGACATCGAAAATCATTGTTGAGGAAGGATTCGCTTTAACTAACGCTTAAAAACAACAAATATGGCAGATAGTACAACACCGCTTATTAATGGGCGTGCTTATGACTGGTCCATGATCGAGATCAATTTCGGGTTCGCCTCATCGTCCGAAGCGATCTACGGAATCAAGGCAGTCAAATGGGAACGGAAAAGAAAGGTTGAGTCTAATTACGGTATAGGTTCACAACCCATCTCACGAGGTTATGGAAACTGGACGTACACGGCTTCTATCGAGCTTGATTACGCCACCCAAGTGATGTTCCAAGAGGCTTCTCCGGATGGTACGTTGATGGGATTTGGAGAGTTCGACTTGATCGTTCATTTCGCTCATCCAGATGACGGACGAACCGTGACCACCACCTTACAGAAATGTATCTTCTCCGAGGATGGAATGGAAGCGAAACAAGATGATACCGATCTTTCCAAGGAGTTCGATCTTAATCCGGGAGGAATCGATACATTAACCACATAAAACATTTATAAGCCAAAGGGCCGTGTGAAAAATAACACATGGCCCTTTTTACATTAAACAATTCCATCACTGACCTTCTATTCTCTCATAAACAACAAAAAAGACAAATTTTATGGAAACAGAAGAAAGCAAAGAGCTTACATTAGCTCAAGAAGAAACTATCAAGAAAACCTTAGAGGAAATCAGAAAACAAGATCCCAAGAAAAACAAAAGAGTCTACCCTATCGTGGTGTTCGGCGACGAATACGATGACAAGGATGTGTATATCGCTTATTTCAGAGAGCCGGATTTCATCGCGTTCAGTAAGTTCGTACAATTGCAAAAGAAAGACGAAATCGCAGCTGTCCGATCATTGGCACGTGACACGTTTATCCAAGGAGATAAGGAACTGGTGGATGACGATTCTTTGTTCTTGTATGGCCTGGCCACAAAACTGGCCAATATCATTGGTGCCCGCCAAGCCAAGGTCGCAAATTTCTCGATCGCTGGCAAGTAAGGGATGACGAGTGGCTAAGGCAACATATAACCCTTGTCCGTCATTACTTTCCCAGCGTAGAACTATCCACTATCTCAGATGAAGATTTCGCATTGATCGCCAACGATGCTTTGTGGTTGCATAAGCAAGTCTTAACCACATCATCTGTTAGGCTTTTTTCTTAACTACTTTATATACTCCTCTCTAAACCCCTGCCGACATGATGTCAGTAGGGGTTTTCTTTTTTAATCAAGTCTTTACGCTTCAAGCTATTCTTTATTAAGTAAACAATAACCAAAGCCTATAACATGGATTACAACGTCAGGTACAACATAGACATCAACGGGGCACAAGCTTCTAAAAGTATCAGTGATTTCCAAAACACGATACTATAGATAAGGTCTATGACATCACGGTAGAGGATCGGCATGAATTTTTCGCTAATGGTATATTGGTTCATAACTGCACAGATGTCCTTGATTATATCCTCTGTACATTCCTTTCTAAGAGCTGGCTCAAATACCAGCGAGGAGGACAAACCGGAACCGTATTAACAACATCAATAATTAAACCACAATTCAGTTACTAAATGGAAAATAACAGATTTTTGTTGGATAGTGATTATTTAGAGATAATCACCAAGGAAGCCCTGGAACAAATAATCCAACCGGGAAACGAGTATAAGTTTATACAAGCCGAGGAATCGGCAGAGATGTCGATATTAGAGAACCTGGTGGAGAATTATGAGATTGAGAATGAGTTAATGAAAGGTAAGGCTATCAGGATGTATGATAGAAGGATCAACTATCCCGTAGGGGCGTATATCCAGTACGAGGATAATATCTATAAGGTGATCCGTTCTATCAGTGGTTATAAGGTTCCCACCGACAAGATTTATTGGGAAGAGTCAATCGAGATCCAAGAACTTATCAACGCCGATCCTTACTCCCAGCTATTGACCTATCGACCGGGGGATTTGGTTTGCTACAATGGGATCGTGTTTGAGTGCATGATTGAGAATGGTTACGAGTTCAATGACATACGAGTTCCATTATCAAACTGCTGGGAGAAAGCGGAACCGTTAAAATGGACTCCTACCCCATTCCAGCTATACGATCCGGTAAGTTATGGTGACAACTTTTATCAACTGTATGAATTAACCGATTATGATGAGACAATATCACCAGACTTACTACCTCAATGTTGGGGTGAGATATTACCATATGATCCGAACTATAATGAATATGAGTTATCGCCACATGAATTTGTGGTCTACGATGGAAAGGTATTCTATCCTACGTTGAACGTGAATAGTGATATTCCAGAGATCGGGAAGAACTTAGTGCTGGAAGACCCCAGACATAAGAACATCAAGAAGCACATGGTCAGATTAGCTCTTTACGAGCTTACCAAGAACATTTCTCCCAATAATGTATCCATTACTAGGTCAAACGATTATGAGACATCTATGGCTTGGTTAAAGGACGCAAACAGACTGAAGATCAACCCCATGATTCCAAGAAAAGTGGACAATACCGGCAAGCCAGCTACGGACTGGGGGATAGCTACTTTTCAGAAGTCATACGATCCTTACTTGAATCCTTGGCAGGTGTGACATAGGAAAAATGATGAACGATCATAGCAGGAAGGAGATAGAGGGTGTGTCAAAACTCAAATTTTGAAATATGAACTTATAATTTGAAATTTGATCATATTAAAAGACCAAAGAAAGGGTCGTATCATTACTCAATACAGAGCTTGATACGGCCCTTTTAAGTGTTATTGTTACAATTTGTCAATATCGCTTATTTATTAAGCCTTTCATAAAGAACAAAATCTATTACCCTCCTATTAAGCTCGTCTATCCTACCCCAATCAGGCTTAATATAGATATCCGTTATAGGCAAGGCAGAAGCATGATTTAAACCTTTAGCTACATCATCAATATCTGCGCCGATATCATTCCTCGCTATAGTGGCCCACGAATGGCGAGCCGAATAGAAAGACATCTCTTGATAATCGATGTAATCACGAAGAGCGATCATTCCCTGTCGTATGGCGGTTCTAAAAGATCTTTCTGAGCTAAAACGATCTCCTATACATAAGAGCCGATCTCCATCTCCGGGATATTTGTAGATAATTTCAAGCGCTTCTGGTTCTAACTTTATCGAGGTAAAAGCCCTATCCATCCTTCGGTTCATGGTTTTGGTCCGTTCAAATTCCAACCGGCCTTTTTTCATGTTGGATTTTTTCATCATCATGAAATCAATAGTATTTGTCCCTCTTGTATAAAACGACAACATAAACATATCCCTTATAAAATTCAAAAGACTTCTGGATGGATTATTGTAATAAGTATCATCCGGAATATTTGCGATCATCCTTATAATCTCCGGAGGTAATGCTTTTTTGTTTGAGATTGGCATGGGAGGCATCTTATATCTCTCGAAAGGATTGTAAGGAATCACTATCTCTCCTATCTCTGGATTATTGTACTTTGCCCTTATCCGGTTAATGGATGCCTTAAGGTTGGATATATAATTACGGATCGAGGCTGGGGACATTCTTTTATGTTGCAGAAGGTATAATCATTGAGGAACTTCAACGTCACTTCATTAATATTTAAAGAATCTGCCCCCATAAATTTCATCAACGAGGATCTGGTGGTCAAATAATTGAACTTTGTATTCTCATTACTTATCTCATTGGCTATATCCAGTATCTCGGCTATCACATCAATGACATGCTTCTTTTCCGCATTGCATAAGTCCACGATTTGTCTCAAACTTTTGCAACCAATCAAGTTCCTAGCCTCAAGATCATTGATTCTTGCTTGGAACTTAACCATGATCTCATTAATAAGATTAAGAGATCGACAACTCCTAATAGACAAATTCTTAGTTACCTCGTTGGATTTCAGTATAATACCAGTATTATACATATACATCTGCCGCTCTCTAGTTAAGCAGATATAACCCACGTAAGATCCATCTGATCTTTTTTTACTCTTCTGAACACAAGGATTCAAATAAATCATATTATAAACTATTAATTATCATCTGTTTGCCGAAAGCCCTTTTTGAAGCCTTTTCGGTTATTTTTCGGCAAACAACCATCAATAAATGGGGAAAAATCAGAAACATAAAAAAATGATTTTAAGCATGATAGATATCATTTTCCTGAAAGTTCTCGATGCACTTATAGTCATGTAATATGACATTCGTGTCCAACACAAAATTCTTCTTTGCTCCCATGGCCTTTCGATTTAATGATTATTGCTTCTAATATAAGAACAATTCTGACACGTTGATAGTTCAGGCCTGCTAAAATTAGTTACACACACCAATAATTTCGTCATATTGACCAATTCAAAGAAAATATGTATCTTTACGAGGATTAAAAAACACAGGAGGATAACATCATGTTCACAAATTTCAATTTCCAGCAAATACTTAGCGCCTTTATCGTATTATTCGCTGTTATCGATATAATCGGAGCTATTCCCATCATCATAGACCTAAAGGATAAAGGCAAGGATGTCAATGCGTTGAAGGCAACCCTAATCTCTTTTCTATTGTTATTAGGGTTCTTCTACGCCGGGGATATATTGCTCAGGCTTTTCCATGTGGACATCGAGTCGTTTGCCGTGGCCGGCGCTTTTGTGATCTTCCTCCTATCTTTAGAGATGATTCTCGACATAGAGATTTTCAAGAATCAAGGGCCAATCAAGGAGGCTACGTTGGTGCCGCTGGTATTCCCGTTGCTAGCCGGAGCGGGATCGTTCACCACTTTATTATCGCTCCGTGCGGAATATGCCAGCGTGAATATTATCGTGGCGTTAATACTGAATATGCTATGGGTATATTTCGTGGTTCGTATGACACGGAAGGTGGAAAGGGTTTTAGGAAAAGGCGGTATTTACTTGATCCGTAAATTCTTCGGTATCATTTTATTGGCGATATCCGTAAAATTATTCATGAGCAATATCACCCTGCTAATGGAACAGATAGAAGCGAGTACGAAAGCAATATAGGATTTCCTTTAAAAGAGCATCCAGTTTCATCCTATTGAAACAAAGAGTTCATTAGGATGAAACTACAAGGCATCTATTATTTTCCGAAACGGGATGTGTCTATCGAATCATGTTCCTTCTCCTTGTAACCACCAAACTTCCAGACAAAAGATAATTTCAGACATCTCTCATCATTCAATTTCCTCATCCGGCTCCATTGATTGCCTTGGTTTATCTTGATGGTACGTGGAATGCTGCTGGCGAAAATATCGTCTCCTTTAAGTGTCAAGCTGGCACGGTCATTCAAGAAAGTCCATTTTAATCCAGCAGATATCTCATACATGGAACCCAAGTCGTATATACCTTGGATAGCACCGGGAGTCACGTATTGGCCGTCTATCGTCATTTTTAAATTCGGTTTATCACATAAGTTAAATGTGTTACTCATATGCGCTAATCCTAGATAAGCCTCACGGTTATATGAGATGCCGTGGAAGTTATCATTCTTTTCTTGCATCCTCCAACCTCGCAGTGTGATGCGGCTATTCCAAAAACGACCCACATTAAAAGGAATGATCACCGCCAATCCCGTTTCCAGACTATAATCCATATTCTCGAAACGAAAAACGGTCTTCAGTTCCGTATCGCTTTGATAAGGAAGTTGGGCGAAATAATCCGGCGTGTATTCACAGAACGCTACCAGCATATACTTTTGGCGGAAGATATAGACCATCTGCCCCTCATACGTGCGATAAGGTTTCAACAAGGGATTTCCCGCCACCTCCGAGTAAGAGTTTAGAGGCGTTACTTGCGGGGAGACTTGCCAATAACCGGGGTAGGTCTTATCGCTACTTATATCGAACTGTAAAATATGGCGGGGAGAAAACGTATAGCTCAGGGATACGGTAGGAAACAACGCCCCCTCATTCCATAGGTTCATATTTTCCCGGCTAGAGGTGTAGTCAGACTTAAAATACTCCCCTTTCAGCCCAACCGTAGCAGAGAAACGCTCTCCGAAGCTTTTCGATACCTCTGCGAAAATATCAGCGATGTATTCCTTTTGTGTATTATCCTCCAACGCTTCCTCGTCCATCTCATAGCCAGCACCTTGCTCATATAAATACTCCGAATAGTTTTTCGACGAGGCGTAACCTCCATGCACGCCGTAATTCAATCCCCACCCGGAAGCGAAACTATGTGTCTTATTTAGGAATACGGACCAGCGGGATACATCCTGTCTCGTATTATTTATCATATCAGTCCGGGAACCATTCGTATTCGTATCCTGGTAATCAAGTACCGAGGGCGAATGATAACGAGTAAAATCCGCTCCTGCCGATATCCCGGCATGTCCGTCATACTGTAAACGTATATTATGGATAGCGGAGTGCCCGTCGTCACGGACCAAGCTCGTACTCTCACTTTTATTTTCCGGCTTCGACAGATCCAGATATGAGGTAAAGGCATCACGGTCCGATAAGACTTTATCTCCCTTCAGATAATATGCCAAAGAGAGTTTATCCTCATTCGCGAACGTATAATCCATTCCCAGACGAACCGTTCCTCTATTTACATGGACAAGGGCCCGATTATGTTGGCTTATTTCCGTCATACCACTATTTAATGTATGGCGGGCCAACATATCCTCCCCCATCACATCCCGTCTCTTATTACCATTCAACAGGAAATCTAAGCTAAAGCCCTTATTCGTATAAAGTAAATTCACATGCGCATCTCCCCCCGCATGGCGATATTGGGTGTAATCCACACCCGTTTCACCTTGCCAAGAAGGAGTCTCGGACTCATTCTTACTTAATACGACATTGAGTAACGCCCCCTTGACATTATATTTAGCTGGAGCGTTATACATCACCTCAGCCTTTTCGACCCTTGAGGCTGGCATAGTTTTCAGTAACTGGATTAATTGATCTGCCGACATTGTCGTCAACTGCCCATTCAAGATTATATTCAAACGACTGGCCCCTACCAGTTCCAGATTATCATTCCGCTCGATAAGCCCCGGTAAGTCCTTGATGATCTCAAAAGCGTTCGTGGCAGTCTTATCCTTCATCAGTTGAGGGACATCATACGTCAGCTTGCCTCCCTCCAGTTTCACTTGCGGGCGTTCTCCCTTTACGGTAATCTCGGCCAACTGATAATCTTTCTCCTCCAGCACCACCGTACCTACGTTGGCGGTAGTTATCTCTTTCTCTACCATATTATATAAGATGTGTTGGAAAATAAGTCGATACGACTGGTCTAGCGGATGATTCAATCGAAAATCCCCAAGCGTATCGGTAACCACGGCATCCACATATACAGAGTCAAGGGTCTGTAAAATCACCGCCACTCCATCTATCGGTTGTTCCTTGCCATCCATCACTTTTCCGGAAATACCTTGTGCCATAATCTCACCGAGACTCATCAGCAAGCATAAAATCATGTAGTAAATAGTACGTTTCATATCGGTTTGTTTTTATCATTTTTCGTTCATACAAAAGAAACGTATTCTTAAAAGAAACTATGTTACCACTCACTTACGAAGTCTTACCTTGTCTTATCAGGAATGTTATTTAGTCTTATCGCCAATTATCAAACCCAACAAAGAGGAACAAGATAATCTGGAAAACACCTTCAGAAAAGTAGTATGAATGGTATCCTTTGTGCTAAATCTCACCTAAGGGAATTGCAGGAAAAAGGTTTCGAGGCCGCCGTACTCTTTGATGCGAAAACGTAAACTGAACATTAAGAGGTTCTAACTGTTGATATATCAATCAAATATTTGAAGATAACCTATTAAAAGTTGAAAATCATGTGTACAAGAGTAGTTTATTCGGGAACAAACGGGATGGTAGCGACTGGTCGCACGATGGACTGGAAGACCGATATGCATAGTAACCTATGGGTGTTTCCTAGGGGGATGGAGAGAAACGGGGAGACAGGAAAGGATTCTTTAAAGTGGAAATCCAAATACGGCAGCATCATCACCTCCGCTTTCGAGATAGCCAGTACGGACGGAATGAACGAGAAAGGTTTGGTAGCTAATTTGCTCTGGTTACCCGAAGCCCAATATCCGGCCAGAGATAAGAATAAGCCGGGCCTTGCCATAACGATATGGGTACAATATATGTTGGATAATTTCGCTACGGTGGAAGAAGCGGTCTCTTTTATCAACGAAGATACGTTTCAAGTAGTATCGGATAAGATGCCGGACGGTTCCCGCTTGGCGACCTTACATTTATCGATTTCCGACGCAACCGGTGATTGCGCTATCTTCGAATACATAGGAGGTAAACTGACCGTTTATCACAGTAAGGAATACAAGGTGATGACTAACTCCCCTACTTATAATAAACAGTTGGCTCTTTGTGAATATTGGAAATCGATCGGAGGGCTGAGTTTCCTTCCGGGTACCAACCGTGCATCCGACCGTTTTGCCAGAGCTAGTTTTTATATAGATGCCGTACCTAAGACGGACGATGAGAAGATAGCTATCGCCTGTGTATTCAGCGTGATCCGTAACGCCTCTGTCCCTTATGGCATATCGACTCCCGAGAGTCCGGAGATATCCACCACGCAATGGAGAACGGTATCCGAAAGCAAGAACCTGATTTATTTCTTTGAGTCGAGCCTGACCCCGAACACTTTCTGGGTACGACTGAGAGACATGGACTTATCGGAGGGTGCGCCGGTACTTAAACTATCCATCGCCAACGGTGAGACCTATCATGGCAACACTTCAAAAGACTTTAAGCCGGCGCAACCATTCAAGTTTATGGGTGTAAAGGATCTTATTTAGTCTTGGCTAACTATTTTTTGGGATAATATGTTCCATATTTCCTTTTACAACATTTGAGTTTCAATTAATATTTATATTTGACGTCAAAAATCTTACAATATGGATAAACAGTTCCTCTGCCTTGATTCACCTACAGACTTTATGGTTGGTAAATACATATCCGCCGATGAACTCAAGGAGTTTATAAATATTCCTTGTAAGATAAAAGCCGGGGTCTTTATCCTTTGCATGGAAGGGCAAATACGCTCAACTATCAATATGTCAGAATTGACCACCTCGAAACTCAATGTTGTAACGCTATTGCCCAATAGTCGCATACAAATACATGAGATATCCCCCGACATCTTGATCTATTTCATAGCGTTCTCTTTCGATTTTATGTGTTACGCAAATTTTATCAAGAGCACGATGGGTTATCTACTTATGATTTACAGGTATCCGATTATAAAAATATCCCAAAACAGGGCCAACCTGATCACGAACTTCTACGAGCTTCTCTATCAATATGCCGTATATCCCGATATCTTGAACAATAAAGAGATGATAAAGGCCATTTTCATGATGTGTAGTCAAGGTATCGCAGAAATATACAGTAAAAATTACCCATTAGAGAAACAGGAACTTACACGTCCGTTACAAATCTATCAAGAGTTCCTAAATATGGTATTAAGATACTATACAAAAGAGCATAACGTATCGTTTTATGCCGAGAAGTTGGGCCTCACGTTCTCCTATTTCTCGACATCCATCAAAAAAGCGATCGGCGAGACTCCCCAAGAGATCCTCACGCAAACAATAATCATAGACGCTAAGACACAGTTAAAAGGGACTAACCAAGAAATCAAAAACATAGCGATGGACCTCGGCTTTAATAATCTATCGTTCTTTAATAAGTTCTTCCGTCGAAATGTAGGCATGACTCCACAAGAATACAGGGGTAAATCGTATACCTATTCTTGTTACCAGAAAACATCCGACTAGCCGAAAGCAAAAACGGAACATATTATCAAAAAGAAGAATTTCAAGGGTACCTTTTATAATTTTTACTTTTGTAGAATAATATAAAAAGACATACGATGGAAGGGCGAGAGACGGATCTAGAATACAACTTATTGATGGGGCTTACGGGAGCTAGCGTCAGCAAACATTTATTGGATGAGCATTTCACACTTTTATGGGCAAATGACTTCTATTACGATATGATAGGTTACCCCAAAGAAGAATATGAAGCTCTTTTCCACAATAAACCCGATTTGTATTTTAAAGGTTATGATGAAGCTTGGAATATATTATCCAAGAATGTTTACGAGACGATAGCTAATAAAGCCAGCGGTTACGAAACCGTTATCCAGATGCCAACGAGAAAAGGGAAAAGATGGACTAAAATCACCTCAACGTTTACCGACCAACTACAAGACGGCATCCCTATCTCCTATACGGTAATGACCGATGTAGAGGACGTAATGCGAAGGCGGATCGAGCAAACGATCACTTATGATAATATCCCCGGCTTCATATCCAAGCATAAGGTACATAAAGACGGCAGTTTTACATTGCTGGAGGCAAATGATAAATATATGGACTTCTCTGGTATCGATAAAAATTCTTTTTTATCTTTCAGTCCTTTCTCCCGTTTAGATGAAACAAGCCGTAATACGATGAACGCACATATCCCCTGTATGCTAAAAGGGGAACCTGTACATTTCGTTATCCAGTCGAAAGACAAAAACGGCAACGGCGCTTGGCTACAGTTGAACGGGGAATGTATCGGCTGGGGAGGTGACGAGCCTATCTATCTTATCGTTTACATCAATATCACCGACATTACCGAACAGAGGGAGTTGCAAAAGAAACTGGAGAAACAGTCAAAGCAACTTAAAGAAGCACTAAAGTCGGCGGAACAAGCCAACCAAGCCAAATCTGATTTTCTCGCCCGCATGAGCCACGATATCCGTACACCCATGAACGCCATCATGGGAATGGCGACTATAGCCAAAGCCCATGTAGATGAACGTGAAAGAATATTAGATTGTATGGAAAAAATCAATGGAGCCTCTAAATTATTATTGAGTCTGATTAATGAGGTTCTCGATATGTCCAAGATCGAAAGTGGCAGGTTAATTCTTTCGGAGGATGAGTTCAATGTGGGTGAGCTCTTGCAAGACTTGGTCGTTATGATGCAACCGGAGATCAAAAACAAACAACAAACTTTAAATATACACGTCAAGAACCTTAGGCATGAGAATGTAAAAGGCGATACGCAGCGTATCAAACAGGTATTGATGAATATCCTCTCGAACGCAATTAAGTATACGCCGGAGAATGGGCGAATCACGATAGAAATCTACGAGAAGGACCCTCATAACGGCATCGGAAATTATCAATTCGTGTTTGAGGATAACGGAAGAGGTATGAAACCGGAGTTTCTGGATAAGATTTTCGAGCCTTTCGAGCGTGCGAGCGATGATGAGATCAAGAGGATACAAGGCACTGGCCTCGGGATGTCGATCAGCCATAAGATCATTCAGATGATGGGAGGAGATATCAAGGTGGAGAGTGAATATGGCAAAGGTTCCCGCTTCACCATCGACATGCCATTGGTTTGTCGGGATCAGAAGCCCGATGATAAGATAGAGGTAGAAGGTTTAGAGGTTCTTGTGGTAGATGATGATAAGATCGCTTGTCTAAACACGTCTAGCTGTTTGCGAGAGATCGGGATAAACAGTGAATGCGTATATTCAGGTAGCGAAGCTATAGAAAAAGTACGACAGCATCATTTAGCGGAGAAAGAGTATTTCGCCGTGATCATTGACTTGAAGATGCCTCAAATGAACGGCATTGAAACAACCCGGCAAATCAGACGTTTCGTGGGAGCGGACGTACCGATCATCATTCTCTCCGCATACGATCTTGAGGAATATGAGGCAGAGGCTAAGGAGGTTAAGGCCAATGGATTCATCACCAAGCCTCTCTATAAGTCCAAGCTACTCCAAGTATTGAGATCTTTCCTTGACGAAGGAGACCAGCCGGAACCGATCCGCCCATTCAAGTTATCAAACGTCGATTATTCCGGCAAGCGCATCTTGCTGGTGGAGGATAACGAGTTAAATCGTGAGATCGCCGTAGAGATCATCGGCAGCACCGGTATCACTATCGATACGGCGATAAATGGGCTCGACGCCGTACATAAAGTCGCCCAATCAGAAGAAGGATTTTACCAGATAATACTGATGGATATCCAGATGCCTATCATGGACGGTTATGAGGCGACCCGGCAGATTCGTTCCCTCCAACGAAGGGATATCGCACATATGCCAATTATAGCCATGACCGCCAACGCTTTTTCCGAAGACGTGACAAACGCTATCAAAGCGGGCATGAATTATCATTTGGCTAAACCGATTGATATTGGGGCGTTGATGGGCATCCTTAGTAAATATTTACAAGCGCCCGCATAAAGTTTATCTTGCGTATTAAAAGTTCATGTAATAAAATTGTCTATTTTTAGCGATCAATTCGATTATAAGCATAAAGAGACTTCATGAACATCAGACTTCGTTTTAAGTTAATCGCTTTGTTGATCGTCCTATCGCTGGCCGGGCTTTTGGTTTTCCAAGGATACTGGCTGAAAGGTTTATATGATACATTATATAAACAGATGGAGATCAATATAGAGGAAGCGATGAAGATCGCCGACTATAAGGAGTTGTTCCTGCGCATCCGATCTATCAAAAAAGAACAGGGAGCGCTGGGACCTCAAACCCAAGATGTGTACTTCAGCTCAGAGCTAGATCCGTCTAATAAGCAGAAGATGGACGCAAAAGCTTCGATCCATCCGCAGAAAGAAGATCCTGACCTTAACCGGGAAGATATCTTCAAGACGGCAAATCCCGACTCACACATGAAACTACATATCGATTACGGGGATGAGGAGGACTTTAGCTCGATAGACTCTACCCTAACGGATTACCTATATGTAATCGGCGAGGTGGAGGACATGGTGCAGCAAGCGATGCACGCGAATATAGATTCTATAAAACCAATTGATTTCAAGACCTACAACAAATTATTAACCTCGGAGCTGGAGGCAAGAAACATCGTAACGGAACATGAGCTGGTAACGATTTATAAACCAAACAACGGGGACGAGAAGGGTTGGATGCATCTGGACAAGCCGGAACGATTCACTACGTGGAAAAACCCCGTGCATTTCGATTACCCGCTCCATAACGAGAGCACGTTACAATATCGCCTGTTCCTCAAATCGCCGGCCAGCGTGATACTCACCCAGATGAAAGGCATCCTGATCTCCTCCTTCCTATTACTTTTGCTGATCATTTGCGCTTTCATATACTTACTCCGCACCATCTTAAAGCAAAAGACCGTGGAAGAATTGAAGACCGATTTCACCAACAATATGACGCATGAGCTGAAAACCCCGATCAGCGTCAGCTATGCCGCCGTAGACGCATTATTGAACTTTAGCGATCCCGTCAACGAGAAACAGAAGAAATACCTGACGATCGTTAAAGACCAACTTATCCATCTTACCGGATTGGTGGAACAAATCTTGACACTCGCCGTAGAGAACCGCAGTACCTTCCGCTTGCGCCCCGAAACCATCTCATTAAACGAGTTGGTGAACTCCCTCATCGAGCAATACAAACTGAAAGCGAGCAAACCCGTGGAGTTTACTTGCTCCATCCCCGAGGATATAGAATTGGTGGCCGATCGTACCCACCTATATAATATGTTGAGCAACCTTATCGATAACGCGATCAAATACGCCGACAAGGAACCTTGCCGCATCGAAGCGACAGCCCGGCAAGACAATCACGAAACGACAATCTCCATAACCGATAACGGCCCGGGTATCAGCGAAGCCAACCAGCGGCAGATATTCGACAAGTTCTTCCGGGTTCCCAGCGGGAATATCCACAACGTGAAAGGTTATGGCCTAGGATTATATTACGTAAAAGACATGATGGGTAAACATGGAGGAACAGCCCGTGTGGAAAGCGTCCCCGGCAAAGGCTCCACCTTTACCCTGCATTTTAAATAATAATCCGAAAATCAAGTATCAAATATGGAAAAGATAAAAGTACTACTAGTAGAAGACGAGCCTACATTGGCCATGATCATCAAGGATACGCTGGATGGGAACGAGTTCGATATCACCCTAGCGGCGAATGGCGAGGAGGGCCTCTCCCGTTACGCGGAGATCAAGCCGGATATTATCGTAGCGGATATCATGATGCCTAAGATGGATGGTTTCACGATGGTCAAGTTGATCCGTAAGACGGATACGCATACCCCTGTCCTATTCCTATCGGCCCGTTCCGCGGCCAACGACGTGGTAGAGGGCTTCGAGCTGGGCGGCAACGATTACTTGAAAAAGCCTTTCGGCATGGCGGAATTGATCGTGCGCATCAAGGCGTTACTGCATAAGGTGTCCGTCCAAAGACCGGAAGCCACCTCTTTCCGTATCGGGCTTTATACGTTCGATTCCATCACGCAGACATTGGTCTACCGGGGAGAGAAACAACTCCTCAGCAACCGGGAATCCGAGATATTGAAGCGCCTTTGCGACAATAAGGACCAAGTATTACCGATGAAAGGGATCTTGATAGACCTTTGGGGGGATGATTCTTTCTTCAACGCACGCAGCCTGCATGTCTTTATCACCAAGCTACGTCATAAGTTATCGAAAGACGAGTCTATCAAGATTTTGAATATCCGGGGAATCGGATATAAACTGATCATTGATTGAATTGCTTCAATGCCTGTGCCATCTGGTCCGGGCATGAAGTTCCCCTTCCATGACAATCGATGCCAGACAAACGACCGATAGCGTCTTCGATGCGCATACCTTTCAATAAGGCGCACATGCCTTGCCCGTTACCGTGGCAACCTCCTACAATCTGCACATTCTCGATCACGCCATCCTTCGCGTCGATCACCATCAACTTAGAACAAACACCTCCTTGAGGCGTATAGGTTATACGTCGTGTTTCCATTTTCTTTTTCTCTCCTTTTTATAAACGAGTCGCAAAGGTATAAATAAAATTAACTACATTTGTAGCATCTAATTTACAAAAACATGACATACGAGGAAACGCTACACTATCTATATACCAGCATCCCGGTCTTCCAACACAGCGGAGCTTCCGCTTACAAACCCGGTCTTGGTACAAGTATCGCCCTAGATGATTATCTGGGAAATCCGCATAAAGCCTATAAGACCATCCATGTAGCCGGGACAAACGGCAAAGGCTCGGTCAGCCATCTATTGGCGGCCATTCTCCGGCAATCCGGTTTCAAGGTCGGGCTTTATACCTCTCCCCACTTAGTGGACTTCCGGGAACGCATCCGGGTGAACGGGAAAAAGATCTCCCAAGATTACGTGGTTGATTTCGTCGAGCGTCATCGTTCTTTCTTCGAGCCTCTCCATCCTTCTTTCTTCGAGTTAACGTCCAGCATGGCTTTTGAGTATTTCCGCGACCAGCAGGTAGATTACGCGGTTATCGAGGTCGGGCTTGGCGGTCGTTTGGACAGTACGAACATTATCACTCCGATCTTGAGTATTATCACGAATATCAGTCTGGATCATACGCAATTCTTGGGAGATACGGAGGAGAAGATAGCGGCGGAGAAAGCCGGCATTATCAAGAAAGGCGTACCGGCACTTCTTGGGGAAGCCGAGAAACAATCGGTTTACGACGTTTTCAAAAACAAGGCGGAAGAAGTTGGCGCACCTTTCTACTACGCCCAACGAATGGACATGGTAAAAGACGAGTGCAGGCTGACGGTCG
>OGZH01000912.1_pt1 | contig 19811 bp, 8 predicted proteins | sample 1576741 | NCBI WGS metagenome assembly OGZH01 (sample SAMEA3541560, study PRJEB24748) | human gut metagenome | biome: human gut; feature: human-associated habitat; material: faeces | place: China | collected 2012 | reverse complement strand
AAGCGAGTATCGAAAGCCTGGAACTGGAAGACCGCGAAGAAGTCTTTGCACAAATAGATAAGATAGAAAAAGAAATTCTCGAAAAATACGAGAAAGCACTGGAAGATGTATTGCCCGTAGCTTTCTCTATCGTCAAAGCAACTGCCAAACGATTTACGGAAAACGAAGAAATCGTAGTAACCGCGACTGAATTCGACCGCCATCTGGCTGCTACCAAAGACTTTGTACGCATTGAAGGCGACAAGGCCATCTACCAGAACCACTGGAATGCCGGTGGCAATGATACGGTATGGAACATGATTCATTACGACGTTCAGTTGTTCGGTGGTGTCGTTCTGCATAAAGGTAAGATTGCGGAAATGGCAACCGGTGAAGGTAAAACTCTCGTTGCTACCCTTCCGGTATTCCTGAACGCGCTGACCGGAAACGGTGTGCATGTAGTAACCGTGAACGACTACCTTGCCAAACGTGACTCCGAATGGATGGGCCCGCTTTATATGTTCCACGGTTTGAGCGTAGATTGCATCGACCGCCATCAGCCGAACTCCGACGCCCGTCGTCAGGCATACCTTGCCGACATCACGTTCGGTACCAACAATGAATTCGGTTTCGACTACCTGCGTGACAACATGGCTATCAGCCCGAAAGACCTTGTTCAACGCCAGCACAACTACGCCATCGTCGATGAGGTTGACTCGGTATTGATTGACGACGCCCGTACTCCGCTGATTATTTCCGGTCCGGTGCCGAAAGGCGACGACCAACTGTTCGAACAACTCCGTCCGCTGGTAGAACGTCTGGTAGAAGCTCAAAAAGCATTGGCAACCAAATACCTCTCCGAAGCCAAACGACTGATTGCCTCCAACGACAAGAAGGAAGTGGAAGAAGGATTCCTTGCTCTTTATCGTAGCCACAAGTGTCTTCCAAAGAATAAGGCATTGATCAAGTTCCTCAGTGAACAGGGTATCAAAGCCGGCATGCTGAAGACCGAAGAAATCTACATGGAGCAGAACAACAAGCGTATGCACGAAGTGACCGAACCGTTGTACTTCGTCATCGAAGAAAAACTGAACAGCGTAGACCTCACAGATAAAGGTATCGACCTGATCACCGGTAACTCCGAAGACCCGACATTGTTCGTGCTGCCGGATATCGCCGCACAACTTTCCGAACTGGAAAATCAAAACCTAACCAACGAACAACTGCTGGAAAAGAAAGATGAGCTGCTGACTAACTACGCCATCAAATCGGAACGCGTACACACCATCAACCAGTTGCTGAAGGCTTACACCATGTTCGAGAAAGATGACGAATATGTTGTGATCGACGGACAGGTGAAGATTGTAGACGAGCAGACCGGACGTATCATGGAAGGTCGCCGCTACTCTGACGGATTGCACCAGGCTATCGAAGCGAAAGAACGTGTGAAAGTAGAAGCCGCCACACAGACCTTCGCAACGATCACTTTGCAGAACTACTTCCGTATGTATCACAAGCTGTCCGGTATGACCGGTACTGCCGAAACGGAAGCAGGCGAACTTTGGGACATCTACAAATTGGATGTAGTCGTTATCCCGACTAACCGCCCGATCGCAAGGAAGGATATGAACGACCGCGTTTACAAAACCAAACGCGAAAAGTATAAAGCCGTTATCGAAGAAATCGAAAAACTAGTGCAGGCAGGACGTCCGGTACTGGTAGGTACGACTTCGGTAGAAATCTCCGAAATGCTAAGCAAAATGCTTACCATGCGTAAGATCGAACACAGCGTACTGAATGCGAAGTTACACCAGAAAGAAGCTGAGATTGTAGCAAAAGCCGGTTTCAGCTGTGCAGTGACTATCGCTACCAACATGGCAGGTCGTGGTACCGACATCAAGCTGAGCCCGGAAGTAAAAGCCGCAGGCGGTTTGGCCATCATCGGTACGGAACGTCACGAATCCCGTCGTGTAGACCGCCAGTTGCGTGGTCGTGCAGGACGTCAGGGTGACCCGGGTTCTTCTGTATTCTTCGTGTCACTGGAAGATGACTTGATGCGTCTGTTCTCTTCCGACCGTATTGCCAGTGTAATGGACAAACTCGGTTTCCAGGAAGGCGAAATGATCGAGCACAAGATGATCTCCAACTCTATCGAGCGTGCACAGAAGAAGGTGGAAGAAAACAACTTCGGTATCCGTAAACGTCTGTTGGAATATGACGACGTGATGAACAAGCAACGTACCGTTGTTTACACCAAACGCCGCCACGCCCTGATGGGTGAACGTATCGGTATGGATATCGTTAATATGATTTGGGACCGTTGCGCGAATGCGATCGAGAACAATGACTACGAAGGCTGTCAGATGGAACTGCTCCAGACATTAGCAATGGAAACTCCGTTCACCGAAGAAGAATTCCGTAATGAGAAGAAGGATACGTTGGCAGAAAAGACATTCAACATTGCCATGGAAAACTTCAAACGCAAAACGGAACGCCTGGCACAAATCGCTAATCCGGTCATCAAACAGGTATACGAAAACCAAGGACATATGTATGAAAACATTCTGATTCCTATCACGGACGGAAAACGAATGTACAATATCTCTTGTAATCTGAAAGCCGCTTACGAGTCCGAATCAAAGGAGGTGGTGAAAGCATTCGAAAAGTCTATCCTGCTGCACGTTATCGACGAAGCATGGAAAGAAAACCTGCGTGAACTGGATGAGTTGAAACACTCTGTACAGAACGCTAGTTACGAACAGAAAGACCCGCTGTTGATCTACAAACTGGAATCCGTAACACTGTTTGACGCTATGGTGAACAAGATCAATAACCAGACTATCTCTATCCTGATGCGCGGACAGATCCCTGTACAGGAAGCTCCGGCAGACGAACAACAGCCACGCCGTGTAGAAGTACGCCAGGCTGCTCCCGAGCAACGTCAGGATATGAGCAAGTATCGCGAACAGAAACAAGACCTCAGTGATCCGAACCAGCAGGCTGCTGCCAGTCAGGATACTCGCGAGCAACAAAAACGCGAACCGATCCGTGCGGAAAAGACGGTAGGGCGTAATGATCCTTGCCCATGCGGAAGCGGTAAGAAATATAAAAACTGCCACGGACAGAATGCTTAACAGCAGTCCAATGTAAGATTATAATCTAAAAGAAAGCCTCAAACGGTTAAAAACTGTTTGAGGCTTTCTTTTATTCATCCAAAATAGTACTTTTGCTTAAACTACTAAAGATATCAAGACTATGGCAAAATTCTATTCACTGGCATTTGTTTCTCTGCTACTGTTGGCATTCGGCAGCTGTCAAAGCCTGGAGCAGATTTCTATTGACTATATGCAGCCCGGAGATATGACTTTCCCTTCTCAACTCCGTAAAGTGGCTATCGTGAATAACACCAGCACCGAACCGGATAACAAGCTGATCACACAGACCGAAAAGCCGAAAGAAAACGTACCCGAAATAAGCCACGCCACAGCGTATGCCAATGGTAACGTTAAGATTGCGGCTGAATCGCTGGCGGAAGAAATCGCGCATCAGAACTATTTCGATGTAGTGGTGATCTGTGATTCCGCTTTACGGGCCAATGACAAGTTTCCTCGTGAAAGTACACTGAGTCAGGAGGAAGTCCAACAGCTGACATCAGACTTGGGAGTGGACTGTATCATCGCCATGGAAAACCTGCAATTCAAAGCGACCAAAACGGTTCGTTACCTCCGTGACTTCAATTGTTACCTGGGGACGGTTGATGTAAAAGCCTATCCGACGGTGAAGGTATACCTGCCCTCGCGCAGCAAACCGATGACTACGCTACACCCCACCGACAGTATCTTTTGGGAAGAATACGGAGGATCGGTAACAGAAACATTTGCACACATGATACCTGATGCACAGATGCTACGGGAAGCTTCTGAATTTGCAGGGACTATCCCTGTCAAACAGCTACTCCCTTTCTGGAAGACAGGCAAACGATACTTGTACACCGGTGGCTCCGTACAGATGCGTGACGCGGCAATCTTTGTCCGTGAAAATTCATGGGACAGAGCTTTCGAACTTTGGGAACAAGTGTACAACGGAACCAAGAAGGAAAAGAAAAAGATGAAAGCTGCCCTCAATATCGCTGTTTATTATGAGATGAAGGACAGCTTGGCAAAAGCAGAAGAATGGGCAGTCAAAGCACAGCAACTTGCCCAAAAAGTAGATAAGAAAAACATTCCCGAAAATGCGGCGTACGCCACCATTGACGATGTACCGAATTACTATCTTACAACCCTTTATGCAAATGAATTAAAGGAACGTAACAGTCAATTGCCCAAGCTAAAAATGCAAATGGAGCGATTTAATGATGATTTTTAAGGAAATCATGCATTGATTATTATTTTTTTTATACCTTTGAGGTAACAAAAAGGAAGAACCTATGAAACTGAGCCAACAATCTCTGTCTACCATCGAATCGGCTATCCAAAAGGCAGCCGGCAAATATGTATGTGGCTGCGACCAGACAGCCGTAACCGATATTCATTTACAACCGGACCAAACATCGGGACAACTCACTATTTATAACGACGATGACGAGGAATTGGCTAATGTAATGATTGAAGAGTGGGCAACTTACGATGGAGATGATTTCATGGAAAATGTAGAGCCCAACCTGAAAAGTATCCTTTGCAGAATGAAAGATGCAGGAGACTTCGATAAAGTAACAATATTAAAGCCTTATTCATTCGTACTGGTAGATGAAGATAAGGAAACAGTTGCAGAGCTGTTGCTGATAGACGATGATACGTTGCTCGTGGATGACGAACTGCTGAAAGGGCTGGATAAAGAACTGGACGAGTTTCTGAAAAATTTGTTGGAGAAATAACTATGTTCGATTGCACGGCATGGCCTTGCCGAAGCAATTATCATTTATAAAAAGAATAATCGGAAGTAAAAGGTATTCCCCTGTTTACTTCCGATTATTCTTTTTTCGTTTTATATGATTCGTACAAACCCAAGTTTCCCTATCGACTTTTAGTCACTCCCGTTTAAGGCAGCACTACCGACTTTTTAGTCAGCCCTCTAGCTGAAAGCCGGAGCAGTGTAGGTAGATAAATTACTTTGCTTCAATCGCTGTCCGATAAACAGATTTTGCCGTTTCAATTACATTTTGTAACTTATGATCTGATGAATCAGCTGTTTTGTTTTTCTCCGCCCATGCTTTCTCCATGCCATAGAAATTAATCGGTTCTTCCGCTGATTCACCAAGTTTGCCGTCCAACTCCCGTTGTTTCTGCTCAAAGAAAGTTTTCCAACGTTGATAATACAAGTCTTTCAAAATCCCGCTCCACTCCCGATGGGAATAATCATGCAGACCTCCCTGATTAGCAGCTATACTGTCTCCCCAAACCGTGATCAGCGCAGAAGCATTCCATTCGTAAAGTTTCTTTTCTTCTTCCGTGGTTCCCAAAGAACGTGCGGCATTCAGCCATGAAGACGCCGAGAACTCCTTTCGGGTGGACAGCAAACTGTCCTGAGCTAATATTAACTCCAGAAACTGTTGTGTCTGTTTCCCGAAGCTATCCTTATCTTTCCGATCATAACTCTGAGAAATTTCTTCAAGCAGCACATTCCCCTTATCTGCCAGGCTCTGACGCACCACGTCCACCAAATCATATTCAAAGTTATTATTTCCCTTGTACTGATCTGCAACAGAAAGTAACAAGCGGGCTGCCTTTGCCGTTGAATCAGGTGAATAGAATAACTTGGCATATCCCCATGTCGACGTTCTGTCCAGATGAAATCCCGGACGGGCGCACAACAAGGATTCGACTGTCCCTTCTCCCTGATAATTCTTCGGAGCATTGTAAACTGTATGTTCCAACGCACGCCATGCTTCCGCTACTTCCGGTGACAAATCATTTCCATACCGCGCTTTCAGATACGCTTGCAGCCATTCATCCGGTGAAAAACGTTCTTCCCGCCAAGGAAGCTCATACAGCAATTCAAACATCACCGGATTATTCTCGATTCCTTCCGGAGTAGCTCCTACCCCCCTCAAGGTTTTCCCGTTGACATGTGCACAGGCGTTATAATATCCATTCACCAACTGCTCCATCCGTCCATGCAGACCGACATTACCGCCAAAGTTAAGCAACATACAATAAAGCCAGTCATGCTTGCCGAAACCTTTCTCCCGATACCACATCGACTCCGGATCACCCCATTGCGGGAGCTTTTCACTATACAAATCCAGTACCAGCAAATCACTGGAATCGAGCGTGTTGACCATCGCTTCCCGCGGATTCGCCTGCCATGCCTGCATCACCCACACAGCCTCCGGATTCGCTTTCTTCATAGCACTCATAATAGAAGTTCCCGCCTTTGCTAAGTCTACTCCTTCCGTATTTCCTCCTTCATGAAAGGGGTCCATACTGTAATACTTTGCTTTTCCGTACAGTTTCTCCAACTCCTCATAATACATGGCAGCAAATGAATCGAAATGTTCATCTTCCGTAGAAAGAAAGGCCGGACGAGGAAAACCGCACCATTTACCGGGATCGGCAATCTGATACCCCAGTTTCTCACCGATATTACGGGGGACCATTCCTGCATATCCGGGGAATACCGGTTCAATGCCCAGCTCCCTCATTCGGGCAATGATCTTCTTTTGCAGTGCTTCCTGTTGCCGATACCAACTGTCGGGATTCGGTCCGCCCCATCCTTCCAGATTATTCATCTGCCACCATGCCATAAAGGCAGGACCGGAAATAAACTCATTGATCTCCTCCGTCGTATATCCGATACGCTTCAGCAGATTATACCAGACAACCTCCATCCCTGTTATACTCAAAGGCATATTGATGCCGTGCATCGCCATCCAGTCTATTTCTTTCTCCCAGCGTTCCCAGTCCCAGAAAGCCATGGAGTAGGAATAGGTACAGTAATTCAGGTAATATCGATTCTTCATAGCCGTCGCCTGTCGGATTTTCTTTTGAGGCAGAGGCAGTACTTCCGGCAACTTCTGCGAGGGATTATTCCACGAAAGATGAATACCTGCCACGTATTTCAGGTACCAATTCAAGCCCGTAGCCAGTGAAAGATCGGAGTTTCCGGTTATCAGTACTTTGCCATCCTTGGAGTCTATCTCAAAGTAGTCTTTTGCCGGATCGGTTTCATCAGTAACCAACCGGAAAAGGATTTGATCTTTCGACGTATTCTCCGTCACACGTGCTGCCAATGAATCGATTGGAGCAGACGTGGACTGGCAACTTGTATACATTACAACAGAACCGAATAATAAAAGTAATAGAAGGCGCATGTTCATAGTCATTATTTTTTAAGGGTCATCAAATGTGTTTGAGCGTTTGAGCCTCTAAATATATTTCAAATTTCCGATTACTGAAAATAAAATGTAGTTCTTTTATACTGATACACATTAAATAACCTCCAATATATGAAAAGTCGGAAAGATTCGGTTGACTCACCGACTGTTTCCGACAGATAGCATTGGCTCTAATAAAGAAAGAAGATGTGTCAAACAGTTATTTGCACATCTTCTTTCAATTTGTGTTTCAGTTAATTATTACTCCCATCCCGGATTATTGGGGGCCAGTTCTGGGTTTAATGCGATTTCATTAGTAGGCACCTGATACAGATAATACTTATCTAACCAACCTTTACCTGCTACCAAAGGATCATTATACATATAGATAAAACCTTCTTTCTTTCCTGTCGTATCGGCGTATCCCTTTTCAAGATCAACAAACTGTCCGGAGTCGCCAATCTGCTCTTTAGTAGCCCATTGACCATACTGTATCTTATTGATAAACCAAGGTGCTTTTTTCCAACGGCGCACATCGTAGAATCCAAAACCTTCACCCATCAATTCTACCATACGTTCACGGCGAATCTCCCACAATACAGGGTCTACGGTCTGGTCGCGCTTCGGATCAAATCCGGCATTTATCTCGGCCACTTTCATATGGGCAACTCCCACCCGATCGCGTAACTTATTGATAGTAAGATCAGCAACTGTCTGATTGAAGCCTTCGGCACCTGTACCACCTTTTTCAAATTTAGCCTCGGCATAATTCAACATCACTTCATCAATCTTGAACAAAGGTACATCTGAGGTCCCTTCATTCTCTTTCGAATTATCCCAAACATTATAGTATCTGTACACATAGTTACCGCTACGGGCTACGAGGAAACCTTGTCCGCCATTGTTGGTGAAGAAGTGAGGCATTCCTTTCAATATAGCAGCAGACCAGTTCATCAATGGGAACACTTTATGTTTACCGGCTTCCCCATTTCCACCCCCGAAGCCTGTGTAACGGGTAATGCCCATGATATCCATAAACTCACGGTCTTTAGGATCGGAGGTATACTCCCAACTGGTATTATCGGCACTTGGGATCACCTTATAAGGGGGAGCTACAGTCTCCAGCAGACGAAGGTCACGATTGCGGAAGGTAGCATTCATACTATTATCCCCGTCCTGCGACCATTCATATTCCGAGCTGTTATGGATCGTTTTACCATCTTTACAAAGATACATGTCGATGATGTGTTGCGGCATTTCCACATTATGGGTGGATGTCCGTTCAACATGCGTCAGTACATAATTAGTCAGTTCTTTTTCTACATATTCCTTATACAGAATGATGCCTTTCATTCCTTTCAGGTCAGATGTCAGCATCTCTCCCCAGTCACTGTTCAGTTCGGGATAAGAATCCATCAGCTTCTTGGAATAAGTGATACAAGCATCAAAGTACTTATCTTCGTCCCCCAAAGCATGATATTTACGCCAAGTACCTTCAAAAAGGCAGAAACGGGAAAGAAGAGCACGGACAACATGCACATTGATCGTATTTTCACCGTCACCTTCTTCTTTTATATGCTCTTCAGCGTATATCAAATCGTTCAATACATGATCGGCAACTTCTTTGCGAGGTGTACGGGGACCATATGCTATTTCCTTATCCGAATCACCCAGTACACGATCTACCCAAGGCACATCACCAAAACGAGCTATCAGTTCCGAATAATAATAGGCACGGAAAAAATATCCCACCGAACGCCAATGTTCCTTGTCCGCATCCGTCATCCCTGAGTTATCGATATTTGCCAACATGACATTGACCCGATAGACGAAACTGAATGCCCATCCATTGCCCGATGACGAACTGGATACATTTTGAAAAGCATACGGATTACCGTCACCCTGACGACGCATCAGATAACCTGCATAAATATCGCTTGTATAGGATGTGGCACTGGCATAGGCTCCGTTTGTTCCGGGAATACGCAGGATATTAGTATTTGTAAATACTCCATATAATCCCCAGGCATAGGTCTTGAAAGTATTATAATTACTGAACACTGTCTGCTCCGTCAACGAAGTATCCGGATAGCGTTCCATAAAACTATCGTTGCATGAAGTAAACCCGATAGCTGCTGCCGCAAGCATAGTATATATTATTTTTTTCATAACCAATTATAAATTAAAGAGTAACATTAAAACCAAAAGAAATCGTACGATAGAAAGGATATCCCCAAGACAGGCGTTCCGGGTCATAACCCTTCATCAGCTTAGTAAATGTGTGAAGGTTCTCACAACTTACGAACGCTTTCAAACTCGTTAATGTAATAGGTGCTAACCAGCTCTTCGGGAAATTATAACTCAAAGTCACATTCTTGACACGCAGATAAGAGCCATTCATCAGATACTTCGTTTGCGCACGTGTATTGTAACCGGAGTTGTTTCCTTGCCCGTAAATACGGAAATATTCCGCATTCGGATTGGCTGCCGTCCAATCACCATTGGCAGAATCTACCGGTTTCCAATAATCCAGCTGGTCTTTAAAGAGTGAACCAAACTGTCCGGAATTAAACGGCCAGCGGCGTGCATCACTGATCCATACATCACGTTTACCTACTCCTTGCAGCAAAACACTCAGATCAAATCCTTTGTAATTGACTCCCAGATTTATACCATACTGCAAACGCAAAGAGTTATTACCGATTATCTTGCGGTCTCCCGGATTGTCAAAGGTTCCGTCTCCCGTATCAATGCGATTCGTACTCGATCCATCATCACGCAAATTCTGGTACTTGATGTCGCCGGGACGCGGACTTACTCCATCCACTGTCACCACCCCTTCTTTCAATTTCCAGGTATTTGTATCTTCAAAGTCATCGGCTGTATAGTAACCATCCGTTACATAACCCCAGATAGAACCGATTTCATATCCTTCATAATAATTATTCGTGCCATCACTTTTCAGGATAATCTTGGATTCATTATGGTATTTGGTAACGACTGTTTTAGAGTCATAAAGATTGAAACCTACATTATAGCCCCATGCACCGATTCTATCTCTCCAGGTCAATGATAATTCCCAGCCTTTCGTACGCAAGTCGGCGGTATTCTGCAAAGGTGCGGAAGCACCTACCACTGACGGCAACTCAGCTCCCGGAGCAAGCATATCTTTCGTATCACGGCGATACCAGTCGAAAGTACTTTGCAGACGTCCGTTCAAGGCAGTTATATCAAAACCAAAGTCCAATGTTTCTACCGTTTCCCAAGTAAAACTATCACTGACCAGTCCCGGAGCATTCAAAGTCAGCGGCTTCGCTCCATTCACCAACCATGCCACATCCTTCTTTTCCACTTGCGACATAGTCGGAACAAATTTATAAGGATCAATACCCTGATTACCTATTTGCCCCCAGGTTCCGCGAAGTTTCAGATCGCTTAGCCAGTCACCTGCAACCGGTTTCATAAAGTTCTCGCGAGCAATGTTCCAACCCACAGATACAGAAGGGAAGAAACCGAAACGATTTTTCTTCGGGAATTTAGACGAGCCGTCATAACGACCATTGGTCTCAAACAAATATTTGCCTTTATAATCATAATTAACACGATAGAAAGCACCACGCACGGTATACACGCGATGATCATCTGTAATAACCTTATTCTCACCGGTAGCCGTACTATGTGACGGATACTTCTCGTTAATCATATCATAAGAATAAGTATACAATTTCTTCCAGTCACTGGATTCCTGGTTGAAGCCGCCCATTAATGACAAGTTATGCGTGTCATTCCATGAATATCTATAATTAGCATACAGGTTGATGGCATTATAATCAGTACTTTGGTGAGTCGTCTCCAGAGAAGAAGTAGTGGCAGTCTGTATTTTTGCCAGCTCAACCGTTGTATAATCAATGGAAGCCTTATTCACATTCTGATTACTCCATGTCTTGTCAAATGTATATTCAAATGCCACTTCAAGCCCTTTCAATGGTTTCAATACCGTTTTTGACAGGATACGGGCATTGTCTCTGATTGTATTGTTATCCGTTGCCATTCTCAAAACGTTGGAAGGCGTATTCGTCATCAGGCTGGTGCCGTCAGGCAAAGTCAGGGAGCCTTCGGGATATACAACCGGCAAACGCATATCATACAATCCGGTCTTATCCGAAGTCACAGGCATATTCTTGTCACTCTGAGCATAGCGTATATCTACAGACTGAGTCAGCCACGAGGTGATTTCGGCAGAAATATAGGCACTACCCGACAAACGTTTGTAGCGGTCTTTATCGGTGATCAAAATACCTTGCTCGCTATTATAACCAAGGGACAGACGAAAAGCCAGCTTATCAGTACCACCACTCAATGACACATTATGTGCTTGCAGAAAACCGTAATCATCAAGCATATTGGCATACAGGTCTTTCTCATTCAGATAATAATTCAATCCTGTTTCCGGGTCTACATATACCCCGTCTCCGGTAGTCTGGAATTTACCCGGATTCTTACGATATTCGGTCAGGTAGTTCATCCATGTTTTGATATCTTGCCCGGTGTAGTATTTACCGGCATTGAACTCGCCGTCCAGGTAAGCCTGCATCCACTCCAGCCCGTCAGCCTGTTCCGGACGATTGATAGAACTCTGGAAACCAAAATTATTATTATAATTGACATGAAACCCGTCGCCTTTCTTCGCCTTCTTTGTAGTCACAAGTATTACACCGAAAGCGGCACGCGCACCATAGATAGCGGCCGAAGCAGCATCTTTCAACACAGAAACACTTTCGATATCTTCGGGATTCAACATATCGATATCCCCCGGAACATTATCTATCAACACCAACGGACCACCGCCATTGATGGAAGTCGTACCACGAATATTGAATGATTTGCTCTGTCCCGGACCGGCAGCATCATTATTAGGAGTAATCTGAAGTCCCGGCATCGCACCCTGCAAAGCACTCATGGCATTTACAACAGGACGACTCCCCAGTACATCATCCATCTTTACCTGAGATACCGCGCCGGTCAGGTTCGCTTTCTTCTGTACACCAAAACCAACTACTACCACTTCGTCCAGACTCTGTGTGTCTTCTTTCAATACTACCGACAGCGTCTTTCCCGGAGTTACTTTCAGGGACTGTCCTTGATAACCAATATAAGAAATTTCAAGAATGGCGTCTTTTGAACCGACATTCAGGGTAAAATTACCGTCCATATCAGTGATCGTGCCATTGGAGGAGCCTTTTTCTATCACACTGGCACCGATTACCGGTTCACCTGCCGCATCCACAACTCGTCCGCTTACTTTTACCTTTTCCTGATGCGCCTGTTCGACAGATGCCAACTCCGTAGACAGAATGATCTTTTTATCTATTACCTTATATTCTACATTCGTATTTTTAAATACTTCGTCAAGAACTTTAAAGATATCATTACGGTTAGCGGAGATTGTCACCAACCGTTTCAAATTTATATGAGCATTGTTGTAGAAGAAACTAAATTCTGTTTGCTTCTCTATCGCTCTTAATACATCCTCAACTGTCTGATTACGTACATTCATCGTAACCTTTGCAGATTGGGCATAACTATCTGTCGCATTAGTTAATCCGACAAAACAAAATAAGAATAAAATAACCAGTCTCATAGTACGTGGGATTTTTTTCGAGGTTAGCCAAAAAGACTTTACCACCCTTAAAACTTGGATGCTAAAATTGTTTTGCATAATTTTGTATTGATTTAAGTTGAAAATGAGTTAACTATGCTTGCCTGCCAACAAGCATTTTCAATTGATTCATTTTAGTATGGGGAGATCTGCCAAAATCTTCCCATACTTTTTTCTAAGTGGGTTTTGCTTTCATACTACTAAATTGTTAAAGGTTAATCAATAAATTTCTATTATCTCTTTTTTTCTGTCACTTCCATCCTTATCATCATTGATATGTTGCCAACGTATTTTGGAGGATACTTTAAAATATTCCAGGATCTTCTCCAAACGTTGATTTGTAAAGGTTCCCGTAAACGAACTACTCTTCAGTTTTTCGTTCTTAATAACAAATTTCACACTATATCTTTTTTCCAGCATCCATAATGCTTCTTCCAAAGGTGTATTATCAAGAACAACTTCTCCATCTTTCCAAGCCAATTCTGATTTTCCCGAAGTTTTATAAAGGTGGACTTTATCAGTCTCCGAATCATACACCAGCTTCTCTCTTGGAGATAAGATGATATGTTTCATCACAGCCTCTTTCTCGAACATAAAATCTACTTTTCCTTCAATCAAAGTTGTAATAACCTCTGTATTCTGTTCATATGCTTCCACATTGAAACATGTACCCAATACTTCTATCTGTGATTGATGTGTAGTAGAAAGGATAAATTTCTTTTCCGGATCTTTGGCCACTTCAAAGTATGCTTCACCACTTAACGTCACTTTACGGAAATCTCCATTAAAGCGAGAAGGATAAGACAAAGAAGATTCCGAATTCAAATAAACAATTGTACCATCGGGTAATGTCAACGAAGTTGTCATTCCAGGACTGGTCTTTACTTCCATCATCTCCGCTACCTCTCCGGTATCCCCTTTCCAGTTCTGCCATATAAATAAGGTAAGAAGAGGAATAAACAGAATTGCAGCAGCACGTTGTGCCCACTCCCACCACACTGTCCTTCTCACTTCACGGTCCGACATTTTTCCCTTTACTTTCAGTAAAGCTTTCTCCGTATCAACTTTCTTCATTACCTGAACCGTGTCCACAGCCAAATAAAGAGCAAAAGTCTGAGTAGCAACTCGTTTATTCTCCTCCGACTCGTCCATCCACGCTTCCACTTCCAGACGTTCCCCCTCGCTCAACCTCCCCTCACAATAACGAGGAAGCAATTCTTCTATTCTATTATTATCTAATTCTTTCATCCTTTATTCTACCTTTTATTATATGACAAGACCAAACCATGACATTCCTAAACGAAAACCTTATTTTTTTCAGAAAATCTTTATTTTATTATAAAAAAGCTATATTTGCAGCAAATTAGAATTTAATAAATGAAGGAACTACGCATAAAGAGGAATGACCCTCAATTATCTGAAATACAGCGTGGAGGCCTAAAAGCCTTTGAAATGCTATTCAGGCAATACTATGCAGTGCTATGTGCCTATGGTCATAAATATGTTGACTTTCACGATGCAGAAGAAATTGTGCAAGACTCCCTTCTATGGATATGGGAAAACCGGGAAAACCTAATTATTGAATCATCATTAAGTTCTTATCTCTTTAAAATGGTACATCACAAGGCTTTAAATAAACTTGCCCACATTGATGCTATCAAACGTGCTGAAACGCGTTTCTATGGAGAAATGCAAGAGATGATACAGGATATGGACTTCTATCAAATTAAAGAGCTAACCAAACGTATTGAAGAGGCGGTTGCTGCATTACCGGAAAGTTATCGGCAAGTATTTGTTATGCATCGTTTCCGGGATATGAGCTACAAAGAAATTGCAGAAACATTGGAAGTGTCTCCAAAGACTGTAGATTATCGTATTCAGCAAGCACTCAAACAATTACGCATCGATTTAAAAGATTATCTGCCATTGCTGCTTCCTTTACTGTTTCCTTAATATAAGTGACTCCTTCCAATAAATTGGATTCGTACCTATTAAATCTATACCATCCTTCAACTAAATAGAGAAAAACGGTCTCTTTTTAGGTAAAGTTCTTTTTTACTCTATTAATTAAAGCTATAAAACAGAAAATAGTAAATCTGTATTTATCTATAGTACAAGTTGATACAGATCATAAATTCTCAACCATTCTCATCATGATGAGAATTTTTTCTCACCACAGTGAGAACTTTTTCTCATCGCAGTGAGAATCTTTTCTCATTGCATTGAGAATTTTTTCTCATTGCGGTGAGAATATTGTCTCATCGTAATAAGCTGACCAAAGTCTTTGAAGTCTGCAATACATAAAACTAACAATCATAAAGGATAAGAAGACAAATACGATGCTATTCCTGCTGATAGGGCAGCGTAAACCAGAAAGTAGAGCCTTTGCCTTCTTCCGATTCAACCCCAATCGTCCCTCCTAACCGGTCGATAATCATCTGACAAATGGAAAGCCCCAAACCGGTTCCCTGAACAAAAGGATTGTATTTCACAAACCTTTCGAATACATGCCTGCATTGCTCTTCCGACATGCCGCAGCCTGTATCCGAAACATAAAAGCAAATTGTACCGACATCTTTCAGACGATATCCCATTCTGATAGAACCTGTCTGAGTAAACTTGATGGCATTGATGACAAAGTTGGAAATCAGTTGTATCAAACGATTCTTATCTGTATAAAGGGTACATTCCGGCAGACGTTCGGTAAAGGTAAGAGTGACAGTTTCTTTTTTCAAGCGAAGCCTCATACTCTGTTCGATTTCTTCCATCGTCTGGTTGACATCTATCAATGACGGACAGAAGTCAAAAGTGCCGGCTTCGATTTTGGACATATCCAGAATATCATTGATCAGTTGAAGAAGCAAGTCGGTATTTGTTTCGATGATGTCCGCATATTCGCGCATCTCCTTACGATCTTCTATATCCGGCAACATATTCGAGAAGCCAACAATCGCATTCAACGGAGTACGAATTTCATGACTCATATTAGCCAGAAAGGCGGATTTCAACTGATTCGCCTGTTCCGCCTTTTCCATTGCCTCACTCAGACGAGTGTATGCCTTGCGAAGGATACGTATATAATAGGTGATCGCTGCTATCAAAATAAGAAGGAAGATGGAACAGGAAAGGATTTCAACACAGTATTGATGAAATATACTTTTAGGTTCGTTGACATAAACAGCTCGTTCGGGATAAAGGTGATAGGGAATATTGTAGGATTCCAGCACCGGATAACAGAGGTAGGCACTTGCCTTCCCTCCTATACTTTCGGGAATGTCCTCCGCCTGTTCTCCATGCAGCACACGGTCAATAATTTCAAGCAAGGAATCGCCGAATGATTCCGCAGAAACGTAATAGCCTCCTGCAAAAGTATTATTGGACAGGTCTTCGGAAGAAAGCAGGAACAAGGGAGAGGACGTAAAATTGGTGATAATCTCCTGAATATGATCAAAAAGATAATTATTATCTTCTTTATTATGCGACTCAAACCAGGAATAATAAATAATTCCGGTGTTTGCTTTATAGCTGCGCAAGGTGTCCAGAAGCATTTCTGTTGACAAGTGAGTGGTAGAAAGCAATTCTAAAGGCAGGTTTGGAAAATGCTTTTCAACAGCTTCTTTCACGTCTCCGCGGGTTTCTTCGCTGATGTAGCGATCGTCCGAGATAAATGCCAGGCGATCCATATCAGGTATCAGGCTATAGATCAGTTCAACGGTTTCCTTCACATAGTAATGCTGTTTCAGGGTAGTCAGGTTGTAGCCTTTTCTCCATTCTTGGGCGGGGACGCTGTTGGTTTCATTCAACGGGGCATGAGAGAGCAGAATCTCCAAGGTAGCAGGCAGGCGGTCACGGGAGTTCGTTATAATCACCGGAACATCTTTCCACAGGTCGTCAAATAAAGGACGACAGACAATCCAGCCCGGATCACCAATTATCACAATAGCGGCAGGAGGAAGCGGATATTTCTGACGCAGATGCTCGATGACCGCATTTACCTCCATCGTATCCTGCAAGGCCGGGACAGACAATGATTCCGCTCTGGCGGTTATTCCCTGTTCCTGAAGAACATCGTGCACATACCAATAGAAGTTTTTGGCCCAAGGAAGGTTGAAGTTGATGGAATTCAAAACCAATATTTCTTTATCTGATTTCCCATTACCTGCCAACATAGGGGAAAGGAGTCCTTCGAAAAGAAGAAAGAACGCACCTGTTAAGCATATTCGCAGTAATTGTTTCATTTTGCTGTGTGATTAAAAGTGGAAGCAAAGATAGTATTATTTTTATCTTTTAAAAAGAAAGGCATCCCAAATCTATCGGGATGCCTCTCCATTACATATTTTTATGTATCAGTTCATTATGCCTTTTTTAAAGCTGCGATGCTTTCTTTCAAAGAGCTGATGATACTTTCCGCATCGGCCTGCTTCTTACGTTCCATTTCGAGAACGGCTGCGGGGGCGTTATTGATAAATTTCTCATTACTGAGTTTCTTCAATACACCTTGCAGGAATCCTTCCTTATGTTTCAGTTCAGCTTCCATACGGGCGATTTCGGCTTCTACATCAATCATGTTGCCCAATGGCACAGCGTATTCGGTAGTTCCTACCATGAAGGAAGAAGCACCTTCCGCCTTGCTCTCTACCACTGTAATGGAAGAAAGGTTACACATCTTCTGAATCACCGCATTGAACTCTGCAACCGGATTTTCGCCCAGCACCTGCAAGTCAAGCGGTTCTTTCTGAGCTATGTTCTTTTGCAGACGGATGCTGCGGATATTACTGATAACTCCCTTGACAACTTCAAACTGTGCAACGAATGCGGTGTCTACATAAGTATCCATGCTCAATGCACTTACCATCAGACTTTCTCCTTCTTCCGCATTACGTTCGTACATCTGTTGCCACAATTCTTCTGTGATGAACGGCATAAACGGATGAAGCAGATGCAACAGGTTATCGAGGAAGCAGAGAGTAGCGCTATAAGTGGTACGGTCAATTCCCTGTCCGTAAGCCGGTTTAATCATTTCCAGATACCAGGAAGAGAATTCATCCCAGAATAATTTATAAACAGCCATCAATGCTTCGCTCAGACGGTATTTGCTGAACAAGTCCGCTACTTCGGCTGCTACTTCGTTCTGCTTGGATTCAAACCAGTGGACAGCCAGTTTAGCAGCATCCGAAGCCTGAATATTATCGTCAACCGTCCAGCCCTTGATCAGACGGAAGGCGTTCCATATCTTGCTGCAGAAGTTACGTCCCTGTTCGCAGAGCGCGTCGTCGAAAAGAATATCGTTTCCGGCGGGAGCTGCCAGCATCATTCCCATACGGACACCGTCGGCACCATATTTGTCGATCAGTTCCAACGGGTCGGGTGAGTTGCCGAGTGACTTGGACATCTTACGTCCCAGCTTGTCGCGAACGATCCCTGTAAAGTAAACGTTCTTGAACGGCATCTTTCCTTCATATTCGTAACCCGCCATGATCATACGTGCCACCCAGAAGAAGATGATATCCGGTCCGGTCACCAGGTCGCTGGTCGGATAGTAATAGCTGATTTCCTCGTTACCCGGATGATTGATTCCGTCAAACAGGGAGATAGGCCACAACCAGGAAGAGAACCAAGTATCCAGACAGTCTTCGTCCTGACGAAGGTCATCCATCGTCAAAGCAGCGTTTCCTGTTTTCTCTTTGGCTTTTGCCAGCGCTTCTTCGGGAGTAGCGGCTACCACATAGCCACCTTCCGGCAGGAAGTAAGCAGGAATACGATGTCCCCACCACAACTGACGGCTGATACACCAGTCTTTGATGTTCTCCATCCAGTGGCGGTATGTATTCTTATATTTGGCAGGATAGAATTTCAACTCATCGTTCATTACCGGAGGCAATGCCATATCGGCAAAATGCTGCATTTTGAGGAACCACTGCATAGACAATTTCGGTTCGATCACTACATTGGTACGTTCCGAGTAACCTACTTTATTTGTGTAAGCTTCTGTCTTTTCGAGCAATCCGGCAGCATCGAGGTCTTTCTCAATCTGCTTGCGGACGTCGAAACGGTCCATACCGATATATAATCCGGCAGCTTCGCTCAAAGTCCCGTTATCATTGAAGATGTCGATGCTGGGCAGATTATACTTTTCACCCAACATATAGTCATTTACGTCGTGGGCCGGAGTTACTTTCAGACAACCGGTACCGAACTCAATGTCCACATAATCGTCCTCGATGACAGGGATAACACGGTTTACCAACGGAACGATTACTTTCTTTCCTTTCAGCCATGCGTTCTTGGGGTCGTTGGGGTTGATACACATTGCCGTATCGCCCATGATTGTTTCGGGACGGGTCGTTGCTACTACTGCATAGCGGCCTTCCGGATCACCTTCCACCTTATAGCGGAGATAGAACAGTTTTCCGTGCTCTTCCTTGTAGATCACTTCTTCGTCAGAAAGGGCAGTCAACGCTTTCGGGTCCCAGTTTACCATACGGACACCACGGTAAATCAATCCTTTGTTGTACAAGTCTACAAATACTTTCAATACGCTTTTGCTGCGTTCCTCATCCATAGTAAAGGCGGTGCGGTCCCAGTCACAGGATGCACCCAGTTTGCGGAGCTGCTTCAGGATAATGCCTCCGTGCTCTTCTGTCCAGTCCCAGGCATGTTTCAGGAACTCATCACGTGTCAGGTCTGTCTTCTTGATGCCCTGGGCAGCGAGTTTGTTTACAACTTTTGCTTCGGTAGCGATGGAAGCGTGGTCAGTTCCCGGCACCCAGCAGGCATTCTTACCTTCCATACGGGCACGACGAACCAAAATATCCTGAATGGTATTATTAAGCATGTGTCCCATGTGCAACACACCGGTGA
>OGZH01000861.1_pt1 | contig 20505 bp, 10 predicted proteins | sample 1576741 | NCBI WGS metagenome assembly OGZH01 (sample SAMEA3541560, study PRJEB24748) | human gut metagenome | biome: human gut; feature: human-associated habitat; material: faeces | place: China | collected 2012 | reverse complement strand
AGATATTTAATCGTGTTCTTCACTTACAACTGCTTCCTTTCATATTAAACATGTGCACAAACATACATAAAATTCTCCAAAAGAGCACATTCCTTTTCCTAAAAAAGTAACCCCTTCGTATTTGTTGTACATGACAAACAAATACGAAGGGGTGGGATTATTTACTCAATGCTATTGAAAATTTTATTTGCACCTGCTTTAATAACAGTCTTAATCTGAACCTTTTTCTACCAATTCAATCATATAGCTATAAGTATATTTCTTGTCAAGCAAGCGATATTCATTGTGCGGATACATTCCCCAACTATTATCGCCGCCTAACCCGCGTTGCCTCAAGTCAACGTGCAGAAAGATATTCTTTTGCGGAACAATGTCGATAGTATGCTGCAATTTACGGGTCAGACCGGGGTCAAGGTCTTCCGGTGAGAAATGCAAAGCGGAAAATGCGACAGGTTGCAAGCCTGTAATTCTCACTCCTTGCCCTTCGCTATCCAATAAGGTCAGCCAACGAACATCTGTTTTATTTCCTGTTTCCTGCGGACGTGTATACCAATAGAACTGATTTTCAACCTTATCCTCATATCGTCCGATGAAGGAACTCGAATAACGGTCGATATAGTTCTCAAAAGGCCCTCTACCGTAATAGACCAAGTTTTCATAAGGTTGATGCAATTCCATACGCATACCAAAACGGGGAAGTTCGGGAAGTTTCGTTCCTGTCAGGTCGATACTGCCCGTCACAATGACAGTTCCGTTATCCCGTACCAAATATTCCATCGTATAAGGCACTTGAATATCGCTTAAGACCCAATCAACCCTTACGGATAACCCTTTTTCATTTTTCTCCCCTATTGTCACTTTCTTCACGTAGCGGTTGACATGAGCTGTCCGCCAGACACCTGCCAAAGTGGGCATTTTATTCCCAAAATCATTATCAACCGGAGCACGCCAAAAGGCAGGTTCGGGATATTGCCTGATAGGTTGCTTGCCATTTATCATATAATCAAACAAGATTCCCTTTTTCAAATCAATCTTACCTGAAACGGCACCCGATTGAAAAGACAAAATATGATCTTTCGTTTCATAAGATAGTTTTCCCGAACAAGGCGGAAGCGATGTGAAGAAACTACTTTTATTTAATTGCATCTGCTCTCTAGCTACTTCATAGCCGGCAGGTACTAAATCGGTAGCAACCCGGGTGTGCGCATAGAGATTAAGGAAATACTCATTCCCGTCTTCCGGAATAACGGGAAGAGATAAACGTATCTCTTTCTCTTCGTGAGGTTTCAAATCGACATTGAAATCCCCTGTAGATATTTTTTCTCCGTTTTTGTATATTTCCCATATAAAAGCATACTCATCCAGATTGGTAAAGTCATAACGGTTTTTAATGGAAATAATTCCTTTCCCCAAGTCTTTTGCGCTAAACTGAATGTACTGATACACTTTCTTCACTTCATACGCTTGTGGTTTGGGAATACCATTGGCAGAAATCAAACCGTCAGTTCCCGTGTTTAGTTCCCCTTTCTTATCTTCCAGCCATTTATAACTACCCATCTTACCATTATACGTCCAATAAGTACGTCCGTCTCTTGGTTCGGTCTTGACCTTAAATCCCTGATCCATAAAATCCCAGATAAAACCGCCCTGCAAGTTAGGGCTGTCATAAATAATATCCCAAAGGTCTTTAAAATTGCCATTGCTGTTTCCTTGGGCGTGAGCATACTCACACATGATAAACGGTCGCTGTTTGCCGGACTTCCCGTATTCTGTTATTTTCCACATATTGGGATACATCGGACAGACAATATCTGTATTCCAATCTTCCCAAGCCTGCTCGAACTGTACAAAACGACCGGGATCATATTTCTTCAAGCGCTTATACTCATCGTGAAACACGATTCCATTACCACATTCGTTTCCTAATGACCATCCGATGATACATGGATGATTTTTATCCCTTTCCACCATTCGGGTGATACGGTCGACATGAGCTGCATACCATTCGGGACGATAAGCAGGATGCGGGATGGTATCTTTGAAATAAGGAACCGAACCCATTCCATGAGTTTCAATATTGGCCTCATCCACTACATAGATACCATATTGATCACACAATTGATAGAATAATGGATGATTGGGATAATGACTGGTACGAACAGCGTTCATGTTCAGTTGTTTAATCAGTCGCAAATCATTCATTATGATTTCGCGGGTCTGCACATGTCCCAACGTATCATTGTGTTCGTGACGGTTGACACCTTTTATATAGGTGGGTACACCATTTACCAGTAGCCGTGTATTCTTAATCTCAATGCGACGGAATCCGACTTTATGAGCCACTACCGTCTGTTGCTTGTCGCCATCGGCTCGAAGTGTCAGGATACAGTCGTAGAGCGAAGGGTGTTCGGCGCTCCATTTCCGCACATTGCGCACAGTGCCTTCGAAAGCAAGTGTAGTACTTATGTCTGAGATACAATATGCTTTCTGCGCAGATAGGACAGTTTTCCCCCCTGCGTCCTTCAATTCGAGTGTAAGCGTCCCCTTTTGCAGGGTTGCATTGGTATTGAACGAACGCAAGTCTACAGTAGCCCGAAATTGCCCGTGTCGGTAGGTATCGTCCAGTCCTGCATGCAGAAAGAAATCCCAAATGGTCGTTTGGGGATAAGCGGTCAGGAAAACATCGCGTTCGATACCGCTTAGACGCCAAAAATCCTGGTCTTCCATATAGCTGCCATCGTGCCAGCGATACACCTGTACAGCAAGCAAGTTCTCTCCTTTTTTCAAATAGTTTGTCACATTAAATTCTGCCGGAGTCTTGGATGCTTTAGTCATCCCCACCTGCTGCCCGTTCACATAGATACGGGCGTAGCCGCTGATGGAACCGAAGTGCAACAACACTTCACGCCCCTGCCAGTTTTGAGGAACCGTAAATGTGCGCCGGTAAGTCCCCACAGGATTATCAACGTCGATATAAGGTGGATTGGGTGAAAACACATACTGAATGTTGCGAATTATCGGCTCACCGAATCCTTGGATTTCCCAGTTGGAAGGGACAATAATTGTATCCCAATCATTGTCGGATAAATCTGTACGATAAAAATCTCTTATGCTTTCTGCGATAGAGGGAGCATAAACAAATTTCCACGTACCATTCAATGAGTATTGCCAAGACGATTTTTGTGGATTATCGTTCACAGCATCATCTGTCCGCTCATAAAGGCGAAAGTCAGCGTGTGGTTTCTCTTTGTTCCACTCATATTTGGTGGGATTTTCCCACTCGTTGTTTTGCGCCTTTGCCGTTGGGGACAAACCACAAAAAAGACAGGAAAGGAATAATAAGGTAGAAAATAATCTATTTATCATAAGATAAAGGGTTGTAAGGGTTTCCATTGAGTAACGTCAAGGAGTTAAGAAGCCTAACCTCTTAACTCCTTGAAATCAGTAGGAAAATCTCAAAAAGTTATTCTTCAGTATACAATAATGTTCCAAACCCCAAATCACCGGCTTCGGCAGTACCACGTTCGCCATATCCTTCGGGGCGTTCTTTTTCGGCAAAAGCTTGCGAATATGGAGCATTCATACCTTTCACCTTGGCATAATGGTTGTAAATGAGTTCCCATCCCGGACGGGCACGCCCCTTACCGTCGTCCGACACTTTCTCATGCCAACCGTATTTGGGGTGATAGTAAGGTTCGAAAGGCATTTCCACATCTTCGGCCGAAGTTAAGTTATACTTAGCCGTATATTCGCAGAGGTCGAGAATGATGTTGTCGTTGTAGGCAAAAAGGTCGATGCCCATGTTATAGGCTGTACGACAGAAGTAAGCGTGCAAACCTACGTTGAGAGTAGCGTGCCCCTGGTCGCGTCCCATCTCCTGGCTCTGTGCCAAATGTCTGCCTTTCACTTTTCCCGCAGGATCCTCGTGCATGCCTTTCACCGACCATTCGATACAGCCCATACCTTTTCCGTGATAGAAAAATTCCAAGGCTTGTTTAATCTTGGCATCGTCATCGTTCAGCACGCCGATAGAAAGAATGGTGAGCATGGCGGGCAAATCCCAACTCATCCAGCCCGAAATGGCTGAAGAATTAAAGTGGTTATCCAAGAAATCATCACAGATGGGATAGAAAGTTTTATCTATCCATTTCTTGAAGACTTCAAAATCTTCGGTTTTCCAGCCTTCGTAATCCCGCATCAATTCAGCGGGAGCAGCAAACTGGTATCCGATAAATCCGGCGGCAAGCAGACGATGGCTGTCGTCGGGCCATGTTTTATAATTCACCCCCTTACAAGTCTTAGCCCATCCGTTCAGAATTTTAACAGCTGCCTTGGCATAATCTTCATCTCCCGAAATTTTCCAGCGTACAGCCAACTGATAAGCGGCACCGGCATCGAAAGCGGCCGTATTGAAGTTGCCGCCTTTCGAATGGCGTACAATTTCTTCTTGCGGGTTTGCATTGTAGCTCAGTTGGGCAAATCGGCTTTCACACAATTTTTCCCAACCGCTAATCCAAGGTTCGGCACGTTCGTTCACTTTGCGGCGTGCGCGTTCAAAGTCGGCTTCGGTGTTCACCAGACAAGGATGCTTGATGGTGTACTCATAATTTTCATTGGGGTTGATTTCGCGTTGCCATGGTTCGGGAGTTCCGTTCTCGAACTCAGCACTACAGCTGGTCAGCAACACAAGCGTTACGCTGCCCACGAAGGTATAAATAAGATTTTTCATACATTCAATTTTCATTTTGTTATTCAATCAGTTTCCAGAGAAAGTAGATGCTATTGTTTAGCACTTTCGTTCTTTATCAAATCTTTCAGTTCTTGTTCCGATTCGAAAGTCTTTATCCAATCCACATAGATGCTGCCTGTTTCATTGGCTTCATACCAGATTTTCCAAAATTGAAGTTCCACCGTGTCGTACTTCGTCAATGAGGTAGGCATATACTGTTGGTTTTTGCCAAGGAATTTCTTCGTGAAGTCGGCGTAGAATACTTTGTATTCACCGCAATCTACCACAGTCATGGCATTTTTTCCTTTATCGGTATCTTCGCCATATTTACCGGCTACGGTAATGCCGCTTCCGCCCCAAATGTCGAGATACCACTCTATACTTGTTGATGCTTCGAACACATTTTCGGGGAATTTCACTTTAAAGGCCAAGATGGGATAGTTGGTTACGTTGAACCCAAAACCGCCGGTGCGACAAATGCGAACAGCTTTGTAAGTCTTATCTTCACCGGGGAAAATACGAAGTACTCCGTCATTCTCCATCCATTCAAATTCCCGGTGAGTAAAGTTTCCGAATGGCTGCCAGATGTTCTCGACAGTAAACTGGTCGTTCATTAAACCTTCGCTCACGTTGACACTCATCGTAGCTTTGACAGGTTTACCGTCACCATAGTCGGCCAAAGCGGTAATTACTGCATTGCCATAAGCCTTCGCCACGAACCGGCCTTTTTCATCAATCTCTACAACATCCGGCTTATTGCTTTCCCATACGATGTACGAAAGCGTAGCATCTATCGGCGTTACATTCATCTGCGGAGTGTAGGTTTCGCCCAAAGCCAGCTTGTCTGCTTCTTTCACAAATTCCATACTTTCGATATAGATAATGGGCTTCACCTTAATTTCAAACTCTTTCGTGAAATGTTTGTCGTCGGTAGCGGTAACTTGGATGCGTGCCTTTCCTTCGGCTATGCCCTTCACCTCGCCTTTTTCATTGACGGTGGCTTTATCGGGAGTAAGGCTCTTCCAAATCAACCCGGGGTAAGTGGGGTCGGCCGGGGAAGTCTGCCAAGTGAGGGGCAAAGTTGAGGTTACAAACACTTCGAGGTCTTCGTTAGTGAGATTGATATCAGTGATGTGAATAATTTCGTTTACCACCTTCACATTAATGGTCGAAGTGGCAGAATAGCCCACAGCCGGCTTGGCCGAAATTACCGCGCTACCTGCCTTCACTGCCGTGATGCGTCCTTCGGCATCTACGGTAGCCACATCGGGCACAGTCGATTTCCATACCACCTCTTTGTTGAAAGCCTCATCAGGGCCTACGGTATATTTTATCAAAGTGTCAGTGCCTATCAGCAGAGGCAGTTCGGGGGTCACTTCAAGGTTGATTTCCTTAACGAGCACTCTCTCTTCTAAAACAGGGGATACATCGTCATCGTTGCACGAAACGGTCATCATTAAGCCAGCTGTAATCAGTGCTGCAAACGCACCCTTTTGAAGTATATTTTTGTATGTCATAATTCGATTACTTTATAAATGAATAATGAATGGATTATTGGTTCCAACCCGGATTTTGTTTCAAGTTGGAGTTCAGTTTGAGCTGGTCGGTGGGCAGCGGCAATAAGTAATGCTTTTCGTGCCAGTTGCGTCCTTTCTCGTGGATAATGCAACCTTCACCATCTTTCTCCTTAAAGGAAGCATCAGGCCATCTGTTTTCAAAATCGGTACCTTTCCACTTCACACCGGTGAGGTTCATCGGCATTTCGTCTTCGGCCGTTTTCCAACGCTTCAGATCATCAATGCGGAAATTCTCATCGAAAAATTCGATGGTACGCTCACGACGAATCTCTGTGCGCATATCCAAATTATTCACCGTAACAAAGTCGTTAGTCAAGTCAGGCATTTCGGGGTTGATGCGTTTGCGTGTCAGGTTCAAACTGATGGCTAAGTCTTCATCCGATATTTGTCCATCGCGTTCAAACACGGCTTCGGCATAGTTCAGCAATACCTCAGCATAGCGGATGATGGGGAAGTCATAGGCTTCCATACCGGTAGGCACTCCGTCGCGTTCGCTACACCACTTGTGGGGAAAGTAGCCTGTACCCGTTTGAGGCATGAAGTTCCTATGCGAGGCATTGGCTATTTCGGCAGCATTGCCGCTCCAATCGATGCGTCCGCCGTTTGTACCCCAGTAAGTTTGTCCGGGCACCATAAGCTGATTGTTCATGCGGTTGTCGCGATTTTTATATTCATCATCCACTTTCGTGTAATTCCACGTTTGGGGATTGATGGGCAACCCATTGCTTTGCAGATACATATTAGCCATTTTGCGAGTAACGTACAAGGCATTGCCCAAACGCCCTTGGGTGATGTTGAACCCGATAGAATTGATAACAGGATCGTGGCGGCGGGTAAAGATATACTCTTTATTACCTGTTTTATTGATACTGGCAGGGTTCGACTTTTCATTCTCCAAGATAAAGAGATACTTGTAGGCCTCCGTACCCAATTCTTGAGGAGCAAAAAGTTCGAATGCTCCGCCCGCCATCACATCATGAGCCGCCTGTGCTGCGGTATTGAGCAAATCTTTTGTACGTTCGGTATTTTGACCACCATTATGGAATTTCTCCCATGTACCTTCATAGAGGGCTACACGCGAAAGAAATGCCAAAGCGGCTTCGCTGGAGAGGCGACCTTCGTCGCTGCTGCTGATAGCCTTATCGACGGGTAATAGTTTAGCGGCTTCTTTCAAGTCGTCAATGATGAAGTCAGCTACCTCGGTACGCGGATTGCGGGCCTTCTGCATCTCAGGCGAGTCGATGTCGAGTGGCGTGCGGGTAATGATAAGGTCACCGTAGGCCTGCAACAACTCAAAGTAACAATAAGCACGGAAGAAACGGGCTTCCCCCACCGAAATGGCGATGTCGGCTTGTTGTTCATACGCATCGGCTTGTTGCAATAAAGTATTGGTTTGACGAATACGATTGTAATTGTCGGTATAATGCTTGTCGGATGACGGAATACTGTTCGTTCCGTTACTATAGATGTTCACCGTGCTACCGGCAAACAAGTCCGAGCGAATATCAGCGTGCTGACTGTCGTCGAGCCATCGAAAGTCGGCCGACCAGCCGTAGAACTGGGTGGCAAAAAGTTTGAAGTGTTCGGGCGACTTCCAATAGTTGGTATCCGCCAATTGCGTCTTGGGCTCAAGGTCTAAACACGACTGCATGGTCATGGCGCAAATGATTCCTAAAATATATGCTATTTTTTTCATTGTTATCTTCAATATTAAGAATAAAAATTAGAATGTGGCATTCACACCGAAAGTCACGGTGCGGTTAAACGGATAGCGTTGCTTGTTTTCCACTTTGCGGGTGGCTTCGGGATCCCAACCATCGGTGATATATGATTTTTCCCACAAGTCGGCGCCCGATACATAAATACGCAGGTTGCTGATGAAACCGCTCTTATTCATCCATGCCTTTGGCAATGTGTAACCTAGTACAATCTCTTTGAGACGCAGGTAAGCTCCGTTATCGGCCGACCAGGTAGAGGGAATGTAGTTGTAGTTATTGATGTCATTACTGTTTGAATAAGTAGGAAAATGGTTGTTAGGAGTTTCAGGACTCCATACATTACCTACCGACTGGTTGGTAGTGTTCAGCCAAATAGCTTTGAAAGGCACTTTCCAAGAGTCGATTTCACGATAGATGGTACGCTTGCCCACACCTTGGAACACGGTATTGAAATCGAATCCTTTCCACTCGCATCCGAAATTAAACGAGAACGAATATTTGGGGTCGTCGGAACCAAGAAATACAAGGTCGTCTTGTGTCAGTTTACCATCTTTGTTCACATCTTCATACATGTGGTCGCCCAAACGCAAGTTGGCTGGTAGGGCAATAGAGTTGCTGCCCACATATTTGTCCACGTAATAGTCCAGTTGGTCTTGGTTTTGCACTTTGCCCACATAGCGGTAGCCAAATACCGAATTGAGCGGATAACCATTCACGGCTTCGTTATAACCTGCGCTCACTACGATGTTACCTCCATCAACGAGTTTGTTGGTCATATAGGTTAACGTACCGCCAACGTGGTAGTTGAAACTGCCTATCTTGTCACGCCAAGTCAAGCTGGCATCGTAACCATTGGCTTCAAACTTACCGCTATTAGTACTGGGAGCGGTTCCACCCAGGACACCGGGGTGCAGACGCGAAACCAGCATATTGTCGTTTTTCTTTTTAAAGACCTCGAACGTACCCGTAAGGCGATTGTTGAGGAATCCGAAGTCAATCCCCAAGTTATAGTTGTAGATACGTTCCCAAGTACGCACGGTGCTCACCAGTCCGGCAGATTCCACATAGGTTCCTTTCGAGTTGCCCAACAAAGCACCGCTGTTCGATTTGTAGTTGTAAAGTTGGATGCCGTCATAGCGTCCGATACCATTTTGGTTACCTACCTCACCATATGAGGCACGTAATTTCAGTTCATTCACATAGTCACGCAAGTTCTCCATGAATTTTTCTTCAGTGATACGCCATCCGGCTGATGCGCCCCAGAAGAAGTTCCAGCGATTCTTGGGCAAGAATTTCGAAGAGCCGTCGTAGCGAGCATTCACTTCGACCATATATCTCGACTTGTAGTTATAATTCAAGCGACCGAAATAAGAGAGAATGGCTTCCTCCCAACGGTCTACTTTGTCTATGTAAATTTGTCCTTTACCGTTAAGCGATTCGATTGCCGCTTCCACGTCCATTGCTTTGGTGCCGCTATAATCGTAAGCGGCATAGTCGTATTGCACACCTCCCATAAGCGATATGTCGTGAACCTCATCAAATAATTTCTTATAAGTGAGGAAAGCTGATGCCGTGTAATTGTCGGTACGCGCAGAACTTTTAGTATACGATGATTTTTCTTTTGCGGGATAGGGAGAGTTCTCATTTTGAATCGGAGTGCCATCGTATTGATACCAATCAACCGAAAGATATTGTTCGTCACGGGCCGCGTTGTTCGTTGAGTAGCCCAAAGTTCCCTGAAAATCAAGACCATCCAAAATGTTCACTTTCAAAATCTCGTTCACATTCATTGTAGTCACCACAAGTTTGTTGTCACCACCCAATTCGGCCGACCAGTTGGGGGTATGAATGCCTCCCCACGCATACGGTTTGCCATCAATAGTCGAAACCGGTAGCCCTGGCTGCGGTATGCTACTACCTAATATACTACCAATCTGTGTAGGAGCCACCTGATGCTGACGACTGGCTGACATGTTGGTTTCCAGGCTGATACGGTTGTTTATCTTGAAACTGTTGAATAAACGTACGTTATAGCGTTCGTTCGAGTTGTTCCCCCATTGCAGCGTCCCTTGGTCGTTCAAATAACCCAATGAAAGTCGGTAGGTCGATTTTTCCGAACCTCCGCTTACGCTGAGGTTATGCTGGGTAGAAGTGGCATTTCCCCACAGCACATCAGTCCAGTTCATATCGTGAAACACAAAGTCGGCCACACCACGGAATCCTCCCGGAATGGGATCTTCATCGGGATTGTTTCCACCATGCAGATTAATCCAACTCCCCTTCATGGCTTTAGCCAAACGGGCATAGCGCACCCAGTTGTCGTCTTCGCCATAGCCGTCATTCAAACGGGCTTGGAGCACACCGTCCGTCCATTCGTCCATGCTCATCATGCGGGGCTGCAAACCCACAATTTTACGTGTAACCGAACCGCTATATTCCACTCTGGTTTTGCCGGCATCGGGACGTTTGGTAGTTACCAAAATCACACCACCCGCTGCTTTTGCGCCATAAATAGCAGCCGAAGCATCTTTCAGAAAGTTAATGGTTTCGATGTCATCGGCATTGAGTTGAGCCATCTCGCTCACACCACTGGCTGGTACACCGTCAATAATCAAGAGAGGTTCTACCTTGTTCTTTGATACAGAGCCACGGATTGAGACACCCCATCCTTCTTCGCCGGGAGCAGCCGACGAGCGGGTGATGCGTAAGCCCGGAACCTGACCTTGCATAGCTGAGAGCGGATTGGCCACTGTACCTTTGTCCTTAAAAAGTTTTTGGTCGACCACTGTTACCGAGCCTGTCAACGATTCTTTTTTCTGAGTACCATAACCTACCACAACAACTTCATCCAGCACCTCTGTATCTTCGTGCATGATAATTTTAGCCAGATTCGTCCCTTTTACAGAAACTTCCAACGTCTTATAACCAATAAAAGAAATCACCAACGTACCACCTGATACATTATTCAAAGTAAAGTTTCCATCCATATCCGTTATCGTACCATTGGTAGTGCCTTTCACTTTGACATTGGCACCAATAACAGGTTCGCCATAGGAATCCACGATTTTACCTTTGATTGCCCCAGTCTGCGAAACAGCCTGCACTTCTCCCACATAGGCAAATACCGCCTGTGGAGCACCTGTTACAAGGGCAGAGGCCATCACCGTAGAGAATAGAAATCTTCTCGATGAGAATCTGAAGAGATTTTTTTTCATATACATAAAATTTAAAACTAACATTTATACTATTTATTCTAATATTAGATACACTGTTGGATATACTCACGGATTTCTTTCCGACTGATAAACAAGTGGTTTTCCACCGTACGGGAAGAAATTCCCAATTGGGCGGCAATATCAGCCGAGGATTTATTTTCGAAACGACTCATGATATAAATCTTCCGACGTTGTTCAGGAAGCTGATTGGCGCGCTCCCATTCGCATGTCAATAGATTATTGGCAATGATCTGACTCTCCACTTCATTGGTACAAGTAGGAATCCGGTCGAAAAGATAGGAAGTTACTTCTTGAGCCTTGTAAAAACGACGCAAATAGTCCGTTATCAGATTCCGGCAAATCACGAATATAAAATGTTTCACTGTTTCCGGACGCAATATCTGCTTATAGTCCATCAAACGCAAAAAGACATCTTGTGACAGATCTTTTGCTTCTTCGTCCTTACCTATTTTATAATAGATATAAAGATAAACGGAATGATGATAACTCTTATAAGAGTCAGCAACCAGTTGAGTGGATTTCATGTTTATATTTTCCATTGCTTAGATTTTTGTTTATCATTACGCTGGCAAATATAAATGGTAAATACGGAAAAGAAACAATAAAAAAGGGCGGATAGATTTCATCCTATTGGAAGGGAAACAGAAGCCACGATACCTACTAATAATCAATCAATTAGATAATCACAAACCAGAGTCTCAAATTATTATATGAGACTCCGGCAATCAATCTTCATTAGTTCGTCCTATACTTTGGACGTATTCGTTCGGGGTTATTCCGGTCGTCTTTTTAAAATAACGGAAAAAGGAAGTACGAGAACTAAAACCACACAGTTCAGCTAAAGCACTCAAGGTATATTTTGAATATTCATCCTCATTAAGCAACCGTTTAAACTCAGCTATGCGGTAATCATTCAGATAATCATAATAATTCTTGTTCAAGAACTGATTAAACACGTAGGACAATGTATATGGAGAGACGTTCAGCACTGACGCCAAATCCGCAATCTTTAAATCAGGGTTAACATACAGTCTTTTTTCCTGCATCAGCATGTCCAGTTCGTCTGCCAGCCGATGACATTCTTCCATACTCACATTGCTCTTTCTGTATTTTTCTTCAATTATCGGTTTCTCGGTTTCTATGACGTCCGCCGCAAGAGCCGGAGAGTTCTTTTTTCTCCGGTAATAAGCATAGCTTAAGCATATTATTGCAATCAATAATAGAATTGTTCCCCATAAGGTCGCGTTAAAAGAGGAAGCAATAGTCACTGATAAACAGATTTCCGAACCGGGCTCACCAATCCGACGGATTTTGAATTGATATTTCCCGGAAGACAAGTCATAATAGGTCAGTTCGGATTTACCACCCAACACCTGCCAATCATCATCCATCCCTTCCATTTTATATTCATAAGACATATATGCAGGATCGGAATAGGTAAATCCGGAGAAACAGATAGTCAGATTCTTGTGCGACGATTCCAAAGAGACTTTATAGAGATGCTGTTCACTCTGTATAGCAGGATGATAAGGTTCTTTACCATTCACATATACATCTGTAATAGCCAAGGGATAACTGTTTTCTTCATTTATATCACGTAAATCCCTGGTCAAATAAATCAATCCTTTGGAATTGCCAAACCAGATTGTTCCCGAAGCATCTATAACAGGGCAACAGGTAATAAAAACAGAACTCGGTAATCCATCCACAAAAGTATAAGGAACAATTGTACTTTTTTTATCATAACGGTACAGGCCCAGATTCGTACCAATCCACAGCCACCCTTCACGGTCTTCGATCATAAACATGGCATCTTTCCCTTCCAGAAGAGTGCCCGGCTGGAATCTTCGGAAATGAGTCATTGACAAATCGGAAATAAAAATGGGGCCTTTATCCGGAAGGAAATAGAGTTCGTGGGAAGAATCTTCATATACTGTCCTGATTTTCTCTTTATGTATAAAGCCTTCGGGGAATACATCTGATTTGATACTACGAGTGGAAGGATCCCAGATACATAAACCGGTAGCCGTACAAATCCAGCCCTTTCCTGTAGAATCAAAGCATATATCAAGCACATTCCCTTCCGGGAGTTTGGAGTTCGAACTGGTATAGTGATTGAGTTGTTCGCCATCTTTATACTGATACAAGCCCATTGAAGTGGCAATCCACAGACAACCGTCATTGTCCGACTTGATGCAGAAAACATGTCCTTTCACAAAAGGAGACTCCGAAGGTTCAAAATCACGGATAGTTAATGTAGAAGAATCCAGTATATACATGCCACCACCATACGTACCGATATAATACTTTCCTTGAAACGGGTAAATGCACATTATCATATTAGAGCGTAATTGGGGTGACTTGAAACTCCTAAAACGCCGATTCTTCTCATCAACAAAGAAGAGGCCATTGCGGGAACCTATCAATCTTTCATTCTCATTGATAGCTATGGCCCGTACCGGTATGTCTTTTGAGTCAAAATAAGGAGAATAAGAATAGGTAGAGAAAAGCCCGCTCTGATACAGTGTATAATCAAGTCCCAACTGATAGAATCCAACCCATATCAATCCTTCCCTGTCCACCAACAATGAATAGACTGAGTTAGAGCGGATTCCGCCATTAGCACCGGGTTCATAGCGGAAAGATTTCATAACCTTATTTTCCTTGACAGATACAAAATGTACTCCATTTCCGTCTGTTCCAACATAAAGTATATCTTTTCCGTCACCCGACAAAGAGGAAATTACATTGCATCCCAAATCAATCCAATTATCCCTGAACTTCCCTGTCGATATATCGAAAACAACCACTCCATGTTCCATTGTTCCTAAATAGAGCCTGGAACCAATTCGTGCCATTTTCCGATAAGTATAATCCTGTCTATCATTGTCACCGTATGGACATAAAGTTATTTTTCGGGTAGACAGATTCATTGAATATAGTTTGGAGCGGGTCAGAATCCATAATGTATCTTTTTCTCCCATATTCAAATCGACTATGAAATTATCCGATGACCACATATCCGCATTGATAGTAATCTGCTCCAATTCATTATTTTTGCAGACAAACAATCCTTTTTCGCTGCCAATATATAAGGTTCCCTGCGCATCGGTCAATAAAGAACGAACTCCGAATTTTATCACTTCAGCAACAAACGGTTCTAATTTACCTGATTCTTTATTTATCCGCCAAAGGCCCATATCGTTTCCCACCAAAATCTGATTGCCTTGCGTTTCCGCAATCACATTCACCCATTTCAGTTTCTCATCATCTCCGAATATCGGATAATGCTTGAAACGAAAACCATCAAAACATTCAACAGACGTAGCTGTTCCAATCCAAAGATAACCTACGGAGTCTTTATACAAGGCACTGACCGTTAAATCAGATAATCCATTTGTTTCTGACAGACCACGGAAAGAATAAGAAATCGAATAGGCAGACAGAGAAAAAGAAATAAATATAAGGCTTGTTATATGTCGTATCAGATTATTCATAGGATTCATATTTGATGAAACAATGCAAACCTACATAAAATATCCCGAATTTTATGTAGGTTTATACAAAAACAAAACACATTCCTCATTAAAAATGAGTGTTAATCTACCAGCTTTATACTCAATTGGGATTGTTTATACACAACTGGAATTCTCTTATTATTAACCTCTACTCTTATTGGCTTCTTCTTACTCCTGAAACTGGCATTTATCTTCGGCTGTCCGTCTATCCAAAGATTGAGTTTCTTTTCTTCTTCCTTTTGGATAACGAATAACTTAGCCAAAGAAGAAAAATAGGTTTCCTTATCGCGCCTTAATGCACTGCCATGGCAGATAAAGAAATCTTTGGCGTCTTTGGCTTCCGTTCCTTCGGGATAAGAAACTGCAAACATATAGGCATCTGTCATCCAACCATCCGGCATAATCCATGAGTTGCTGTGCATCAGTCTACCATCTGCTAATTGATTAATATAAAGATCGGTCACTTTCCCTTTATGACGGATACGAAGCCCAATCCAATCTTGTCCTTCCCGCCGTTCCATTTGTGGCAAGTCTTTCTCATTGGGAGTCTCCTTCAAAATAATAGCTGTCAACCCTTTTACACGATTTACTTCTGCCGGCAAATGAAATGAATAATAGGTTTCAGTGCCTTTCAAGTCTTCAGTGGGAGCCTGTATTTCTTCCCAATACAAATCTTCCGGGTAGTCATGCACAAAATCGGATTTAGCCAGCAAACGAGGATATAACGGACGAATCACAACCGATGAGTTACCATTCGTCACATTCACGTCAACTCCCGACTTTTTATATGTCCCGTTTGTATGCCATAACCATTCAAATTGTCCTATTTTATGTGTTTTCAAATCATCAATCATATAAATAACATTATCCATCCAAAGGAAATGGCGGAAATTACGGCTGAAATTGTTTGAAACAGGCCCCGTTCCATTAGCCAGGACATACTTCACATTTCCCGCATCCAGAAGATGATGCAAATATCCTCTCAAAGTAGAACCGCCGTACTGCTGCTCACGAGGTTGTCCCTCTCCATTAAACAATACTACATTATGCGCTTGGCTTTGAAAGAAATAATTCCGATAAGCAGGATTAGGATACCAACAGTTTCCCCCGTCTTTAATAATATCTACCCCTTTATGAAAGATAATAAATGAATTGGCATCTGCGTGAGAATGATTCCATGTATGACCGCTTTTTACTGCCAGCATCGTAGCATCCTTTTCCCACGAATCACGCATCGTAGCCCAACCAAAATCGGCAAATAATTGAGAAGTCGGCAGTTGAGGGACAGCGGGCGCCTTACTCAAATCAGGAGTGTAAAGGAAGCCCATGGGACGATTCAGAAAAAAGCCATCACGATGTTGTCCTTGTTCCACCTGGGCTATATACCACAAAATAGTTGGATCTTTCACCCCCAATGCATACAATAACATCATGCTGGATTCTGCTGATACATTTTTATGGCTATCTCCAAAATTCAAACTATGCAGCATACCTGTACGCGGATAGCAGACTTGTGAGAAGTAACTCGGCAATTTTGCCAATTGAGGAATATCACCCGGATTCTGTCCGGGATGAGTATTTATCCAAGCTATCCTAAACAACAAAGCTTCCTGAATACCAAAGTTGGCGTAATTCAGACTTTCATACATTCCTCCGACCTCATCAAAACTTTTGGCTTTCTGCTGCAATACATCACCTGCAAAGTCGAACCATTCGGGAAGAGATTCGTGAAGTTGCTCCACCCATTCCCTGGCTTCGGGGATTTCGTTTTGAAGGCTCATTGCCAATAATCCCCCTTGGCAAACGCAGGAAGTCCACCAGTTATGCCCCATTGAATTCAATGAGTGGATACGGGTCGGTTCCAACAGCCAGTCACCTAATGCAGGTTCCAGAGCAAGTCGTTTTAAGCCTTGAGCAATCTCTTTCTTTTCCGAAGATGAAAGAATATCATAGGCTGCATCATAACCCATAGCGCACAGGAAACTTTTATGTGCCAACCCCAGATGTGAGCGCCACACCGGGATACGTGCCAGCATTTCCTTATCTCCCCATGTTTCGGCTTTCACAGCTTTCAGCAGTATCTCTTTTATTGAATTTACATAGCTTTTGTCTTTTGTCATCAGATAAGCCAATGCCAGATAATCCAGTTTGTTGAAGTCATTCTTTTGTAAAGCTGCATCGGCAGTCTGTTTAATGCTTTCCCAGGCTTCCTGCAATTTCGGTTCATTCTGCATACGCTGCTTCACTTGCTGAATGCGTTGCGGAGTATATAAGAGTGAAGGATGATTTATTTTCTGCGCTTGTATGTATGATGACGAAAGACACAAAAAACAGATGATAGCAATAATAGTTTGTTTCATAATATTTGGCTTATTCTATATATTGACTACTTAACAATCTCCGAAACCGTCCGCGAAATCACAGGACTGCCATAGAACGAAGAAAAACCGTCTTCCTTAGCAGAAGAACCTACTACATGGGCGATAAAGAAGCCGTAAACACTATCACGTTTATTTATCCAGGGGTAAGCGCCAGCCCAACCCGGAGAACTGATTTGATAGGCTTCGCCCGTCTTCTTATCTATTAATTCACGCCATTCGCCCAATCCATAGATACCGGTATGCAACTGTCCTAGCGCTCTTTCCGTGTATTCCCCGGGAGAAACAAGGGCATCCTTTACTTGATTAGCCTGCATTTCCTTTACAGTCTCGGTTGTCAGTATCCGCTTATCATGATATATTCCATCGTGATAAATCATAGACAGGAAATGAATATAATCGTTCAAGGTAGTACACAGACCACCACCTAACATCGGGGCATGTCCGCCATCTGTATTTATCGGAGTAAAATGAGAATTTTTCATTTCTAATGGCTGTGCCAATAATTCCTGAAAAAGAGTTTCAAACTCTTTCCCCATTGCCACTTCCGCCATTCTTCCGGCAATCTGCATGGCAAGTCCTCCATATTGGAACCGGCTTCCCGGAGTAAAAACCGTATCTAACGGCAATATCTCAATAATGGCGGAATCCAGATGATTGTAATTATCTACGCGCGGTTCAGGAAGATAGGGACGCACTCCGGAAGTATGAGATAACAATTGTCGCAAAAGGATTTTTCCTTTAGCATCTCCCTTAAATTCCGGCAACCACTTTTCCACAGGGTCATCCCAGTCCAAACTGGTACTATCCACAACCGCTCCGATAACAGCAGCCGCCACCCATTTTCCGGCAGAGGCTACGTATACTTTTGTATCAGGAGTATAGCTACCATAGTTCTTCTGAAAAATGACAGAATCATTCTTTACTACACAGATAGAAGCACCGGGATAGTACTCTTTACTCACCCAGCCTTGAATAACAGAATCTAATAAAGAGAAGTTATAACGACTCCCTTGTACGGATGATACATTGCAGGAACCTGCAATAAAACAGATACTTATAAAAATTACGATTAATAATCTTCCCTTCATTTTCGTTATCTATTAACTTCGTATTAAACACAAATTACACGAACTACGCTATTGTTTGATGCAATTATATTTGATGCAATTATAATTATAAAACCGCGTAATTCGTGTAATTCGTTCTTAAAATTTTCTATTTCGACTGCAAATCCCAATATACCACATAACGCTGATGATGCAAATCATAAAGCGGACGAATCACATCTCCTTGTTCTGTTGTAAATTTCAGTTCTTTTCCTGTACGCTGCAAAGTACGTTCCGGATGTTTCATATCTACTTTCAATGAGGTACGCAAATCGGCAGGTACATGGAAATTATAAGTATAATAATCATTATAAAGAGCAGGATTAGAGAAAGGTGCGGGAGCCTGCATACCTTCTGTACCCCGTTCTCCGGCAAGCACTAACGGGCCATACAATAAAGCTACCTTATTCGGATTATCGGGAGTGGCTTCCAATGCAATCTGCATCGGGTAAGTAGCCGAGATACGGTCATTATCTTTCCAGTCACGGGTGATAGCGATGTAAGAACCCGGCTTTTGTTTTACTGCCACTTTTTTACCGTTCACAAGAACTTCCGCTTTTTTACTCCATGAAGGATATCTTAGATAAACAGTAGTACGAACCGGTTTCTCGGCACGAATAGTTAACAGGGTCGTTTCCTCTTTCGGAAATTCCGTTTCCTGGAGAAGGGTTAACCCTTTTTCTTTCCAGGTGACTTGGGAAGGAATAAACAGATTTACGTAGATTCCCTGGTTGTTGTGGTAGTAGATAGCTTCTCCATATTTAGCATGATTTTCGAATCCACTGCCGACACAACACCAGAAAGAGTTCTCTTTGGTACTATACAGTTTATGTGAGCCCGAAAGTAAAGGTAAGAAATAAGTGACCATTCCTGTTTCCGGATCTTGCTGTCCCAGGATATGATTATATAGTGCCCTTTCATAATAATCGGCAATAGATGAATCGCCCGTCCAACAGAAAAGATGACGACTAAGTTTCAACATATTATAAGTACAGCAGGTTTCTCCGGTATAGCCGGTCAAGTGTTTAGAAAATTTCTTCGGGTCGAAAAAATGCTCCTTATCACTACTGCATCCAGGAGCAAAAGTATGGTGGTCAATCATGGTATGCCAGAAGAATTCCGAGAGCTTTTTGCTGGTCTCATTCTCTGTCAGTTCATAGTTACGCGCTTCGGCTATGACTTTCGGGATAAACGTATTCGTATGTTTGGTTCCCAAATCGTCCCGAAGTTCTTTCAACGGGTCAATTACATCATTATGGTAGAAATATTCGGCCAACCAACGGTAACGTTCATCTCCTGTGATAGCATACAAATTGTAGAATGATTCATTGACACCTCCAAACTCATTGCGTATCATGAGTTTGCGGGTTTCTTCACTAAGTGGTTTCAGTTTGTTATAAGCCCAGTCGCTCATTTTGGTCACTGTTTTCAAAGCCTGCTGATTATCCGCATACAGATATTGATCTATCAGACCGGAATAAAGTTTATGCAAGGTGTACCAAGGTGCCCAAACACTCTTTCCCCGGATATTACGATTTATCAGTTCTTCGGGAAAAGCACTTAAATATCCGCCTTTCAAAGCGTTCTGAACTTCGGTCAGCCCGTTGACAAGGCTATCCCCTTTCAACTTGAAAATCTCACTTCCGGTAGCGGCATACATCAAAGCGTAAGCCGAAAGCAGATGTCCGGTAGTATGTCCGCGAAGCTCACAGTCCAAGGATTCCCAGCCACCGAGTTTTTTCACTGTCATATAACCGCCTTCACGACCGGCAAAGACTCCGGCATTTGTCCGGAAACTATGCAACAGGCGACTTACGTCGATAGAGGTCATCCATGCGGAATCCCGCAACATATTGTCACGAAAACGACTCGGTAATAAACGGACGTCTTTCAAATCAAAACTTTCTACCCGAACAGGAGCCACTGTCTCTTTTTTCATTTTCCCCTGGTGCTGTCCGGGGTACACAGATTGAGCCGACGATATAGCCGATACTGCCAATAATGCGATTGCAACTAAAGATTTCTTATTCATAATCATTTTTAATATCCTTATTTATTATTGGATACGAATAGACTCCGCCTATTACTCAATGCAAAAATACGAATTTAATATTTCATGGATAAATGAAAAAACTCCGTTCTACCGGTTCGGCAGTCTGTACTTCTCCTGCCAATCCATATTGCCATGCCACCACAGTCACTTTCAACGGGAACTTACTACATGTGGGAATTCGAGTAAA
>OGZH01000858.1_pt1 | contig 20564 bp, 23 predicted proteins | sample 1576741 | NCBI WGS metagenome assembly OGZH01 (sample SAMEA3541560, study PRJEB24748) | human gut metagenome | biome: human gut; feature: human-associated habitat; material: faeces | place: China | collected 2012 | reverse complement strand
AATGACGCTTCCATACGAAACAATTTTTTCAAGAACAAGAGGACGAATTTCAGATCCGAAAGAACTCTCTCTTGACGAAAACGATTTGCTTGAAATTTATACAGAGCGATTAAGCAATGTAATTGCTAATCCAAGGGTGCGTAGACTATTCTCTTCTCTCACACTCGATGATGAAATTCAACAGTTGGATTTCACACTGAATAATTCAGTAGATGAAACGGCTGATATGAATTTTGTCGTAGGAATTCTTGTGCTTGGAATGACGATTGAGTGGTTACAGCCACAGGTTGATTCTATTATGCACACATCAGTAATGATAGGTGGTAAAGAAGAAAAGAAGCTACTCGACAATCATAAAAATATGATTGATCGTCTGGATTCCATGAAAACTGAATTAAACAAACGTATTCGTGATTACGGATATATGTACAATTCCTATATTAACATGGAGTCCTAATATGCAATACATATATGGTAACTTTACAGACAAGCAAATCAATGAAGCAGTTCGTGCAATGCATGGTGATATTCACAAACTACTGCTCTATAAAGACAAAACAATTGAAGAGAAAATATTTGAAGATGATGATGCATTTCTCGTCTTCTTTGAAAACGTTATGTTTAAATTAGGTGGTACAAAAACCTTATTTAACGACAACGGACTTATGGTAACTCTTATGGCGACTTTACAAGGTGCTATGGATAATTTTAAGAGTGACCATTTTAGTTATAAAAAATTCCGTAGGGCAATCTTAGATTCTCACGGATATATTAAGCAGATGTTTGAGGGAGGTGTAAGCGATGCCGAGTCTACAAACAGCTAGGCGTGTCGCAAACGCCAAGAACAACGGTGCTAAAACAATTGGTCAGATTTATAAGGAACAATCTGATTGGGCAATGGAACAGACTTGGGATAACGATGAACAGTCAAAGCTTTGTTATATTTATGATTGGAAACATGATGATTCTCCAAATATGAATATAGGTATGACATATAAGAATACTACAAAGACACCAGTTGACGCAAAGATACTTGTAAGTAAGTATGGTTCTATTGATAAGGACTCTCCTACTTTACAGTGTCAATTCAAACCAAGTCAGAAAGAATACTTTACAGAAGCTGATGAACTTTTTTATATGGAAGAATATCGGCAGAAATACCATTTAAATGATATTTTTGTTGGAATGTATCTCGATGTACCAGATAAAAAGAAAGTATATCATAGGCATTTAATCTGTATGAAAGATGTTGAACAGAACTTCCAAAAGTATTTCATCTTGCCTTGTGATTATTTTTTGCAGTGGATTCAGACCAAAGCAGATAAAAGATATAAGAGAAGTATGTGGTGCGTTTTAAAATCACAGTCTAGTTACAACTCCGGAATTTGGGTGGATAATGTGACCGCAAGTCAACAGAATCAGGAACTTTTGTTCATTCCAACAAATGAAATATCTGATACAATCTATTACGTTTCTGAAGATAACAATAATAACCAACGACTCATTGTAGATATTCCAAACTACTCGATTGAGAATTGGACACCTAATACATGGGTGGTAAGTAAGGTGGAACGAGTAAATGTTCGAGGAAGGACAAAACTTACTCTATATCAGAAACCATTCAATAGCAATACTGATTACATCGAGAAAGATGAAAACGGTATTATCACAGGTCTTTGGGCTAACTATTTTGATGGTACTGCCCCAACCGATCCATCCACTCCAACTACTCCCCCATCTTCTATCACAGCAAGAATTTCAGCATCCACTTCAACTATTAAAGTTGGTGGTTCTTATAAAAATCTCACAGTAAATCTATTTAATGATTCCAATGAAGATATTACAACTGAATATGCTGATGCAACCTTTACATGGACTTGCTCTATTGATAATGAAGACTGGACTGATAAAGTTACATGGCGAGCTGGCACAGAGTACAACCAAAAGAAAGTAAAGTTTCCTAATAACACTTCTACTATCGGCAAAATACTGTCGATTAAGTGTGAAATCACTAAGGATAACTTGCTGATTGAATCTGAAATTTTGTCGTTGGAATTAACTGAATAGGAGGTGTTTTATGGCAGAAAAATTAGTTACAAAAAATGATTTGTTAAATAAACTTCGTGCATATAAGACAGCTCCTGATGATGAAAATATTCAGTATAAGAAAAAGATTGAAAAAGCACTTATGCTTAATCCATGTCTTTTATATGCGCTCAATGAAAAATCATTAGAATCGGAACTTTTTGATGATGATGGTAATATCAACTGGGAATGGAACGAAGATACAAAAGAGTATGAACCTCTTGGGGAATGGGATAGATATTTCGGTGGAACATCCAATATCCGTCCTTATTTGTTTATCCCTGACACTCAGACGGAGGTAAAACATTATATCTGTTATCAAGTATCTTTTGATGAAATGCCTCGCTATCAGGATACATTAAAGTATACGAATATTACATTTACTATTTTTGTTCATGGTAATGATAGAAATGATAAATTAACAGGTGTTCCAAGGCATGACCTCATTGCTTCTATTATAAGAGAGCGATTTAATTGGTCTAATATATTTGGAATGCAAACACATCTTATATCTTCTAAAGAGTCCACGACAGATAATAATTATATCGTTCGCACTCTCATATTCCAAGTTGTTGATACTAATGGAATTTATAACACATCTAATTCAAAAACATCTATAGTTAATTATGGTGTAAGGCGGTGATTATTTGGATGTATTAGAAACGCTAGATAATCTTCAATCTGCCGCAGAAAAAGATGAAGCCAAAAAACAAGAAGTGAGTAAAAAGCCAGAATATCATTTCGACAAACTTAAAATGTATTTTGGTGAGGATTATACAATAAATGGTATAACTATTTCAATTCCAACCATAGGAGATATTTTAAATATTGGCGAATCAAAATTCTACCAAGCAATCTCTCCTTTTCTTAGTAATTCTACTTCTATTCGAGTTCTTCTTTATGATGTATTTAAAAAGGATTGGAACAAAACAAAAGATATTGAAGTGTTTTATATCTTATATCAATTGCTCGAAGATAAAGAGCCGTTAAAGCTACTATTCAAAGATTTTAGTTTTGATGGATTTGAATTAATTCAAGCAAGAAAAAATGTTGACGATCCAGAATACAATCATCTTGCGCTTTTAAATCAAGATAAAAATATGATTATTTATGATGATGAATATATGGAAATTGCTGAATTTATTCGAGCGATGATGAATGTTCATCCAAAGGTTGAAAAGGCAAAAGGTAAAACAACAAAACAATGGATTTTACAAGAAGATAGAATGAAAGCAGAACAGGATGATAAAAAGAAAGGCGCATCGACTCTTTTACCACTTGTTTCGAGTTGTATAAATCATCCTGGGTTTAAATATAAGTTGGAAGAATTAAAACAAGTGAATATATGTCAGTTTATGGATTCTGTAAACAGAATTCAAAAATACGAACAGGGAACGGCTGCTTTACACGGAATTTACGGTGGTATGGTGTCAGCCAAAGACATTCCTGAAGATTTAATCAATTTTATGGGCGATATTTAATCGCTCATTTTTATTGCATAAAAATAACAATTTTAAAGGAGGAAAATAATTATGGCATTTAAATTAGGTGACGTAATCGTAGATAGACTTCAGTTTGGTTACGGTGCAAAGTCTAATGGTACACCTCTGTATGCTTTAACACAGCTTACACAGGCAAATATTGATATTACGGCTGACTCAACAGATATCAATGATAAGGATGGAAACCTTGTATATCGTAAGTATACAGGTAAGAAAGGTGAGGTTACTGCAACTAACGCATTCCTTAACCTTGCTGTTGTAGAGACTATTTCTGCTACTGATGCTGAGATTGCAACCGCAGATAAGGGTATTGTTATGCCGATGATTCAGATCGTAAAAGCTGGCGAAACATTAGATGTTACGGGATTTGTTGAAGGTTCTATCCATGTAAATGCTCTTTCTACAAAGGGTTCTATGGGTAAGGACGAATTTAAGAAAGGATCTGCCGCTTCTGCTACTGAATATGCAATTAAGCACACCGAAGCTTCGGGTGAACCAGACAATACACCTGCGAGTGATGTATTAACACCGCCTATCGCAGATGGTGAAACTCAGTATATTGTCAAGTATAAGAAGACAATTAAGAGCGGAGCAAAGATTACTAATTCTGGTAAAAAGTTCCCAAAATCTCATGAGTTGTTCTTCAAGGCACTTGTAGTAGACAAGTGTGAGACTGATGTATTAAAAGCAGCTATCATTCACATCCCTTCATTTATGCCAAGTCCTGAGTTTTCACTTGCATTACAGGGTGGTGATTCTCAGACGATGGATTATAAGGGTTCTATGATGCTAAATGCTTGCTCTACAGATGGAGAACTTTTCTCTATTTATTACATTGACGAGGAAGAGGACGATATCGAATTATAAGAACACGTAGGGCAGTTAAACTACTGCCCTATTCTTACAAGGAGGAATAATGTCAAAGAAAGAATTGAGAACTTGTGTGCTTTGCGGTAAGACTTATTCATTTTGTCCAGTTTGTAATCCAGAAGATCGTTTGAAACCAACATGGTATTTTTGTTGGTGTTCAGATAATTGCCATGAAATTGATGAAGTGACTTCTGCATTTGAAGATGGACGCACGACAGATATTGAAGCAAAACCAAAATTAGAAAAATTAGATTTGAGCAGAAAAGAATACTTTGGCGAAAGTTATAAGAATTCTATTACCTCTATCATGAAGGCAAAAGCACAAGTTATTAAGAAAGAAAATAAAAAGACAGAGGCTAAATCTGTCAAAAAGGATATTGTTACAAAAGTCGAAAATGAGGCTGAAAGTAATGTTGAATAGTGATTTTTAAATAAGGGATTATAACATATTACTATTCAATGTTGTAATCCCTATTTTTTACGCTATTACGGATTGAAAGGAAAATATATGATAGAAACTAATCTACATAACGCACGAAACTATTCAGAGCATGAAGTGAATAGAATCTGCAATGTAAAACAGCAAATCTTTTATATGAGTTCTGGTGCATATCCTATCGACATTTATCCTAGCTATGATAATAAGAATGACAGGAAAATTATTGTGATGATATTTGATCGAAAAGACACTAAAGAATTATATCAAAGATGGAAAAATTATGATACGGAGGACTAAATATAATGGATTTATCATTTTTAACAAATTTTACAGTACCGATTATTGTTGGGATTTGCTTATGCGTAGGATATGTATTAAAAAATATTGTTACAACAGATGTGGTTAATAAGTATATTCCACTGATTATGGCAGTGCTTGGTGTTACATTAAACACATGGATGAATATGAGCTTTACACCTGAAATTTTACTTGGTGGACTTGTATCTGGTCTTGCTTCTACTGGTTTATATGAAGCCTTCAAGAATTTTTTAAAAAAGTAAAGAAGGGATGGTACATATGAGTGCAGGAGATACAGAATTTAGCACAGATTGATTATGTGCTTGTCATACTTGGTTTATTTGCCATTTTGTTTGCAGTTAAAAAAGTTATCGAAATATTCGGTTATTTTAAAAAGAAATTTCGATTAAAGACAGGCATTGACGAAGATAGAGAAACTGTTGAAAATCGTATTAAAACGCTTGAAAAACATGACAATTGGCAGTATCAGGAAATCCAAAAAATATCTAAAGGTATTGATGACATTAAGGACAATCTTGTACAAAAAGAGATATCTGATATTCGATGGGAGCTTCTTAATTTTTGTTCTGCTCTTACGGGTGGGCAGGATTATAATAGAGAAGCTTTTGAACATATTTTTCGGACTTATGAGCAATATGAAAAAATACTTGCTGATAATCATATGACTAATGGATATATTGTAGAATCAATGAAAGCTGTTAGAGAAATATATCATAATAAACTTGTTAGTGGTGATTTTAGGTAATTTAGCCATAATCTTCATTATATCACATATTGTATAAACCAATGTTTATTAAATTTCAGTTATTCTATGTATAACAAAATTTTTCTTGAGAATACTTATGATATGAAGAATAAAGTTGGCGAATATAGATATAAGCAAAATATAACATTAAAGGAACTATCTCAGAGAAGTGGTATTTCTGCAACCACCCTGTCAAAAATTGAAAACAATCAAACTAATGATATTCTACTTAGTCACGCTATTACTTTATCTCATATACTAAAAGTTGACTTGTACGAATTATTTTGTATAAAGAGATAGGAGGAATCTAACATGAGGATGTACTTTAATTTAATTTGTGAAGAAGTTGAACTAACAGGTGGAAAAATTATCCATATTGATATTAATATTGGCAATATGGAAGAAGTACACAAAGTCGTACTTGATAATATTGATAAATATCCCAACGCTAAGTGGGAGCTATACCCAATGTTTGTTTGTGCGTAATTACATATTTTATTTTATGAAAGAGCGATTTCATACAAGATCGCTCTTTTGTTATATCTTTATATTAATAAGGAAGAAACTCATAGAAAATTAAAGTGCTTTTACCATTATCTAGTCATATGGTAAGGGCATTTTTTAGTTAGGGCAGATGACTAGACTGCCTGCCCTTAATCAAGAAAGGAATGAATAGTTATAGCAAAAAATATAGGCAAAATTTTTGAACAGAACTTCAAAAATTCATGTCCAGAAGATGTATTAATTTATAGACCGCCTGATGCTGCTCAATCATTTGATATGAGTTCAAAGTTAAGATTTAGTCAACATAGTCCATGTGACTTTATGATTTTTAGTGGCAATAGGAATACATTTTGGACATTGGAATTAAAAACTTTTGAAGGATCTTGTTCATTTGAACGAACCAAGGAAGATAAAGGAATTATACACTACTATCAAGTAGAATCGTTAAAGAAGTTTTCTACTTATAAAAATGTATGTAGTGGTTTTATTTTGGATTTCAGAAAAACAAGTAATACATATTTTCTTATGATAGATGAATGGGATGGATTAATAAACTCTCTTTCAAAAAAAAGTTTTAATGAAAATGATTTATTGAAATACTGCAATCCTATTCTCATTAATAAGAAAAAATTAAAAGTAAATTATCGTTATGATATCAATGGTTTTCTTAACGATACAAGATTATAAAGGAGAATAACATAATATGAACAAAACATTAAAGGTTTATCAGGTAAACAACATCTATTCAAGAATTAAGAATGTGATTGAGAATAAAGATATTGATATTAAAGCGAAATTTAAGTTCAAATTACTTAGATTATATTCAGAAGTACAGAGTATTGTAAAGGATTTTGAGATGACTAAGGATGGTCTTATAAACAAGTATGGTACAGATGTTCTTGATTCTGAGGGTAATGTAACTCAGAAGAGGGTTTCACCTGATGATAAGACATGGACAGATTTTGTCAAGGAAATTAATACTGTCGCAGAATCTGATGTTGATATAGATATTACACCTATTACTGTTGATGAGCTGTTTGAGATGGAACTTGATACAGATGCGCTCGCTGACTTAGTACCTATTGTTGTTGAGGAATAAGATATAAAGGAGATAAAAGGATTATGACAATTAAAGAATTTTGTGAAAAGTATAATAATATTGCAACTAAGCAGTCAAAGGATCAGTATATTAAAGATAATCTTGAGATTACACCTTATGTGCCATTTGTTAAGAAGGATGCGCTTATTGCTAATTTACTGAAAATAACTATGATTGATAAAGAGACAGGAAATATAAAAGTAAACTCTTCTGCTGAATATTTGTTAATTACAAGAATTTTTATTGAGAACTACACAAACCTTACTGTAGAGACTAAAGGATTCTTTGAGGAATATGATGAGTTAAAGAAATCTGGACTATTTGATATTCTTCTTATTGGTAATGATATTACTGCTCCACTTATTCCATATGAGGAAATTGCAGAGTTTAAACATTTGTTATCAATTAAGAAATCGGATATTTTGCAGAATAAATACGAGATCCACAGCTTTATCACAGAGCAGGTGGAAAGATTTAAGGCTCTTGGCGAAGCTACTCTCACACCGCTTATGGATGTTGTTAGTAAGAAACTTGATGAGATTCCAAAGGAAGAACTGGATAAGATTATTGAGTTTGCTAAGAAGGGCGAATTTAAAGAGATATAGAAATTCAAATTTCAAAGGATGGATATTAAATGATAGGTGGAATTTTATATGGTCTTCTATGTGGATGGATTCTTACATTATTTCATGTAGATGATATCTGTATAGAAGTTTTACAACCGTTTATTCCATTTGTACTAACCACTGCTCATTATTATTTTGTATTTGGCATTTGTGGTTTGATATACGGAATAATTCATAATGGTTAAATATTTAGGCTCTATGGCGGTCAAATGTCATAGGGCTTTTCTTATGGAGAGTGGTAATACTGCTCTCCTATTTTAGTGTAAAAATAGTGAAATTATAGTGAAACTTTTGGAGGTGATGATACATGGCTAAAGGTGATTTAGCATCAATGGTTTTAAAAGATATAAAACATGCAGAGAAACAATTGGCAAAAGAAGTTGCGCTTGAAATCAATAAATTATTCAAAGAATCTGTATACGATTCTCTAATAGATTGGTATAACGATTATTCACCAATGGAATATGTAAGAACTCAAAATTTTATGAATGTATATAATTCCGCTTATACATCAGCAAATGGCAATATTTTAACATTACAGGTTGATTCTTCGAGAATGAATGATTATCCAGGTTTTAGTAGACCACCATATCCAACGTATGAGAAACAACCATTACAAGCAAATACGGCATTCGATTATATGTTTATGAATGGTGAACATGGTCATGGTCGTTGGATGATGCATCAAAGTATACCTCCGTTTGATAGAGTCGATAGAGACTTTCGAAGTGGATTTGGAGGTCGTGTACAAAAAATTATAGATAATAAAGCAAAGAAAATATTATTTGGATAGGAGGTAATTTATGTCAGGAATAGCAAATTGGCAAGCTCAAATTCGTATTGACATTGAAGATTTAAAAAAACGAATTAAGGTTGCCGAAGGAGAAATTAATAATTTCACCAATGAAGACCGAAAAGTAAAATTAGATATAGATACAAAGACATTAGAAAGTGCTATTCAAAAACTTGATAAAATGCTTGACTCTCTTGGAAAAGGAACGTGTGATTTTAAACAGTTTGAGAATTTATCAAAAGAGTTATCAAGTATTGTATCAGAAGTACAGAGCTTAAGTAAAGCTTTTGGTAAAGTAGATGATTCTGGTACAAAGACACTACTCTCTTCTATCCAGAATATTGACAAGTCGCTTTCTGAACTGAGTCAGAATATTCTCAATGTTAATAAAAACATGGGCAATACGAGTGGTGCTGTCAAACAAGTGGAGAATATTAGTAATGCATATCAAGATGCTGCCAAAGAAGCTGAGAAGTTGGCTGATGCACAGAGTAAGATTGGACAGAAAACGAATATTTCATCGGCTTCCAATCAAAGGAAAGACGCATTTCCTTCTACTGGAACAAAGCTAGATGAAGCTGTTGCATCAGCAAAAGATTTAGATAAAACACTTGAGCAGGTAGATATACCAACGGATAGTTTTAATGAAGTATTGAAGAAACTGAATTTAACCAAGTCTGAATTGGTTGATATTGTAAAGATTACAGAAAAGTCATCGGCTGATAAAGATGGAAAATTTCACACATCATACACATTAAAAGATAGCCGTGGTTCTACTGAAATATATGGTATAAATTCAAAAACAGATAAAGGACAATTATTAGATCACAATATTGTTCGTTATGATGTTAAAAAAGATACTGTTGATAATTCTAAAGAACTATTAGAGATTGAAAAACAGTTACAAAAAGAAATTGAATCGTCAGATAAAGCGAATCAGAAAAAGTTTCAAGATTTTCAAAAAGAACAAGCCAATTATGAGGAATCTGTTAATAAGGTTAATTCTGCTATTCAAAAAACAGACCAGATATTAGATACTCTTCCACTTCATGATAAACTTGATATTCAATTTTTGGATATGATTGACTCTATAGATAATTTGAATTCTAAATTAAAATCAGGGGAACTTACATTATCAGAGTATAAGAATGAAGTAAAGTCTGTTACATCTGAATATTCTAAGATGGTTGACATTCAACAGAAACGTGATGTTGATGAATACAATGCAAATGCTAAAGCGAATGCAGAAGCTGCAAAGCTTGCAGAAGCTAAAGCAAAATCCAGACAAGCAGATAAGGATTCTACTCAATCTTCCGTAGACAAAGCTCTCAAGGAGCAAGTAGCTGCATGGAAAAATATTCAATCTATTAGAGAGAAGATCTCTAAAACAAATGATTCTAATGAAATTGCCAATTTGCAACAAGTAAAGAAAGAGTATCAACAGAATTACATTGAAGCTGATAAAATTCTCAAGGCTAATTCGTCATTATATGATAAAGAAAACCAGATTGCTAAACTTGAGCAAATTCGCTTAGATACAAATAAGAAAATTGCCGATTATCAAAACAAACAAATTTCTGGTTACGATACTCGTCTTGAAGCATATACCAAGAAAACATCTGGTTACGATGCTACTATTGCAAGGTTTAAAGATGGCGGTTGGACAAGTGATGCGTACTTAAAGAATGTGCAAGCTGTTAAGAATGCAGTTGATGAGTATGAAACTCTGCTCAAAGAATTAAAAGGTAAAGATGCTAGTTTGGTGACAAGTGACGATATTAGCAGATTGGATAACTATGAAAAGAAAATTAAAGATACTATCGCTACTGTTACTAATATGTCGGCTTCTGAAAAGGGATATAATTTTGTATCTGGTCAGAAAGAATTAGATAAGATTCATAAGCTTTTAGCAGAGAATAGTAAGATGTCTTCCGAAGCGAAAGCTAAAATTAGAGCTTACTATGCTGAAATTGAAAGCGGAAATCCTAGCATGAGTTTAGATAAAATTCATGGTGAAATTTTAAAGATTTATAATGCCGAAGTTGAAGCTGGTCGTGCTGGCAAAACATTATGGGATACATTAAAGAACAGTGGATTCCATCAGATTGCTGCACAGATGGCAGGTATGTTTGGTGTGTATGATGTTATTAATCTTGGAAAACAGGCTTTCAGCACTGTAAAAGAACTTGATTATGCTTTAGTTGATTTAAAGAAAACTACAGCAATGAACTCATCTGAACTTGAACAGTTTTACTATGACTCTAATGATGTTGCAAAACAGATGGGTGTAACAACTAAAGAAATCATTGATCAAGCAAGTAGTTGGAGTCGTCTTGGATACAACTCGAAACAAGCCGCAACTGAGATGGCTAAGTTAAGTTCGCAATTTGCTTTAATTTCTCCTGGTATGGACACCACAACATCGCAGGAAGGACTCGTCAGCATTATGAAGGCGTGGAATATCGGATATCAGGATGTTAAATCTCAAATAATGGATGATATAAATGCACTTGGTAATGCAATGGCTGAAGACAATCAAGATATAGTAGAAGGTATGGAACGTTCTGCTGCTGCTCTTGCCGCTGTTGGAACTTCTACAAAAGATGCTTTTGCTTTATTTTCAGGTATACAAGAAGTCCTTCAGAACTCAGAAAAAAGCGGTACGTCCCTCAGAAGCGTTGCTCTAAGGCTACGTTCGTTTGATGAATCTACAGAAGAATACTCTTCTGATTTAGCAAATATTACAGGCGAATTAGCTGATTTAACAAAAACTGCTGAACATGCTCAAGGCATATCTGTTTTTAAACCTGGCTCTACAACAGAGTTTAAGAGTTTAGTAGATTATTTTAGGGAAATTGCCGACATCTGGGATGAGATGTCGCAAAAACAGCAGAATGATTTCCTTCTTAAAGCTTTTGGTCGTACACAGGCTCAAGCTGGTGCTGCTCTTATTCAGAACTTTAAAGGTGTTGAGAAAGCCCTTGATGTTATGGATAATGCTGCTGGCAGTGCAGACAAAGAAATGGAAACAGCAAAACAGTCAATTACCTACAAGCTTAATGAATTAAAACAAACTTGGGTTGGAACTGTTCAGGATATTGCTAATCGTGATGATTTAGGTAAAATTGTTGATGGTTTAACAGATTTATCGTCAGCTATAGGTTTTGTAATTGATAAATTAGGTTTAGTTGGCACTATTGGCTTGTTTGGTGGTGCTGGTACAGGTATCTTTAAATTTATTAAGAATTTTGATTGGGTTTTCAAACCTTACACAAAAACTCTCTCCAACAGTTTTTAGTTGGTCAATCATAGATAAGAGAATAACATAATGGCGTTGTAATCAAGTCTATGGATACATGGGATTCTTAATAAAAACTCTGCAAACACTTTAGCGGAGTATAAACTATTACATGGAGGAGTAAATGCTTGAATGCTTGGTAGTTTAACAAACTACCCACGGATCACATAACAAACCGTAATCCATATGGTTATATTGGATGAGGTTGCGAAAGCAGAAAAAATTGTATATGTGGATATATGAGAATATCGAGGAGACTTGATAGGTGTCTAAGTATCATTAACAACGGGCAACGAGCAGGACGGTACTCTACATTTTTAATGTTGACCATATATAGAAATGAAAGGTCATATATAGAGAATAACTATATAAGAGAGCAATCCCCAACGACATACCCATCCTCTAAGTGAGTCATCGCCTTAAGTATGACATTTCGCTTATAATGCATAGTGTACATTGCGATTTCGGAATTCAGTAATGTACTTGAGTGTGTGTTTAACTCAACTAGAAAATTCCAAAAAGATAACTTATAAACAAAATGAATTTTACGGAGGTTTTATTATGGTAAAATATGAAGAAAGAAATTGGTAATTTAATATAAAAAAGAGAATAATAAAATAGAGAGTAGAAAAATCTACTCTCCTATATAAAAATGATAATAATATTCCCACCAGATTCAATAATTAAAAACATAACTTAATGACAATAAACAACGCTATAAGCGCAATAACAAAAGATGTGCTCATTCTAATATGGCAATTCATAATGTCGTTCCTCCTTTTTATTAGTTTCCTCTGCCTTGCATACAACAGAAACACTGAAGGGGTTTATTGCCCAAGCAACACCCGTTAGGCGACCGACTATGTTTTTAATTATATATTATCTGGCTCTCCAACATTTATCTTTTGGATAAATGTTCCACCCAAATATATTATACCATCTTATTAATTTTATACAATTCAGAACATAAGTTTTGAACAAAATGTATAATATCAAAAGAGAATTTTTATGTATATTGATATTAATTATAAGATTGGTACTTAACAGCTTAATAATAAAATAGGACTGTCGTGAGACAGCCCTACTGATGAAATAAAGGAGAATAAATATATAAATGAAGAACATTAATGATGAAGATTGATATTGATATCCTTAGAAGTCATTTCTGCTAAACTTCCAGTTTTGGAATCACTGTAGTCTTTGCAGATTTTAGCAATGTAACATTTGCCAACGATTGAAGCTATGTGGCATATTACATAACATATTCCAAGAATTATTGAACCGATTATCTCGGCATATAATATATTCAATATGTATTTTCACCTCCCTTCTTAGTAAGAATATAAATAAGTAGGGAATATTCTTTTAGCCCAGAATGGGCAGATATTTATTCCGAATGCCACAAAAATAGACATTGGGACAACCTTCGGTTATAGAGTGTTATGGCACACATCTATGTTGTTTCTCCAATGTCTATATTTTACCATTGTACAAAATTAAATACAATCCAGAACAGCAGTTTGTATTTTATAAAACAATGTGTTTCGATATATATTCTTTTCTTTCAACTTCATTCATTGAGAAGAATTCTTCAAAATCAATATCGAGTTTTATACAGTTACACTTGCATACTCTACATATATTTGTAAGATAATGTGTATATGTAACTCTGTGACAGTTTGGACAATAATGAATTTTTAGCATAATTGACTACTCTTTTATTATATCTATTTATTTGGACGGAATAACCTAAATTATTATGATGTGAGGTAAAAAATAATGACAAATTTAAATATTAAAATTAAAATCAACGAATTAGAGGAATTAAAACCAGCTATTGAATATATAAAGGCTCTTGATCTTAATAAAATACCCGAACTCAATACAGAAGTGATAATTGAATTCGGGTATGGTAATTAATTTTCTTTTACTACTTCTATAACTGAAATTTCTGACCTAGCGATGGTAAATGCATTATTCTCAGAATATAAATGTAAATCATATCCCGTAGAGTATTGATGATTGAATATTTCATCACCTTCAAGAGTATGTTCGGATATACCCTTATGTCCATAATATACTTTTTTGATATGTTCATACTCTTGAACTTTATCATCTTTGTTTTTAATTTTAAATGTGTACATTGTGATACCCCTCCGTAATTTGATAACACTATCATACTACTTTGAGGAAGATTTTACTATTCGGAACATTAGTTCCCATTCTTAAAAATCACTCTTACAATTATTACAATGCCATTGTTTCTTAACCTTTTGTGAGAAGATACCGAACATTGCTACTGATGTCGCTTTTGATACTCCTGATATTTTCTTACAATTTGTTGAATTACAATATGGACAATGAACCTTATTCAACCAATCTTGTGCCTGTGCGTTGGCTTGGGTAATTTGCTGTGGGGCAAGGTCGGGAATCGCAGGATTGTTTTCTTTAGTTCCATATTGCTCACTTAATTCACACCATAATTGTTGAGCATCGTCATCTGAACAATTTGTTAATTCTTGAATAAACTTCATTCCTTTTAATGTTTGATTTTGAGCGATTATCACTAACATTTTTGTTGCTTCTGTACTCCTAATTTGATTATTAAAATAATATCTTGCTTCTTCTAAATTCATAATAAATCCCCTTTTTTGTTTTATTATATCAAACAACACATAAATACGCAATTAAAGACTGTTGGAGAGTCTGTTAGCGTTATATCAAAACTTGAAGAAGCTTTAAAAGAAATAGACAATATTGGTACTGTTGGTATGCCTAGAATGGCACAGGTAAACAGATTGTTAAAAGAAACTTTTGCTGACTGTTCCATTGAAGCTGCAAAAATGGCGATTTCGCAAAGTACATTAAATAAAGAGCAAATAGAGTTGATTTTATCCTCAAAAGGTCTTACAGGTAATATTCTTGAAACTACTACTGCTGAACTTGCTAATGCTACTGCTACTAATGCTATGGCTGCGACTGAGGGTACTGCTACTACTGCCACTGTTGGATTTGGTACGGCTATTAAAGGTCTTGGAGCATCATTAAAAGCACTTGCAGTTGCACATCCGGTATTACTTGCTATAACAGTAACTTTAGGTGCTATTGCAGGAGCAGTTAAGATAGTAGATGCATTAACAACATCTATGAAAGAACAGCGTGAAGCATTTGAAAATGCACAACAGGACTATACGGATGCTTGTACAAAGCTTGATGAGTTAAAAACTAAGCTATCAGAGACTACAAGTAGAATAGCTGAATTAATCGAAAAGTCTAATAATGGTACTATTACATTAGTAGAACAGTCTGAACTTGATAAGTTAAAACTCACTAATGAAGAGTTAAGACTTATGATACAGAACCAGGAAGAGGTTAAAAAGCAGAAAGCAAAAGAAGCCTCTGACGAAGCATATAAAACATACACAAGAGAAAATCGCATGGAAACTGACGATACTGCTAGTAAACAGGAACAGTACTACCAAGCATCAAGTGATGCAGATGGTTTCCATGTTGGTGCATTTTTAGACAGAGCGAGTGAATTATCTGATTTTGATTATGCTATTAAAGCTAATGAACAGAAATTAGAGGAATTTCAGAAACAAAATGAAGAATTACAGGCACAATTAAATGCCACTTCTGATGAAAGTCTTAAAGCTCAATACCAACATAGTATTGATCTCAATAATAATCTTATTTCTAATTATACAAACTCCAATGAAAAGTTAAAAGAATCTGCTGAAAAGATGGCAGAAGAAACCTTCTCAGATAAGATAGAGAAGTATGAAGCGTTCAAACAGACATTGATGAACTCTATGAATTCTGATGGTACATTTGACAATCCACAATATCAAGCTATGTGGGATGATATGCAGAAGAAGGAAATGGACTTATACCGATATACTGGTAAGTCTGCTGAATGGAATACAGTCAAACTAGATTCTATTATAGATGATAAAAGTTATCAGGCAATAGTTGATAAGCTTAAAACAGCACTTAATGAAGGTACTCTTACTGAGGACAATATTAAGGGGATTGATGTTCTTAATGATAAGCTGAATGATACTGATTTAATCTTAGAAGATGGACAATCAGCAGCACAGTTATTTATTAAGTATCTTAACAAGCTTAAAGAGACACAGGATGGAATAGGTGGTACAACATCTTCTAACTTTGATGACCCAACAGATATGTTGAGGGATTTAACGGATAAAGACAGAAAAGATACTACTACTAATCTTGCAGACCTTAAGAATGAAGCAGATATTATTAAGGAAATTCAAAGTGAATTAGAGGAAACTGGAAATATTGGTGTGGATTCTATGAAGAAAATCACAAAACAATATCCAGAAGCTAACAAAGCACTTTCAGATTATATGCAAGGTATAATATCTGAACAAGAGTTATTTTCACAGCTTGAAACTATTTATGAGAATGACAAAAATCAGTATATACAATCTGTAGTAGATAAGTCACAGACCGATGAAGAATTCTTTAATGCAGTTATGACTAATTACCCAGAATTATATAATCAACTTTCTAGTTTGTATGGCAATGACGTTGATAACTGGTCAAATATGGAACAGGCTAAGCTGGAAATTACCAATAAAGCTATTAAGGAATTAGCAGGTGTCTGGTCTGACTATTTCAAAGTTGTTCAGGATGCAAATGGTAAATTGATGGTACAGACAACTGGTTGGTATGATGCAGGTATGTATTCGGCAGATCCAGATGAAGTAGAAGCTATGGATGAAGAATACAACAATATGTACAACCATTTTCAAAGTATTGTTGATGGTGCTAATGCCGCAGTAGATGCTTTAGATAATTATAGCTTTAAACAAGTTAGTTCAAGCATTAATGTCGATTGGAAGGGATTAGGTAAAGATTCCTCATCTTCATCTAGCGGAAGTGATTCATCCTCTGAACCAACACCACAGGATTTCAACTGGGTAGAACCTCTCTTATCTAAAATCTCTAAAGCATATGACCGCTTAAAGAATAAAGTAGCAGATACAACACGTACTTGGCTCAATCGTAATAATGCCCTCTCCGATTCTATGGAAACATTGTTATCAGAGATTAACGCACAGTCAGATGCTTATGACTTCTATATGGATAGATTCAATTCATATGACTTAAGTGATTATTACAAAGATCAGATTGCAAATGGTTCATTTAATATAGAAACTGTCTATGATGAAGACCTCAAGGATGCAATTTCAGATTGCCAGGATTTATATGATAAGGCACAAGATGCTGCTGATTCTGTACAATCATTAAACATTGAGATAAGACAGCTTGCTAAAAGTAAATTCGATAATATTCAATCACAGTTTGAAGAAGTTCTTGGGAAAGTAAATTCTATTAAGGATTTATATAGTAAGGATAATGACCTCTTAGAAGAACAGGGTTGGTTCGCTTCTACTCTGCTTAATAATTCTATGATGGAACAGGAAAAGAAGAATCTTGAAAAACTTGAACAGGAAAGAGATGCACTTACAAAAGCTCTTAATTCTGCTATGGCTTCAGGTAAAATTGAAGCTGAATCTGAGGATTGGTATTCTATGCAGTCTGCCATAGATGATTGTACTTCAAGTATATATGATGCTAAAAAGGCATTAATTGAGTATGACAATGCTATCAGACAGATTAATTGGGATGCTTTCGATAGGACTAGAGATGATGTCAGCAATCTTATAGACGAAACTCAGTTCCTTGTTGACTTACTAAAGGATGAAGATATTACTGATGATAATGGTAATATAAACGACAATGGCAAGGCTGCACAGGCATTAATTGCACAGAAATATCAATTATATCTTAATCAGGCTAAAGCATATAAGGACGAGATACTTAAGATTGATGAAGAGTTGACTAAAGATCCTTATGATAAGGAGTTGCTTGATAGAAAGCAGGAACTTATTAAGGCTCAACAGGATGCTATAAATTCAAGTATATCTGAAAAAGAAGCCCTTAAGAATTTGATTCAAGAGGGGTATGATACATTTCTTGATAAGCTTGATGAAGTCATCCAAAAGTATAAAGACCTTATGAGTCAACAAAAGGATGCTTATGATTATGAAAAATCTATCGCTGAAAAAACAAAGGCTCTTAATGTTTTGGAGAAACAATATTCTGCCGTTCAAGGAGATAATTCTGAGGAAGGTAAGAAGAATATCCAGCAGCTTAAAGACCAAATTAATACTGCTAAAGACGACTTGAAAGATACTGAGTATGAAAAGCTTATAAGCGATACTCAAGCTATTTTAGATAATCTTGCAGATACTACAAAAACGTGGCTCGATGAGCGACTTGATTCGTTTGATATAACTATGCAGGAAATTATTGAGCAGTCTAATGCTAATGCAAGTAATATTGCGGATACTATTACTACTACTGCTGAGAATTATGGTTATAAGCTTAGTGAATCTATGTCTTCTATATGGAGTCTAAATGCCAACAACATAACAAATGGTATTAATAGTGTATTAGGTGACTTTAGTAATAAGTTTGTTGAAGGTAACAATGCTATTAATAGTGTATGTAATAGTATCAATTCTGCTGTACAGGGTTTACTTGCAAATAGTAACGCAGAAGCTCAAAGAGTTGCTGATGAGATTGCAAGACAACAGACAGAACAGAATGCTAATACTGATGGAGGTTATTCTGATGGCGGTGGTTCATCTGGTGGTGGTGATGATTGGTCTGATAATTGGGATAACTCTGATAGTGGCTCATCTGATGATGGTGGGTCTGATGGTGTTGATTGGATATATAGTCCTGACAGCTATCCGAAAGACTTATTAAACATTGAGAATTCGATAGTTGATAGAATTAAATGGCATGATTATGATTCATCTTTTGCAGCTCGTAGTCAGTATTATGATCAGATGGGCGGCGAAGGTCAGTATTATGGCACTTATGACCAAAATATCTTTATGTTAGATTGGATGAAATCTCACGGCTACCGCAAAGGAACTAAATCAGCAACAAGTGGAGTTCATATTTACGATGAAGACAATCCAGGTTCAGAAGTTATTGTTACAAAGTATGGTACTCTTCGTCAGTTTGATTCAGGTGATACTGTATTTAGTAAGGAACAGGTTCAGAAGTTATGGGATATGTCTAAGGGTATTACAGCTCTTACTCCTAATATGGGATTAAGTAATATCGCTACTAAGTTGCCAGATATTCCTGCTAATTCAAAGAGTATGTCAAATAAGGTTGATGTATCATATGGTGATGTGTCATTATCGTTCCCAAATGTTCACAATTATGAAGACTTTATGAAACAAGCACAACAAGATCCTAAATTTGAAAAGATGGTTCAGAATATGACTCTTGGACAGACTTTAGGTAGAAATTCACTTAGTAAACTGACCTTTAGATAAGGTTTATGGGTGTACTAGCTTTATGTTGGTATGCCCTTATATTGATTAATAAATCAGATTTACAAATATATGTTCTTGTAGTATTCTGTCGATTATTGGTATATAATATTGTATTGTATATTGATAATTGGGGGATATATTATGAGTATAATACAAGCTGTAATAACAGATAATTTTTGTTTAATGTCAGGCGATAGTCGTGCAACATATAGTAACAATAATACGTGTAAAAGTGGTTTTAATAAGGTGATTAAATTAAATAATCAAATATTATTCGGGGTTACGGGAAATCCAATACATTGTTTTAAATTATTTGATGGCTATTGTTTTTATGATACAAAAAAGGGATTTGTAAATTCAGATAAAGAGTTTGATGATCTATCCTATATAGAATTTATAGGTATTATTACATCCAAATTTTATAAAATGCTTAAAGAACATATAGAAGGAATTAGCAAATATGAATTGGGTGCTATAATATGTGGATATAATGGTAAACGATTTGAAATAACAAGTTTTTCTATTGGTTCTAAATTTGGAGTTCCCAATGGAATAAATGTAATACATAAAGCAGATGATTTTCCATATAAATGTGCAATGATAGGATTATCAAAACATATTAATAAATTCGAGATTTTAACAAATGAATTACATGAAAAATATTTATCTGAAAATTTTTCAATTAGACAATTTAAAAATATAATGCAAGAAGTGGTGGATGATGGTTCGAAATTTGATTATACAATAGATAATAAATTAAATTTTGAAACCATTAGGAAATTAAATAAAAATGATGATATTATTTTCAAATGATTATTGGATGGGGTGTAAAACAAATATACTCGGATCCTTAGTCGGGATGATAATCTCACACCCGGGCTCGATTGCCGTCTT
>OGZH01000845.1_pt1 | contig 20765 bp, 8 predicted proteins | sample 1576741 | NCBI WGS metagenome assembly OGZH01 (sample SAMEA3541560, study PRJEB24748) | human gut metagenome | biome: human gut; feature: human-associated habitat; material: faeces | place: China | collected 2012 | reverse complement strand
CCCGGATGCTTAGCCAGCTCTTCCAGGAAAGATTCAGTAGCGGCACATTCACCGTAGCCGGAGGCATGTGTAAAATAACCGATAGAGTTACGTTGCGCGTTATAATTTGGGGTAACTAAGATCTCGAATATAGCCTCGTTCGTTCCTTCCTTATCCCATGCGCCTATATATTCATCCCGTGTGTATAACTTATAAGGAGAGGAAGCGATAATCTCCTTACAGTCAGCCAGTGCCTCTTTATTCTTTTCTAAGTAAAGGTAAGCGCGTGCGCGGATCGCTAAAGCCCCCCAATAATTGATGTGTCCGGTTTGTTTATCTTTACTCAAAAGAGGCAATGCGGTCTCGATATCTTTCAATATCTGGTCGTATGTCTGCTGTAAGGTTGCCCGGGTCCCGATATAATCCGTGGGATAAACCTCTGTGGAGAGTACGATGCCCAGATCGTTCATATCTGTTGTTGATGGTAATTTAGCGAATACTCTGGCTAAATCGAAATGATACAAGGCGCGCATAGCGTATAGTTCTCCTTTCAATATGTCTACATCCGCACCTTCAAGATTCTCGGCGGCGGCTAATACATTATTAAGGCGAGCTAGACTATTGTAGAATAATTTATAGAAACTATAAACCATCTCATCGTTTTTACCTGTTTGGTAACGATACATGGGGCCGGCATGATTCACCGTGGAGATAGATTGGAAATCCCCACTTCGTAAATCGGCCAGCAATGTGAATTCCGCTCCATACGAGCCTACCTCTGTAGCCTGTTGCTCGTATACGCCATTCACGGCATTTGTCAAATCGGCTACGGAAGAGATTGCGTCTATCGTAGGTAATTGGGTAGATGATGTCTTTTCTAGGACATCATCGCAGGAGGCCGTTAATAAGGCGAACGCTAGACCTACTAAATATATCTTTTTCATATAGATTCTATTTTAATAAATTATAATGTGATGTTTACACCAAAGACAAAGCTTTTAGAGACCGGGGTATCTACCTGGCGATAACCATTCAAGGGAACATCCGGGTCGATGCCTTTTGTCTTTGCCCAGATCATGAACGGATTATTCGCACGGAAGTACACACGCAGATTACTGAATATGTTTTTCAATACCGGTACATTGTATCCCAAGGTGATTTCACGCATACGGATATTGTCAGAAGATACGATGGTACGACTGGAGAAGCGATCCGAGCGATATGGATTCTGGTAGATAGGCTTCGGGTATAAGGCGTTGTCGCCCGGGTTCATCCAATAATTACCCGCTACGCTCTTTTCTAGGTTGAATGAACCTAAACGGAATCCGTCATGATGGAAGAAGTAGTTCGGATAATCGAATATATCGCCACCAAATTGATAGGTAATCAAGAATGAAAGATCGAAATCATATAACCGGAACGTGTTTGTCAAACCTCCCGTTACGTCGGGAATGGCTTTGCCTACGATTCCTTTTTCAGCCTCATCGTACTTGTTCACTACTCCTTTGCTATGATCGTTTGGATCTTTCCAGAATTCTCCTAGTCCTGTATCCGGATTCACGCCTTTCCATTCCGGCAGATAGAAAGTATACATGGATTCTCCCTCTCGGTGCAGATACATATCGCCGTCTCCATATTCGATGTCGTTATGGTTCGGCAATTCCTTGATCGTCGCCTTCTGGAATGTAAGGTTGAAATTCGTGTCCCATGAGAAGTGCTGATTCTTGATGTTTTGGGAATTTACCTCTATCTCGATACCGCTATTGCGTAGCTTACCAAGGTTTTGCCAGTTTTTCTCAAAACCTGTGACGATAGAAGTCGGGATCTCGAATAACAGGTCGGTCGTTGTTTTGTTGTAATATTCTACTGTCAGATTTACTCGGTTGAATAAGTTCCAGTCAAAACCCACATTCATGTTTTTGGACTTCTCCCAACCTAATTCCTCATTTCCTGCTTGATTCCAATAGATGGCGGAAGAGGGGCCATAACCACCAGAGAACGCATATAACGCTTGGTTCGCGTAATATGAGCCCGGCAAGTTTCCATTTGTACCGTAAGAGAAGCGAACTTTTAGATCAGAGAACAATTCATTGTCTTTAAGGAAATTCTCGCCACTGATGCGCCATGCGCCAGATACGGACCAGAAATTCGCCCAGCGATTATCGGTTCCCAAGCGAGAAGAACCATCCCGACGGAAACTGGCAGACAGATAGTATTTATTGTCGTAATTATAGTTGCCGGTAGCCAAGTAGGATACGATTCCGGAGCCAAATACTTCGCTGGATGCGCCATCTGGTTGTCCGTTTCCTAATTCCGGTAACTTGTCGGTTGAGTATTGTTTTGCCGTAGTATAGATGGCTGTCAGTTCGTCTTCTGTTACCTCGAAACCACCTAGGATGTCAAAATTATGAACATCGTTCCATGTATTAGCGTAGCGTAACGTGGAAGAACTTGTTAAATTGCGGTTCTCGTAAGTATAGCGAGATCCCAAGCCGCCTACGGCCTTACCGTCCACGCTGTTGGGAGACCAATACTCAAAGTGTTTCGTATCGATATAGTCGTAACCAAAAATCGTCTTGAACGATAATTGCTTGGAGAATTTTACGCCTAAATCAATGTTAGACATACTACGCATTACACGGGATTTAATCCATTGTTCCTTGCCCAACATTAGATGCGGATTGGAAGCGGCACCCCAGTTTGAGTCGGCGTTGTATGTACCGTCCGGATTCTTTACGGGAGCCGTCGGGTCTGAGGAGTACACCAAGCTCAGTGGAGAAGCAGTACCGATACCTTGATCTTGATTTTGCTGATCACGGAAACCATTTTGGGTAGTGAATGCGATCATTTGCTTAACACCGATAGTCAACCAATTATTTACTTGATGATCTAAATTGATACGACCGGAGAAACGTTCGAAATCGCTACCGATTACGATACCTTCCGCATTATTATAACCAAGACCTACATAGAATTGTGTACGGTCGTTACCTCCGTTTACGGATAATTGATGGTTATGCGTCAAGGCTGTACGGTAAACCTCATCACGCCAATTGGTATCCGTGTTACCCGATGGGTCGTTGAAGAATGCTTCCATGTCGCCTTCCTTGTCAATCAAGGCGTATGCTTGATCACGGTTGCCAGCGAGTCCGTTTAGGATATAATAATTGGAAATCGCTTCTTTTCCGTACAGGAGCAATTCGGAGGCATTCATTGTCTCGTACTGTTTTACAGCCATATTGCTCCAGCCGACCTCGCCATTGTAACTTACTTTCGTCTTGCCTCTTTTTCCGGCTTTGGTCGTAATGATGATAACGCCATTCGCTGCACGAGAGCCGTACAAGGAAGCTGCTGCGGCATCTTTCAACACCGTCATGCTCTCAATATCATCAGGGTTCAAGGAGCTTAGCAAACTGGACTGTTTCCCGTAGTATGCCATATCCGAGTCTGATTTTACAGGCACGCCATCCACGACATATAGAGGAGACTTGGCTGCGCTGATAGAGCCGACACCACGGATATTGATATCACCGGGAGCTCCTGGATCACCAGTGTTGGAGGTTACGCGAACACCGGACATCTTTCCAGAAAGAGCCTTATCCAAGGACTCTTTGGAGCCAGCTACGATATCTTCTGCGTTTACCGCTTTAGCGGATCCCGTGAAAGATGATTTTTTCGCCGTACCATAAGCGACAACCATAACTTCATCCAGCTCTGTCGCCGCCGTATTCAAAACAACTTTCATTACATCTTGGATTGGAGCTTCTTTCGCAACCATTCCGACGTATGAAAATACCAGAGTCTTCGCGGAACTTGGTACATCCAAACTGAACACACCATCAAAATCCGTTACTGTACCTGTAGTAGTACCCTTGACTATTACAGACGCACCAATAATCGGTTCACTGTCTTCGGCGGAAATAACAGTACCTGTTACTTTCCTCGTCTGAGCTGTGGCCAATCCAATGCCTAAAACTAGGCAAAGTAAAAGATAAGTCAACTTGTTCATAGACACACTCTTTTTTTGTTTAACTTATATAATATATTCGCAATAGATATTCAAAGACTTATATTTTAAGGGTCGTATGAATGCAAATGTAACAATAAATTTATTATAACAAATAAATAATTAAAAAATTTCAATAAAACAACAAGAAAAGGCTAATGGGTAGAAAATATGGAGACTTTTTCAACCACAATTTAAATGCCGTAATATGTACACCAAATATTACAGCTTAGATCATCAACAAAGAACCATGTTTTTAACATTTTGAAAAATAGGAATATATATTAGGTATGCATTAAAAAATAACTTAGGACGGCTCCGATATAAGTCATAAGTTCTACAACACCCAAAGACCTAGGAAAGGCTTTTCAAGTGATTAGTTATTCACTTCCCAAGCCGTTAGTTAGCGGCTAGGTATAGCCGTTAGTTATTCACTTGACAAGCCGATAGTTATTCACTTGAGTAGCCGATAGTCGTTATTATTATTCGCTTATTTTCAGTTATTTACGCATAAGTAGCCAATGCCTTCTCGCAATCCGATCCGCAAAGAAATGATCGCATGAAAATTGTAACAAGTTATTTCTTGAGCGTTACTGAATAATCACAAGCAATGACAAGGTTCCGCGAAAACTAAGTAATAATAAAAAATAACCTATTATTCATAGGTTCCGCGAAGACTCTGGTAATTTCTTATGTGGGTATGATTGCTCGTGAGGTTCCGGTACAAGATGTGTTGAGGGTAGTCCTTCAGTCTGGTACCCAGAATCTTGAGGAGGTTGTCGTAACTGCGATTGGTATGAAAAAGCAGGAAAAGGCGTTGGGCTATGCAGCCTCTACTGTGAAGAGTGAAGATTTGAATGCCGCTAAGTCTGGATCAGTGATGTCAGGTTTGACTGGTAAGGTTGCGGGTTTGAATATTACTAGCGGTGGTGCTACAGGCTCTTCTCAGAAAGTAATCGTGCGTGGTATCAGTTCTTTCAGTGCTAATCAACCTTTGTATGTGGTGGATGGTGTGCCTATTATGAATGATTTCCAAGGTGAGGATTCTTTCTCTAACTCCGTGGATTTTGGTAACCAAGCTAATGACATTAACCCAGAGGATGTTGAGTCTGTAACAGTCTTGAAGGGTGCTTCCGCTACTGCCCTTTATGGTAGCCGGGCTGCTAATGGTGTTATCATGGTGACAACAAAACGGGCTGGGGCTGAGAGGCTTTCTGTTACGTACGATGGCTCATTTATGGGATCTAGCGTATTGCGTGTTCCTCAAACACAAGATCGTTTCGGACAAGGATGGGGATCTTTCGGACCTATGGAGAATGGTTCTTGGGGACCGGTTTTGGATGGTCGTGATCATATCTGGGGACCTTACTCAGACGGCTCAGAAGGTTTATTAACTCCGCTTTCTAAGCCTTTCTCGTATGTAAAGAACAATCTTCGTGATTTTTATGAAACTGGTTTTGAGACGAATAATAACGTCTCGATTCGTATGGGTAATGATAAACTTGGTTTTGTTGCCTCCTATGGTAATGTGAAGTCTGACGGTGTATTACCGGGTGACGCTGATTCATATGCTCGTAATACAATCTCGTTAAGAGGTAATATGAAATATAAACGTTTTTCTGCGGAATTAAACTTGAACTATGTCCGTAAAGATATCACACAAGCTGCTGCTGGCCAAGGAGATGATGGTGCAACGATGTTTTCTGAGATTTTGCAACATGCCGTGGATGTAGATATTAGCTCAATGAAAGATTATACGAATCCTTATTTTAATACGGATAACTTCTATACAGCTTATGCGGAGAATCCATATTGGGTGTTAGATCATAATCGTAATAAGTATCAAGATGACCGTGTCTATGGTAAGATCGAGCTTGCTTTTGAGATTATGAAAGGTTTGAAGGCGGTTGGACGTTTAGGTGGTGACTTTACGAACGCTACTCAAAAGAGATGGAATGAAAAAGTGACTTTCGCTTCAGGGTCTTGGAGTGAATTAGGTGGTAAGAAGCAGCAGCCCGGTACTTATACGGAACGTCGTGACAAGGTGGAGCAAATTGATGCGACCGCTTTCTTAAACGCGGATTATAAAATCGGTGAGGATATCGCTTTGAATGGTATGATTGGATGGAACTTGAATCAACAAACGAGTTCTTATTTGAAATCTTATCTGTATGGTTTGGAGCAACCGGGATGGTTTAACTTAGCGAATGGTGTTGATAAGCCCATGACTACGACTTACTCTGATAGACGCCGTTTGGTTGGTTTGTTCGCTCAAGGTGAGTTTGGTTACAAGAATTTCTGGTTTGTGAATGCTTCTATTCGTAACGACTGGTCATCTACTTTACCTCAAGGAAATAATAGCTTTTTCTATGGTGGCGTGAATACTTCATTGATCATCACGGATATGTTTGAGGATTTGAAATCTGATTATCTGAATTTCTTGAAGGTTCGTGCAGCTTGGGGACAGACTGGTAACGATGCTCCGATTTACCGTACTAGCAGTTATTTTACACCGACTCAAATCAGTTTAGGTTTTGGAGATTTATATTTACCTATTAATAATACATTAGGCTTGACAGAGTATAATCGTTTGCCGAGTATGGATCTTCGTCCGGAGATCACGACAGAATGGGAGTTCGGTTTAACAACGCATCTGTTTAACAATCGCTTGGATATTGATGCTGCTTATTATAATAAGAGTACGAAAGATCAGATAATATCTGCTAGTCTGGCTCCGGAGTCTCGCTATACGTCTATGACCCGCAACGTAGGTAAGATTGCGAATCAAGGTGTCGAGTTGGCAGTGAATGGTATTCCTGTTCGTACGAAAGATTTCGAGTGGGGATTAGGTTTTACTTTCAGTAAGAACTGGAGTGAGGTGAAAGAGTTATGGGATGATGTAACTGAGTATAAATTGACAAGTTCCTATCAAGTGGATTTCGTTGCGGAAGTAGGTCAGCCTTTGGGCGTTTTCAAGGTTCCGGCTTTGGCCACGACTGATGATGGTAAGGTGATCGTTGATAATAACGGTATGCCGACAATTGATGCTAGCAAGAAAGAGATCGTAGGAACGTCTACACCTAATTTCTTGATGGGCTTTAATACGCATTTCACATGGAAAGGGATTACTTTATCAGCGGTGTTAGATTGGCGTAATGGCGGTGAGTTCTATTCATATACCTCTCAATTGCTTACATTTGCCGGAAACTCTACTTATACGGTGTTTAATAATCGTGAACCATTTGTGGTTCCTAATTCCGTGAAAGTCGTAAATGGTCAATACGTAGAGAATGATATACCTATCGTACATTGGGGAGGTGCTTCTAGCGCTGTTAATACCTACTATAATAACGCCTCCAACTACGCTCAGTATAGAAATTGGATTTTACCTAAAGATTACTTGAAATTAAGAGAGATTACACTTTCTTACTCTTTGCCGAAAGCATGGTTGAAACAAACCCCATTCTCTATGGTTCAAGTTAGTTTGATCGGACGTAATTTATTTATGTGGACCCCGAAAAAGAACAACTACGTAGATCCGGAAGGTACGAATTATGGTAATGACATCTTGTCTGAAATTGGTGAATTTGGTGCGGCTCCGACAAACCGTACGTTTGGTGGTGGTATTAAAGTTGTATTATAATAAGTAACTTTAAAAAGTAAAGATAGTATGAAAAGAAACAATTTAATATATACAGGACTGGTTAGCTGCTTGTTGATGGCGACTACAGCTTGTTCCGATTATTTGGATATTAACCAGAATCCGGAATATCCAACGGAAGCCTCTTCTTCTACTTTGCTTCCTTCTGGTATCGCAGGAGTAGCAAGTATTGTAGGTGGTACTTACGAATTATATGGTAGCATGTGGTCTCAGCAATGTACGCAGGGACATACATCCAACCAGTATAATACATTGGTTAACTATACGATAACTAACGCATCCGATTCTCGTTTATGGTCTATACCTTATTCAATAGCACTGCCAGACTTGGATTTGGTTATCAAAAGCTCTGAATCGGCTCAAGAATGGAATTATTGGGTAATGGGTAAGACTATGACTGCCTTTATGTATCATATCCTAGTGGACTCTTATGGCTCTATTCCTTTTACAGAAGCTATTCTTGGGAATGAGAATACTACACCGAAATATGATGACAGTAAGACTGTGGTTTATCCGGGATTATTAGCGATGTTGGACGAGATTATCGCTAAAAAAGCGGAAGCTACCGCAGGTGGTTTGCCTTCGGTTACAAAACAAGACTTGGTGTTCGCTGGTGACGTGAATAAGTGGATTCAATTTGCGAAGAGTTTAAAGCTAAAATTGTTGATGCGTGATTTCGATACGAATAAAGCTGCTATCAAGGCATTGCTCGACGAAGGAGATTTGCTGAGTGTAGACGCTAAGATGGACTGTTTTCAAGATTTGGAAAATAAATCAAATCCATTGTATGAGAATGACCGTCGTAAATTGAATTCAACTGTAAATATTCGTGCGTGCGCTACGGTTTGCGATTATTTGAAAAAATATGAGGATCCTCGTTTAAATGATTTTTATTCACCTAATACGGATGGCTCCGGCGAGACAACAGCTTTGAAGTATGGTGACCGCCCAAACTCGGTAGCGGTAACAACTCGTATGATCTCTGTGGCTAAGCTAGGTCCTACAGATCCTGTTTATTTTATGTCTGCTGCTGAGGTAGCGTTCCTGCAAGCGGAAGCTTACGCTCGTTTGAATGATGTGGCTAAAGCGAAAGTGGCTTATGAGCAAGGTGTGAATTATGCGTTTGAACGTTGGGGGTATTCTGCTGCCGAGTTTATTTCTGAAGGTGCTCCTTATGCATTCGATAGTACGGACCAAAATTCAATGCTTACCTCTATTTTGACCCAGAAGTGGATCGCTTCCACTCGTTGTCAAGCATGGGACGCATGGTTTGATATCAATCGTACCGGTATTCCTGTTTTAGGGACAAAGCATGTGGATGAGGAAGGATATATTTGGGGGCAGTTGACTCCTTGCATTGGTTCTGCGTTGGCTCCGGGTGAATATCCTCGTCGTTTATTGTATCCGAAGTCATCTTCAGACTATAACCCTAATACTCCGGCGGTAGTTCCGTTAGCGGAAAAACAATGGTGGCATAAATAAATGGGTGTTATAAATGTATATTAATCAGAAAAGCTTTTTGAATATGAAACAGATAAATAAATTACTGGTTATCTTATTGGCGTTGGTCACCTTTTCTTCTTGTGAGACTTATGGTGATTACGAGATAGAATACACGGCTATTTACCCTTTATGTGGCGAATGGGTAGTTAATGTTACAGGTGAGGATGGTGGTGTCTTGGCGGAAGGTGTGACCTGCAATACTTACAATACGACTGATGATGCCACGGATAAGATGTGGATAAAAATGAGTGTTGCCACAAACGACTGGGGAGTACGTGGCAAGATTCATTGCGATGTCACTTCTAAATCTTTTGATGGGGATGGTATCGCTAATCTGCTCCATGCGGATGATGGTATAAATTCTACTGTAACCTTCAATATCTCTGGTAAAGTAATTGTGGATGGTTATACTACTCAAGCCAATACAAAAGTGGATGCCATTGAATTTACCTTGACTCAAAATGGAAAGTCGATGACGGTTAAGGGATTCCGTAAAACAGGTTGGGAAGGTGAAGATTATTGATATGATTTAATATCTCGAAAAGTAGGAGAGGCCTGCCATGTATTTGGTAGGCCCTTTTTATTTACTTGGATATATGGTTTTTTATTAGTAGGTAATCCGTGATAACAAACTTTTAGTTTGTAGATTGTGCTACAAAGAACTTATTATTGTTCCTTCGTGTTTACAATCAGATAATATATAAATGTATCATGGAAAAAGTAATTTACAACTTAGTGTTTAATCGAAAAAAGCAATTGAATGCGGAAGGAAAAGCTTTGATTCAAGTAGAGGCCTATTTGAATAGGCAAAAGAGGTATTTTTCAACGAAGGTTTATGTGAAACCTTGTCAATGGGACAACAAGAGACGTTCCATAAAGAATCATCCGAATATGGATGCGTTAAACCTGTATCTTCAGAACTATGTTATGGAGTTGGAGAGAGATGAGCTGGAGAAGAGACAAGCGAATAACGGTTTTTCGTTGAAGGATCTGCGTGAGGAGGCTTCTTCGACATCTACGTCTTCCTCTTTTCTTGTTTTCATGCGTGAGGAGATTTTACATAGTAATTTGAAAGAATCGACATTAAAAAACCATTTGTCCACTTTGCATGTTCTATCCTTATATAAAAAGGACGTTCTGTTTAAGGATATTAATTTCAATTTCTTATGCGATTTTGAATATTTCTTATTGAAGCAGGAGTATCATCGAAATACGATCGCTAAACATATGAAGCATTTGAAACGATATATCAACTTGGCGATTAATAAGGAGTTGTTCGAGTTGCACAAATATCCATTTCGGAAATATAAGATTAAATATCAAGAGAGTAAGCGTACTCATTTAACGCCTGAGGAGTTAGGTCGTTTGGAAAACTTAAAGCTGGATGGGCAGCGTACATTGCGCCGGTGTCTGGATATGTTTTTATTTAGTTGCTACACGGGATTACGTTTCTCAGACATAGTAAGTATAACGAAAGAGAACTTTTTGATTATTGATGATAAGGTTTGGCTGGTTTATTCATCGGTGAAGACAGATGTGAGTGTCCGTTTGCCGCTATTCCTCTTGTTCGAGGGTAAATCTTTACCTATCTATGAGCGATATAAGAATGCGCCGAGAACCCTGTTTGGTGTTCCCTTATCCTCTAATTCAAACGTGAATAAGCAATTACGCCGAATCAGCCAATTGGCAAGTATTGATAAGAAGGTATCTTTTCATACGGCTCGGCATACAAATGCTACCTTATTATTATATAATGGAGCGAATATAACTACGGTACAAAAGTTGTTAGGGCATAAAAGTGTTCGTACTACCGAAATCTATAGCAATATCATGGATATGACGATTGTCCGCGATCTTGAGAAGATTGAGACACGATTGAAGTTCGGCTAGAATGTGGATTTATAAGAAAGGAGAAAAATATCATTAAGATATTCTTCCCCTTTTTTGAATGTTGTCACTCGTTATGCTTTTATATATTGATTAGCGAGTTCCGCCAGCCCACCATACGTTTTCGGTAAACACATACTGACCATCACCATAAGCAGCTTGTATATTAGGATTAGTCGTAGTATCATCATTACCATACGGACATCTTAACGGGAACTTACCCGGATTTTGCAAGCCATAAATATCCTCACCCAAGCTCTTCAAACGACGTACGTCATTATAGCACTCGGTAGACTCTCCATCTGCGTTCCAGAAAGAAATATATTTCTGAATCATCGTCTCTTTCAAAGGATTAGCATCGAATAAGGGAACGACATTCTCATCAAAGTAAGAAGCGGCCTCCTCCGGTGTCACCTCGTTTGTTACATTCAAGAAACCTCCCCAATAATCAGAAGCGAGGGCAGACTTGATATTAACCTCCATATTAGCCATACCTGCGACAACAGCCTCTTTCAACACTGCTTTTGCCTCATCCTTACGATTTAAACGACACAAAGCCTCTGCCTTCAAGAACAATACCTCATGATAACTTAAGATGTGAGTCGGAGCGGTTTGAGCTGCACAGAACATGGAAACAGTATATTCTAACTGACTTTGCACTAAATCACCATTATGAGCAAGATTCAATAATGGATCATCCTTAGAAGCAATCATCGTTTGGCTGTTAGCCTCCACATAGCAACGTCTGATACGCGGATCATTACGCTCATTCAATTTATCAAACATACTTCGGCTGGCTACTTCACCTAAACGAGAATAGAATACTCCGAAAAATGGGTTGATATTAACACCCACACCATACATAGCATAGCTACATTGCTCGGCTGCCGAGGTGTACGACTTGGAAATATAATCCAACACCTTTTCCATATCGCCCTTAACATCAGCGCTACGTCCCATCAAGCGCATCGTATAACGAGCCTTCAAGCCATAAGCTGTCTTTAGCCAAGCCGAAGCGTCACCTTTATAAATCAAATCTTGATTAGACAGGCTCGTCAGATCTGATTTCTGAAGATCTTCAATTGCGGCATCCACATAGGCCATGATATCCTTATAAATCTCCTCTTGTTTATCGATAGCGGGAGTCATAGATACTGTGTAGTCACAAGCCTCTTTCCAAGGTGTATCACCATACATATCTGTCAAGATCGCCAAATTGTAAGCCACGAAAAGTTCCGCAATGCCTTTTGTTATGAAGTTCTGCTCTTCTTCTGCGACTTTGACAGAGATCAAAGCATCTTTCAGTGTCGAATAGGTTCCCCCCCATGAGTTATTAAAGGTAGAAGCCGATGTACAAGAAGAACGGGTTTCCGCATAGTAGAATTGATTATGCGAACCTGTCTCATGTTCCACATACATACCACCATATAAATTGAAATCGCCGCTAACCACGCTAAACGCAGTCGAAGTCATGACATCCGTAAGGATCATCTTTGCGGGAACTGCTGTGGTATGATTATGATCTTTGTTGATCTCATCCATCTTATCCTCAGAGCAAGAGACCAAGGCTGCGGTGAAAACAACTCCCGTCAATAATTTTTTTGAGATATTTTGAAGTTTCATCTTTTGTTTCCTTTATTAGAATTTCACATTTAAACCGAAGCCATAGCTCGAAGCACCCGGCATAGAAAAGCGCTCGAAGCCACCGCCCATATTATTATTACCTTGAGAAGCCTCAGGATCCAAACCTTTCAACTCAGACCAAAGAATGATATTTCTGGCAAAAACATTTAAGTTCACGTTGATTCCATTCTTATCCCATATCGGATAACTAACGGACAACTCACGTAGTTTCAAGAAACCACTGTCATAGATACCAGCTTCGGAAATAAGCGTCATGCGGTCATAATATGATAAAGCGTCTTCGCCTTTGATATCTATGTCATTAGCTACATAGGAACCATCTTCCAACTGCTTTACAGCCGGATGACTAAAACGGAAAGTCTCGGCCGTACGACTTTCAACAGACTCCATACTTGTACCATAATAGTTCAACGTGTTCAATGTACCGCTATACATCTGTCCACCACATTTCCAATCGAACGTAGCGCCGATACGGAATTTGTAGATCTCAAAATTAGTATTGAAACCCAAGAGGAAATCCGGGGAAACCTTACCGATCACACCCTCACTACCGATCTGAGGCAAGCCATCTTCGTCTACGACAATGTCACCGTTGTCATTACGCAAGAAAGTCGTACCATAGATTACAGGGAATTTATCGCCAATATTCGCACGTACCTGCGGATCAACGAAACCTCCCAAGAAAATACTCTCTACACCCGGAGCCAGCTCATCCACGTAGTTATCGATCTTAGAGAAGTTAAATGCCATATCCCATTTAAAATTCTTCGTATTGATCGGATTGATTCCCAACGTAATCTCATGAGCGTTCGTATGGATAGCGCCACCATTGGTTACTAATTCTGCAGAGCCTGTAGAACCAGCCAAAGGAACCTCAAATATCTGATCTTTCACATTCTGCCGAGAGAAGGTATAGTTCAATGAGAACAGACCATTCAAGAAGGTCAAATCCACACCTAACTCATAAGACTTCGTGTTCTGAGGTTTCAGATTCGGATCATACACACGAGCATATGGAGTGAACGCCGTAATTCCACTCATAGGATATTGTATAGGCGTAGAACCATAAAAACCACCACCGTAAACAGGTGTAGTATAATAAGAATCATAATAATCTCCAGCCTGTCCTACTTCGGCGTAAGAAGCACGTAATTTACCATAAGTCAAGACATTATTCTTCAATGGTTCTAATTCTGTGAAAATCCAGCCCAAGGAAACAGATGGATAAGTGAATGAGCGGTTGTTACGAGGCATATTAGATACGATATCGTTACGAACAGTTGCGTTGAAGTAAACCATGTTAGCGTAAGACAATGAAATGCTAGCAAAGTTACCAACTGTGCGTTTCCGGCGTAATGACTCGGATGCTACCATAGTTGTAGCATTATCTATATGATTCCAACCCGGGAAGTTATAGTTCGCTCCATAAGACTCGTAAAATTTCCGCTGATTCTCTACCAATTCATTACCAACAAGGGCATCGAACAACCAATCTTCATTGATATTCCAAGTATATGCAGCGGTCAACAAAGAGTTCAACTCCGTGATTGAATATCCATAGTGATCAATCTCTCCATAACCATTTGCATGTCCATAACCCCAAGAATCCGTATAATTAGTCGTATAAGAGTCCACACCCAATTGATACTTGACATCCAATTTGTGATTATCGGTATTGAACTTCGTAGAATATTTCAAATAAGTATTTCCAAAGAAACGTTGTGAACGTTCCAAGAACTCGTTGTTATCTACCGCCCAATAAGCTCCGTCAAAACCTGATGTGCTACGGAATGTATTTTGTGTATACGGGTCACCCTCAACATGACTTGGGATACCGGCTAAATCGTAGCTAGAAGGAGCTCCGTAAACAGTAGCTAAGATTCCATTATTGGCACTAGACTGCTTGCTGATCTTCGAATTTACATAGGTACCGGTAAATCCAGTAGACCAGTTCTTGTGTAATTGAGCTTCGGCACTCATTTTTGCGTTGTATCGGTCCATGCCTGTATTTGGAATAATACCATCTTGCGTAGTATTACCGATCGAGAAGGAATAGTTACCTTTATCAAAAGCTTGAGCTACATTCACGGAGTTACTCCATGTCGTACCCACGTTGAAGAAATCCTTGATATTGTCGTAAGCTTGTGGTTGAGCCCAAGGGTCTAATCCCGCAGCGGCCCGCTGAGGTACATAATACATACCTTCATGCTTACCATATTGCTTGGTAAACTCATTATCCGTATTTCCTCCATAAGTCGGATCGTTAGGCAATTCGCTGATTAGTGGTCCCCAAGAAGTTGAAGCATACGGGCTATACTTGCCATTTGTACCCTGCGCATACACTTTTTGGTATTCAGGCATCGTTGAAACCTTATCAAAAGATAAGCTGGTATTAAAAGCGACCTGAGGTTTACCTTTACGGGCTCCCTTTCCACTTTTGGTCGTAATGACAATTACTCCATTTGTTGCACGCATACCATACAAGGCAGATGCGGCCTGTCCCTTTAATATATTAATGCTTTCAATATCGTTTGGGTCGATATCCACCGCACGAGATGCAAAGTCCGTGCCGGAAACAGAACTACCGGTGTCCACATCAGCCGTTGAAGCGACAGGCATACCGTCAATCACATACAAAGGAGTATTATCCCCTGTAAAAGATCTGGAACCACGAATCGTGATCTTAGAAGAGGCACCCGGCATACCGGAAGAAGGAGAGATCTCCACTCCAGAAACCTTACCTTGTAATGCGCCAGACAAACTAGTATTAGCTCCTTTCGTCAACTCATCCGCTTTCACATCTTGAACCGCATAACCTAAAGCTTTCTTTTCCTTTGAGATACCCATAGCCGTAACCACGACCTCATCCAAGTTCTGGGTATCGGCTAATAGTTTTACATTTACATTAGAAGTGGCCGCAACTTCTTGAGATTTCATACCGATGTATGAAATAACCAATTGTTTACCATTCGCAGGTACTTCTAGTTCAAAGTTTCCATCAAAATCCGTGACTGTTCCCACGGTTGTCCCTTTTACGATAATAGAGGCACCGATCACCGGCTCTCCATCTTCCCCAATTACCGGTAACCTTCGAGGTCTGTGCTGAAACCACACCTGCACTCAATGCAAGAAATAGTAGCACAGAAGTCAACTTTTTCTTCATAAACACACTTATTTATTAACTATATACTTAAAAATGTTTTCTCTGCATTTTAATGGTTGATTAACTAAGTTCATACAGAACTACTCCATTTTATGTTTTACGACATACCTATTAAATGAAAAACGGTTGCAAAACTATAAATTATACCTGAAAAAAACAACAAATTATTATTATTGTGATATATTTCCTTTGTTTTCTTAATTGTTAAATCTGTCAATTTGCAATATAACCACTGTCTAAATCGACTCAGGTGACATGATCGTATCACAAATCAATGAGTTATCGCTGCCGATAGTTTCTTTTTGACAAATAAAAAAATTATTTTTATCTTAATTTTATCGTAACAAATAGTGAGCTTACTCTTTATAGGCATGATATTGGACTTGATATCAACTTATTCTGGATATTTTATAGCATATAGCTTATCACTAAAAATATTTACAACTTTATTTTATGTAGATATTTGTGAAAAACGGCTGGCTTTTCTTATCCTCCCAATATGGCTGATAAACAATATCTCTCAAATCCAATATATTTATTACAGAATTTTAATAGATCTAAACTTATATGATAATTTTTTTTCATATGACTACACTAAATAAAATATTGAAAATTGGTAGTTCTGTATGAACTATAGTCCACGAAAGCTTAATTGAATTTCTAGTTTAGTTTAAATAAAAAGAATGTGTCTATGAAGAAAAAGTTGACTTCTGTGCTACTATTTCTTGCGATGAGCGTAGGAGTAGTTTCGGCACAGACCTCGAAGGTTACCGGTAAGGTAGTCGGAGAAGATGGTGAGCCGGTGATCGGTGCGTCCATTATCGTAAAAGGAACGACTGTGGGAACAGTTACGGATTTTGACGGTAATTTTACTTTGGATGTTCCTAGTGATGGTAAGCAATTAGTTATTTCATACATCGGTATGAAATCCAAGGAGGTAGTTGTGTCTCCCAATGTAAATGTAACATTGATGTCTGATACCCAAAACTTGGATGAGGTCGTGGTTACAGCGATGGGTATCTCAAAGGAAAAGAAAGCTTTAGGTTATGCCGTGCAAGATGTAAAATCGGATGAGTTAACACAAGGTGCTAACACTAGTTTGTCTGGGGCTTTGCAAGGTAAAGTATCCGGTATCGATATCGCTTCCTCATCGGGTATGCCAGGCGCATCTTCCAAGATCATGATCCGTGGAGCCCGTTCATTTACAGGGGATAACTCTCCTTTGTATGTGATCGATGGTATGCCGATCGCTTCTACGGCGGATGTTAATACGGATACTATGAATAATGGTAGTGTTAGTGGAGCTGACTATGCGAACCGTGCCGTAGACTTAGATCCGAACGATATCGAGAGTATCAACATCTTGAAAGGACAAGCCGCTTCTGCGTTGTATGGTATGCGTGCTTCTAATGGTGTGATCGTTATTACTACAAAGAGCGGAAAAGGTGCTCGTAAAGGAAAACCTCAGATCTCATTCAACACGAATCTTGCGTTTGATAAGGTTTCTACATTACCTGAGTTACAAACTGAATATGGACAAGGTAATGAAGGTGCTTATAACCCATATTCGGGATTTAGCTGGGGACCGTCTATCTCTGACTTGGCGAATGATCCTGTATATGGCGGTAATGTACAAAATGAATATACGGAAGGTGGATTGCATAATGGACAATACTATGTGCCTCAGCGTGCTGCGGCAGGATTGGATCCATGGGCTACTCCCCAAGCTTATAATAATGCGAAAGATTTCTTCCAGACTGGCGTTACTTGGAGTAACTCTGTAAATGTAGCTCAATCTTTCGATAAAGGAAACTATTCATTTTCTTTGGGTAATACGACTTCTGATGGTATCGTTCGTTCTACGGGAATGGATCGTTATAACGTGAAGCTGTCGGGTGAGGCGCAATTGCATGATAACTGGACGACTGGTTTTAACGGAAACTTCGTGACATCAAAGATCAAGAAGCAAGGAACCGCTAATGACGGTGTTACCGCTACGGTTTATACGGCTCCTATCAGTTATACTATGGCGGGCATACCTTCCCATATCGAAGGTGATCCTTATACTCAGAATACGTTCCGTGAGAACTGGATCGATGATGGAAACTGGGCGTGCGACAATAATAGCTTTACGGAGAGATCTCAACGTTTCTTCGGGAATGCGTTCTTGAAGTATTCTACTAAATTTGGTACGGACAATCATAAATTGGATGTGAAATACCAAATTGGTGATGACGCTTATACGACCAATTACTCTGATATTTACGGCTACGGTACAACTGGTTATGCGAATGGTTATGCTAGCGAATACGGTTTTACGGTAAATGAGATGAACTCATTGTTGACGTTTACGTATAACTGGAATATCAATGAGGACTTCGTATTCGATGCTTTGTTGGGTAATGAGCTTGTAGATAAGCGAATCAGTAATACTCAAGCCGTGGGATATAGCTTCAACTTCCCGGGCTGGAACCATTTGAACAACGCTTCTGTATTCAACAGCTCTCATGAGTATAAGAGAAAACGTACGGTAGGTAACTTCGCTAGCTTATCTTTGGCTTGGAAGAATATGCTTTATTTGAATGTTACGGGACGTAACGATATCGTGTCTTCTATGCCGAGAGATAACCGTTCGTTCTTTTATCCTTCCGTATCCCTTGGATGGGTATTCACGGAAGTGGAAGCCTTGAAGAATGATATCTTGACATTTGGTAAGATCCGTGGCTCTTACGCAGAGGTAGGTATGGCAGGAGAATATGTGCCGTCTTATTATTATACGCCAAGTTATGGTGGTGGTTTCTTCCAGGGAACACCTATTATGTATCCGATTAATGGAAATATGGCGTATATTCCTTATTTCGTGGTTTATGATCCGAACTTGAAGCCTCAGAACACGAAGTCTTATGAGCTTGGTGCTGACTTGACTTTCTTGAATGGTTTAGTTTCATTGAATTATACGTATTCTCGTCAGAACGTGAAAGACCAAATCTTCGAGGTGCCTTTGGCTGGCTCCACAGGTGCTTCCAGTATGATGATGAATGGTGGAAAGATGCACTCAAACGTACATGAGATTACATTAGGTATCTCTCCGGTTGATACGAAGAATTTCAAGCTGGACTTCGCTTTTAACTTCTCAAAGATCGACAATTATGTAGACGAGTTGGCTCCGGGCGTAGAGAGCATTATGTTGGGTGGTTTCGTGACTCCTCAAGTACGTGCAGGTATCGGCGATAAATTCCCGGTAATCTATGGTGTTGGTTACAAACGTGATGGCGAAGGACGAATTGTAGTAAACGAAAAAGGTATACCAGAGGCTGGTGAGACCCAAGTAATCGGTAAGGTTTCTCCTGATTTCCGTTTGGGTTTCAATACGAATATCGAGTTGTATAAATTCCGTTTGGCTGCTGTATTTGACTGGAAGCAAGGTGGACAAATGTATAGTGGTACGGCTGGTGAGACGAACTTCTATGGTACAAGTAAGTTATCTGGAGAGGTTCGTAAGAGTGATAAATATCATTTTGACTATGCTGCTGTTGAACAGAAGGGCGTAGATGCGGATGGTAAACCTATCTATGTTCCCTATACGGGTGGAGTGAAAGGATCAGATGCAGAGGAGTATTTCAAAAGCGTGAGGGGCATTGACGAAGCCTATGTTTATGACAACTCGTTCTTGAAATTGCGTGAACTTTCATTGTCATATCCTGTATATAAGAAAGATAACTTGAATGTAAACGTGAATGTTTTCGCCCGTAATATCATTGTATGGTCTGAGATAAAAGGCTTCGATCCAGAGGCTACTCAAGGAAATAACAATATGGCTGGCGCTTTCGAGCGTTTCTCCTTACCGGGTACATCTAGCTACGGTTTTGGTGTCAACGTAAATTTCTAATTTATAAAGAAGACAGATATATATGAATACAATAATAAAATCATTTAAAGGGTTGGCTGTTATGTCGGCCGTATCCTTGGCATTGGCTGGATGTTCCGAGGATGTAATGGATCGGATTAACCAAGATACGAGCCATACAAATAGCGTGGATGGCAAATTTATCTTGGCCGACTTGATTACTTCTACTGCATTTTCCAACGTTAGCGGAGACTTCAATACCTATTCATCTTCCTACGTGGAATATGAAGTGGGTATCGAAAACCAGTTATATAACGCGGAAATTCGTTTGAATGAGCCTTCTGCCTCTTCTACGTTTGAGAATACGTGGGGAAATGTTTATACAAGCTTGAAGAACGCTCGTGTTATTATCGGTCAATGTCAAGAAGGTAAGCGTGATGAGGGAAATTTAGTGACGAGAGGTATCGCTGAGGTCATGGAAGCTTACAATGGCGCTCTATTGGCGGATATATTTGGAGATACACCTTATAGTGAAGCTTCTTTATTGGATGAGAATGGCTCACCGGTGAATATGAATCCTAAAATAGATAAGCAAGAGGAGATTTATGTCTCTATAATGGCCTCCTTGGACAAGGCGATCGAGGATTTGAATCAGTCTGATCGTTCACCGGTTGGTACGTATGATTATTTGTATAATGGAGATGCCGAGAAATGGATTAAATTCGCTTATGGTTTGAAGGCTCGTTATACGATGCGTCTGATCAATCGTTCCACGGATAAGCAAGCTGACTTGAATAAGGTTTTGGACTATGTATCAAAATCTTTTACTTCTGCGGATGACGAGGCTGCATACGCTGTCTATGATGCGAATAATATCAACCCATTCTTTGGTTACTTCGATTCTCGCGCTGGTTTTGCCAATAGCCAGAGCTTGACGGACAAGTTGATTGAGCGTAAAGATCCTCGATTGGAAAGAGTGATGCTTTCTCCTACTACGGCTGACAAGAAACGCGTACAGGTTACAGGCTCTGCTGATAAGAACTTAGTTCCGGCCCCGAATGGTACTCCTGAGCAG
>OGZH01000837.1_pt1 | contig 20827 bp, 19 predicted proteins | sample 1576741 | NCBI WGS metagenome assembly OGZH01 (sample SAMEA3541560, study PRJEB24748) | human gut metagenome | biome: human gut; feature: human-associated habitat; material: faeces | place: China | collected 2012 | reverse complement strand
CTTGCAATGTGAATTTCCTCTGGGAGGGTTTAAGGGAGGGATATCTCTTTTTCAAAAAGAGATATCCCTCCCTTATTACGTTCCCCTGCATGGTGCAGGGGAAAAGACCGCGCGCCCTTGGCGCGGCAATTATACCCGTTTTCCGTACATGAACAGATCGCACTTGAGCATTCCGTTATAAAGCTTGCGCTTTTTGTCGGCAAATTTGCCGTAGCAGCGCTCAAAGTCAGGATGTGACGACAGCACATACACCCGCCAGGTGTCGGGTAATTTGTCCATCGCCTTGCCGAAGGCTTTATAGAGCTCGCCCGCCTCTTCGCGCTCAAGAAGGCGCTCGCCATACGGCGGGTTCGTCACGATGCGGCCATACAAGCCGCCCCAGTGGAAGCGCGTGGCGTCGTCGACCTCGAACTTGACGATGTCGTCGACCTCGGCCAATTCCGCGTTGTGGCGCGAGAGCTCGACGGCGTCGGGGTCGATGTCGCCGCCCCAGATCTCGTACTTGCCGTGGAACTCGTTGTCCATGGCCTCGTCGGCTGCATCGAGCCAGAGCGTTTTATCGAGCGTGGCCCAGTGCTGGGCGGCAAAGCTGCGGTTGAGGCCCGGCGCACGGTTGCGCGCGATGAGCGCCGCCTCGATGGCGATGGTGCCGCTGCCGCAGAAGGGGTCGCAGAACGGGTCGCGGCCATTGTAGTGCGAGAGCTTGACCATCGCGGCGGCGAGCGTTTCCTTGAGCGGGGCGGCCACGCCGTGGGCGCGGTAGCCGCGCTTGTAAAGGCCCTCGCCCGAGGTGTCGAGCCCGACGGTCACTTCGTCCTTCATGATGGAAAAGCGCACCTGATAGCGCCGCCCCGTTTCGGGGAACTGCGCGATGCCGTAGGCCGCGCTCAGGCGGTCGACGACCGCCTTTTTGACGATCGACTGGCAGGCGGGCACGGAGTGGAGCGTCGAGTTGATGGAATAGCCCACGACGGGGAATTCGCCCTCGCGCGGGATCCAGTCCTCCCAGTGCACCGCGCGCACGCCCTGAAAGAGCGATTCAAAATCCGTCGCGCGGAACTTGTGCAGAACCAGAATGACGCGCGCACCGCAGCGCAGATTGATGTTGAGCCGCGCGATGTCGCGCGCCTCGCCGCGGCAGAGGACGCGGCCGTTCTCGACGCGCACATCAGAAAGCCCCAGCTTTCTGATCTCATCGCCCACTAAGCTCTCAAGGCCCAAGAGGCAGGGAATGACAAATTCCAGCATAATAACGCTCCCGAAAAAATGATTTGACTTTAGTATAGCGGATGGGAACAAAAAAGGCAATCGCCGCGTCAAAATAAGCATGGTAAAGCGGTGGAGCGTGTGGTACAATAGGAAAAACAGCGCGGAAAGCGCGCTGTCACATGAATGTAACATCAAACTTGCGCGAAATTTTTCGAAAAAATACGGAATGCAACACTAAAGTTGCTGGAAATGGACGCGCGGTTTTGCTATCTTATCCTCAGACAGAGAAACGGAGGGAACGCAATGGCATTTGGCGAGCGGCTCCAGGAGGTCCGCAAACGCAGCGGGCTGACGCAGGAGGAATTTGCCGAACAGCTTCAGGTCTCGCGCCAGTCGGTCTCGCGCTGGGAATCCGGCCGGGGCTACCCCGAGATGGAGAAGATCATCTTCATCTGCAACCGCTACGGTGTGACGATGGACGGGCTGTTCAAAGAAGAAGTCCCCACCCCCGGCGAGCCGCCGGTCGAAGCCCCGCTGCTGTCCGCGCGCACGCTCGGCAGCGAGTTGTCGAACCTGTACGCGAATCTGTCGCCCTACAACAAAAGCATCGGGATCATGCTGCTGACCGTCATCGCGATGATCGGTCCGGCATACGTCTACTGTATGCGCAGTTTGAAAGGAGGAGCAGATGAAATGATGACCATTATCTGGATCGCCGCCATCATCATCTTCGGCATTGCCGAGGCGGCGACGGCGGGGCTGGTGTCGATCTGGTTCGTCGTGGGCGCGGTGGCCGCGCTGGTGGCGACGGAGCTGGGCGCGGCGCTGTGGCTGCAATTCGCGGCTTTCCTGATCGTATCCATTCTGGCGCTCATCGCAACAAGGCCCCTTGCGCGCAAGATGCTGGATAAGACGATCGTGCCCACGAATGCCGACCGTGTGCTGCACCACGAGGCCAAGGTGACCGAAACGGTGGACAACGAGAACGCCACGGGCGCTGTGTACATCGACGGCAAGACATGGACGGCGCGCAGCGAAGACGGCAATATCATCCCTAAGGGGAAAATGGCAAGAATCGTTCGCATGGAGGGCGTCAAGCTCTACGTGCGCGAGAGTAAAGAACCCAGCGAGAGAAGAGAGTAAACCCAAACTACACAACATTTTAGGAGGAAAAGAACTATGGAATGGATCGGCTATATCGGTATCGGCATTTTAGTGCTGCTGGTGCTTCTGGTGCTCGTCACGAACATCCAGATCGTGCAGCAGTCGCGCGCCTACGTCGTTGAGCGCCTCGGCGCTTACAGCGCGACATGGGGCGTGGGCCTGCACTTCAAAATTCCGTTTTTCGAGCGCGTTGTGAAGAAGGTCAGCCTCAAAGAGCAGGTGGCCGACTTCGATCCCCAGCCCGTCATCACGAAGGATAACGTCACGATGCAGATCGACACGGTCATCTACTTCCAGATCACCGACCCCAAGCTCTACACCTATGGTGTCGAGCACCCGATGAACGCCATCGAGAACCTGACGGCGACGACCCTTCGTAACATCATCGGTGAGATGGAACTCGACCAGTCGCTCACGAGCCGCGATGTCATCAACGCCAAGATGCGCTCTATCCTCGATGAGGCCACCGACCCGTGGGGCATCAAGGTCAACCGCGTGGAGCTCAAGAACATCCTGCCGCCGCGTGAGATCCAGAACGCGATGGAAAAGCAGATGAAGGCCGAGCGCGAACGCCGCGAGTCCATCTTGCAGGCCGAGGGCCAGAAGCAGTCCCAGATCCTCGTGGCCGAGGGCGAAAAGCAGTCCACCATCCTGCGCGCGGACGCCGAAAAGCAGGCGGCCATCCTCAAGGCCGAGGCCGAGCGTCAGGCGGCCATCCTCAAGGCCGAGGGTGAAGCGCAGGCCATCCTGAACGTGCAGCAGGCACTTGCCGACTCCATCAAGATGCTCAATGAGGCCAACCCCAACGAGCAGGTCATCAAGATCAAGGCGCTCGAATCGTTCGAAAAGGCCGCCGACGGTCAGGCGACGAAAATCATCGTCCCGAGCGAGATTCAGAGCCTCGCCGGCCTCGCCGCGAGCTTTAAGGGGCTGCTTGAAGACGAGAAGAAGTAATTTCAAAAAAGAGGCTCTGCCTCTTTTTTGAGAAAGCCGTACTCCGCTTCGTGCCTTGCCGCCCTTGGCGGCTGCGACACAAGCTCCGCGAGAGGAGTAAATCGCCACGCGCCGGTCGCGGCGATTTACAACCTCAATTTTTTCCGCGTCTGCGGACGCGGAATTCTGCGAAGCATTTTGTCATAGTCAAAAAAGGAAGAGGTTCCCATCGGGAACCTCTTCCTTTTTTGATGTAAGGTGTTGCGAACTCAGCCCTCGGAATCCGTGCGGTTTCTCCAGGATATCTCCTGCTCGAGCTCGTAGCGCAGCTTCTTGTTCTCCTCGACAAGCTCGTCGTAGTGCTCGCCCTGCACGTAATACTTGACGAACGTGAACGTTGCCTCGTCAAGCTCCTCTTCCGTGTAGGACGGGAGAAGCGAGCCGTTCTTGCGCTGAAGGCCGGAGATATTCACGACCACCAGGCGGCGGTGCTGCTCGGAGAGCTGGAAGAGCTGGAGCTTTGCGGGAATTTCAAGCCCTAAGTCATAGGTGCTGTTCACGCGCTCCATGATGTTGCGGTACTCGGGCTTGGCCGAGACGATGACGCCGTGCTGCATAAACAGTTTCTTGAGGTAGTCCACAGAAACGTCCTCGCGGGTGATCGTGCCCTTGCCGAGACCTGTGAGCATCGTGTTAGACAGATTCAGGCTGACGTAAACTTCTTCGCCGGTCTTGGGATAGCTCATAATTTGCCTCCATTAAAGTCTGCGCCGCAAGCGCGGCTGGGATTGATATGACATTTTTATGGTAGCATGGCGGAGCGGAAAATACAAGCGGCAGGTTGTATGAACTGTCGCTTACAAATTTGTCGGAATCGCCGCCGCGGCGGGATTTTCCTTGACAAGAGCGCGCGCCGCTGATACACTTTCCTTGTCTATTACGGGTGCGCACCTACCGGCAGTCAGGCGGAAGTCTGGCTGCCGTTTTGCATCCGGCATTTGAATAGGAGGGAATATTTATGGCTTACTTCTGGCCGCTCATCCTCGTTGTGGCGTCGAACAGTGTGTATCACATCTGCGCCAAATCGCTGCCCGAGAGCGTTGATCCGCTCGCGTCGCTCACGGTCACGTATCTGATCGGCTCAATCTTTTCGGGCATCCTGTATTTTGTGACGAACCGCGGCGGGGCGAACCTTCTGCACGAATACAGCCAGATGAACTGGGCGCCGTACCTGCTCGGTCTCGCGGTCGTCGGTTTGGAAGCTGGCAGCATGCACGCCTACAAGGCGGGCTGGCCGGTCAGCGCGTTTCAGGTGTCGTCTGCGGCGGCCATCGCGACGATTTTGGTGTTCATTGGGTATCTTGTCTACCACGAGGCCATCACGGTCAACAAGCTCGTGGGCCTTGCGCTGTGCCTTGTCGGGCTGTTTTTCCTCAACAAATGAGTTGTGCCGCGGCTTTTGCCGTGGTATGATGGGGAAAACTTGTTTTAAAGAAGGAATTTTGATCTATGAAAGCTGCACGCGACTATCCGATCCTGACCGTCACCGCCAAGGGCACGCGCTGGCTCGAGAGCGGTCACCCCTGGGTGTACGACTCCGATGTGGCCCATGAGCCGGACGAGAGCGAGTGCGAAAACGGCGCGCTCGTCGACGTGGTGTCGGAAAAGGGCAAATATCTCGGCACGGGCTTTTTGAGCAGACTCAGTAAGCTCCGCGTGCGCATTGTCTCGCGCAACGCGAACGACCGCTTTGATGAAAGCTTCTGGCGGCGGCGCGTACGCTACGCCTGGGACTACCGCAAGGCGGTCATGGACGGGCAGACCGGCTGCTGCCGCCTGATCTTCGGCGAGGCGGACGCCTTCCCCGGCCTGACGGTCGACCGGTTTGAAAATCTTCTCGTCACGCAGACGCTCTCGCTCGGCATGGAAAAGATCAAGGACATGCTCTTCCCCCTCATTGTCGAGGTGCTGGAGCAGGACGGCGAGACGATCGACGGCCTTTTTGAGCGCAACGATGTCGTGCTTCGCGAAAAGGAGGGCTTGACGCAGAACAAGGGTTGGTTTCCCCTCCCCGGCAAAAAAATGCCCGAGAGCCCCATCACTGAAATTTGCGAGAACGGCGTTTTCTACCGTGTGGATGTCGAAAACGGGCAGAAGACGGGCTTTTTCCTCGACCAGAAGTTCAATCGCCTCGCCGTCGCACACCTCGCGCACGGCAAGCGCGTGCTCGACTGCTTCACGCACACGGGCTCGTTCGCGCTCAACGCCGCCAAAGGCGGCGCAGAGCACGTGACGGCGGTGGACGTGTCCGAGAGCGCCATCGAAATGGCGCGCGCGAACGCGGCGCGCAACGGCCTTGAGGACAAAATGGACTTTCTCGCCGCCGACGTCTTCGACCTGCTCCCGCAGCTCGAGGCCGCGCACGAAAAGCCCTATGACTTCATCATCCTCGATCCCCCGGCGTTCACAAAGTCTCGCCGCACGGCGAACAACGCCGAAAAGGGGTACAAGGAGATCAACCTGCGCGCGATGCGCCTGCTGCCGCGCGGCGGCTACCTTGCGACCGCCTCGTGCAGCCACTTCATGCCCGCCGAACGCTTTGAGCGGATGCTGCGCTCCGCCGCCGCGGACGCGGGCGTCGAGCTGCGGCAGATCGAAGCGCGCACGCAGAGCTGTGACCACCCCATCCTCTGGAACGTGCCGGAGACGGATTACCTCAAGTTCTACTTATTCCAAGTGGTATAAATTGATATAAAAAATCCCCGCTGTAAAGCGCGGGTGGTCGTAAGACAGTTTCAGTCCCGGCAGTAATGTCTGCTGGGCTTGTTCTTGCATATATTAAAGCCAGATGATAGAATTAAACAAATCAATAAGTCGGAATAATAAGGTGGGTAAGGTCTAACATGCCAACAATTCAGTTAAAGGCGATGACGCGAGAACTATGTCACGAACTGTACAAGCATTGGACGAATGATGCGTCTATCTATATGGATATGCACCTGTTTCAGCCCTATGTATATGACGAAGCTGCGGTAAATCGATATTTTGATATGAAGGGGCAGGATGCTTCACGCAGACTGTTTGCGATCATGCTTGGAGATAAGGTGATCGGGGAATTGCAATTGAAGCAGATCGACCATGATAAAAAAGAATGTTCCCTGAGTATCCATATGCAAAACGACGCAGTGAAGGGAAGGGGATACGGAACGCAGGCAGAACGTTTGGCGGTAAAAACCGCCTTTGACGAGTTGGGAATGGCTGCGGTAAACGCAGATACCATCAGGAAAAATACCCGGAGTCAGCATGTGCTGGAAAAGGTAGGCTTTCGCTTTGTTGGAGAAGATGAAACATTCAAATACTACCGTATCGAGCAGTAAACTCCAATTTGCCGAACTGATAAAGGGCGCACTTCTATACACCTTTCGGTGTGCCGTGCGAGCATCCCTTGCCTCTCCCTTTGGGAGAGGTGGCCGAGCGTAGCGAGGACGGAGAGGGTAAACAATGACCATACCAAAAGACAACACCCAATTAGAAAATGCCCGACGGCTTCGCAGGGAGATGACACCCCATGAGCGTAAGCTCTGGTACCTTTTTCTCCACAAATATCCAGTAAAAATTTATAAACAGCGGATTATCGGCAGATTCATCGTGGACTTTTACTGTGCTTCGGCCAGACTGGTCATTGAATTGGATGGCTCTCAGCATTATGAACCTCAGGGGCTTGCTTATGATGCGGAACGTTCTCAATTCCTGATGTCTCTTGGGTTGGAGATTCTGCGATTCTCCAACCGGGATATCGACAGGGATTTTCGTGGTGTGTGCACACAAATTGATCTTATCATTCGAAAAAGGCTGCAAGACCCTCTCAGTCACCTACGGTGACAGCTCTCCCAAAGGGAGAGCCAAGGGGCTGCACCCCATTACATAGTATGTTGATATGAGAAATGGAGCGTATCTGTATCGATACGCTCCATTGACTGTTTTATGAACACCCATCTAAAACAGCGGGGATTTTTTTGGTTGTTTATTTGTTTTCGTCAGTGTTTTCCGCGGAAGTATCCGGCGTTTCGGGCTCAGTCGAGGGCTTGTCTTCAGTCTGAGCATCTTCGCCCTTGTCCTCCGGCGGCATTTCGATCTTTTCGCTCGTCATCGAAATGTGCTTGGCGGGCGCTTCGATCACGCTCGGCTGCGAGGGGCGGAAGCCGTCCTCGCTCTTGCGCGTGGAAGCGTAGGCCTCTTCGACGGTCGAGGGATCGCGGCCTTCGAGGATAGCGACCATTTCACCGCCCGTGATGGTCTCCTTTTCAAGGAGGTAGGCAACGACCTTGTCCATATCCTCGCGGTTGTCGCGGATGACCTGTACGGCGTCCTTATAGCACTCGTCGAGGATACGCTTGACCTCGCGGTCCATGATGGCGGCGGTATCCTGCGCGCAGTCGAGGCCGTAGCCGCCGTCAAGGTACTGATTGCGCACCGACCCGAGCGCGACCATGCCGACCGCGTCGCTCATACCGTACATGGCGACCATGTTGCGCGCGATGCTCGTCGCCTCCTGAATATCCTGCGAGGCGCCGTTGGTCATCGTGTTCATCACGACCTCTTCGGCCGCGCGGCCGCCCATCGAGACGGCGATCTTCGCCATCAGCTCATCGCGCGTGCGCAGGTTCGTCTTGTCCTCTTCAGGCATCAGGAGCGTGTAGCCAAGGCTTCCCTCGGTGTGCGGGACGATCGTGATCTTCTGCACGGGCTCGGCGTTTTTCTGCTTGTAGGCGACCATCGCGTGGCCGACCTCGTGATAGGCGACGAGCTTCTTTTCAAACTCGGTGAGGACGCTGCCTTTCTTCTCGCTGCCCGCGATGACGAACTCGAACGCCGCGAGCATGTCCTCCTGCGTAACGAGCTTGCGTCCCTTGCGCACGGCGCGGAGCGCCGCCTCGTTAGCGAGGTTTGCAAGGTCCGCGCCCACGCAGCCCGCGGTCGCGAGCGCGACCTTCTTGAGATCCACGTCCTCGGCGAGCTTGATGCCGCGCGTGTGGACCTGCAGCGTTGCTAAGCGGCCGGCGAGGTTCGGGCGGTCGACGGTGATGCGGCGGTCGAAGCGGCCGGGGCGCAGCAGCGCCTTGTCGAGCACCTCCGGGCGGTTCGTCGCGGCAAGCACGATGACGCCCTTGCTCGGGTCAAAGCCGTCCATTTCGGCGAGCAGCTGGTTGAGCGTCTGCTCGCGCTCGTCGTTGCCGCCGCCGTAGCGCCCGCCGTCGCGGGATTTGCCGATGGTGTCGATCTCGTCGATGAAGATGATGCAGGGGGCGACCTTCGACGCCTCGGCGAAGAGGTCGCGCACGCGGCTCGCGCCGACGCCGACGAACATCTCGACAAAGTCAGAGCCGGAGATCGAGAAGAACGGCACCTTCGCTTCGCCCGCAACGGCCTTGGCCAGCAGCGTTTTACCGGTACCGGGAGAGCCGACGAGCAGCGCGCCCTTTGGGATCTTTGCGCCGATGGCGGTGTATTTTTCGGGGTTGTGCAGAAAGTCGATGATCTCGACGAGCGATTCTTTCGCTTCGTCCTGACCGGCGACGTCCGCAAACGTCACGCCGGTGGACTTTTCCATGTAGACCTTGGCGTTGGCCTTGCCGACATTGCCGATGCCGCCGATCCCGCCCATGCCGCCGGACTTTTTCGCGATGAAGTTCATCAGCAGCATGAACGCGCCGACCATCAGCACCGTGGGCAGAATATAGCTCACCATGAACGTGAGGATCGGCGAAACGGGCGGCTGATAGGGCTTGGTGTAGGTCACGCCGTGCTCATCGCACAAGGTGATCAGCTTTTCCGTCGCGTCGGGAATGATGGTGGTGAAGAGCGTATAGTTCTGATCATAGCTCTTGCCGTCGTCATCCGTGTAGGTAAAGCCGTCGACCGGCGTGATGGTGAAGACCGTGTCGCCGAATTCGATGGACTTGACCTTCCCCTCCTCCACGAGTTCGACAAGCTCGCTGTATGCGATCTCGCACGAAGACTCGGCGGTGCGGGCCTGGTCGAGCATGACGGAGAGGTAGTTCACGCCGATCGTCAGCAGCAGCGCCCATAGGACGATCGACCACATGCCCCCGCCGCGCCGGCGGTTCTTGTCGCCGCGATTGCGGTTGTTTCTGTTGTTTGGCTCCATGTTGTTCCTCCTGTCGGGAGACAGAAAAATGCGAAAATGCGCACTTTTTGAATTAGTGATTTCAACTATACCATATATAAGAAAATCGCACAAGTTTTCTACGGTGAATTTTCGATGAACTTTTGTTTTGCGCCCTCTTTATCTTGCCCTTGTTCTGTGTTATAGTTGCAATGGAGTATTCTATAAAAATTTGTCACAAGGAGAAATTTCTTTTATGGATAAGGAACGCAAGGAAAAGACCGCGCGCGTACAGGACGCGGAGGCCGACGGCATCATCGAGGGCCGCAACGCCGTGATCGAAGCGCTGCGCGCGGGCACGACCATCGACAAAATTTTCATCCAGAAGGGCGAGACCGATAAGACGCTCGGCCACATCGCCTCGACCGCCCGCGCCGCGGGCGTGGTCGTCGTGGACGCGGACAAGCGTAAGCTCGACTTCATGTCCCGCACGCACGCCCATCAGGGCGTCATCGCGCTCACGAGCGTGCGCGAATATGTCAGTGTTGAGGATATTTTGAACATCGCGCGCGAAAAAGGCGAAAACCCCTTGATCGTCGTCTGCGACGAGATCTCCGACCCGCATAACCTCGGCGCGATCATCCGCACGGCGGAGTGCGCGGGCGCGCATGGCGTCGTCATTCCCAAGCGCCGCAGCGCGGGCCTCACGAGCATTGTCGCCAAGACGAGCGCGGGTGCGGTGAGCTATGTGCCCGTCGCGCGCGTGCCGAACATCCCCGCGCTTTTGGAGCAGCTGCAAAAAGAAGGCGTCTGGGTCTTCGGCACGGCGGCCGAGGGCACGAGCGACCTCTACTCCGCGGACCTCAAGGGCCCCGCGGCCATCGTCATCGGCAGCGAGGGCGACGGCATGACGAGACTGGTGCGCGAAAAGTGCGACTTCCTCGTCAGCATCCCGATGAAGGGTAAAATTTCGTCGCTCAACGCCTCCGCGGCGGCGGCCATCCTCCTCTACGAGGCGGTGCGCCAGCGCCTGGGGCAGTGACGGTAAAGAAGGAACGATATGGACCCCAAAGACCTTGAATTTGAAGAAACGCTCGCCGACTCCGAGCTGCTGCTGAAAAACACGGCCCGCAGCATGGACGAGGACGCGGAATTCACGCTCGAGAGCATTCTGGCCGAGTACGGCAGCGGCACGCCCGCCGCGCCCGAACCGGAAGAAAAAGCAAGCGAGCCGCCCGCGGAGGAAAAGCAGTCGGCAAAGGTCGTCCCTCTGCCGAAAAAGGCGGAGGCGGCGAAAGAGAGCGTGGACGATACGGCGGACGGGACCGCCCGCATCCCCGTCATCCCCTTCCCCGGTGCGAAAAAGGCCGAAGAGCCGATAGAAGCCGAACCGGAAGAGGAAACGGACGCGGAAACCGAAGAAGAACCGCCGCAGGACGACGAGCCCAAGTCCATGAGCTTGCAGGACATCCTGGCCCAGACCGTGCAGGAGGCGCTCTCCGAGCGCGAGGACACGATCATCGAGGAGGAGCCGCCGCGCCGCGGTTTGTTCTCCCGCCGCAAGATGCGCGACACCGAGCAGCTCTACGACGACGCGGAGGAGGAAGAGGACGAGGAAGAAGAGTTCGAAGAGCCCGAACCCGAGCTCCCCGAGCCGCCGCTGACCGAAACGCTCTCCGACTACCGCGCCCAGCTTTCGGGCGCGACGAAGGCGCGCCGTGGGGCGGGTATTTTCACGCTTTTGCTGTGCGTCATGGCGGTGCTGGAGCATTTTTCCATCCTGCCGGAGGCGTACACCGCTGATCCGATGATCCGCGCGCTGCCGCTGCTGGCGGTCGAGGCCATCGTCTGCGCCATCGGCTGGCGCATTTTTGCGGGCGCGCTGCGCTCGCTCAAACAGGGAAAAGTCACATCGGGCTTTTTGACGATGCTTCTATGCCTTGTCACGCTGCTCGATACGGCACTCTATGCTTTTCTTCCCGCGCGCGCGGCGCTGTCGCTGCCGCTGCCGGTGCTGGGGGCGATGTCGGTTTACTGCGCGCTGCTGGGCGAAAGTCTGCGTCTGCACGGCATGTATGACACGTTCCGCATCGCGGCCATCGGCAATGCGCCGTATATCGTCACCGTGACGGCAGGGGGCGCGGCCAAGCGCGTGGGCCTGCCGGGCGGATTTTCGAATTCCGCGCGCGCGAACGACCCGTATTCCCGCTGGCAGAGCGTGCTGCTGCCGGTCTTCCTCGCGGCGTCGGTCGTGTTCGGCATGCTCTCGACGCTCGAGACGAAGCAGAACGCGCTGCTTGCGTGGAACCTCTCGGTGATGCTCGCGAGCGCGAACCTGCTCGCGTTTCCGATGGTGTGCGCGCTGCCGCTCAAGCGCATCGCCGCGCGGCTTGCCAAAAGCGGCAGCGCCGTGGCGGGCTTTTCCGGCGCGGACGCCATCCGCCGGAGCAACTGCGTCATCCTGACCGACGGCGACCTGTTCCCGCCCGGAACGGTCACGCTCGGCGGGCTCAAAGTGTTTGGCGAGGAGAGCGGCAAGGTCATCTCCTACGCCGCGACGATGGCCCACGCGTCCGAAAGCGGCCTGAGCCGCCTTTTTGACAATCTTCTCGCCAGCGACGGCGGCTTCCGCGAGCAGGTCGAGGACGTCGACTTTTACGAAGAGGGCGGCGTCGGCGGCCGCATCCACGGCGAAACGGTGCTCTTCGGCACGGCGGGCTTTATGAGAAAACGCGGCGTGAACCTGCCGCGAAACCTTGGCCTCAAGACCGGCGTGTTCCTCTCGGTCGACGGCACGCTGATCGCGGTGTTCGCCGTGAAGTACATGCCTGCGGAAAATGTCGACTGGGCGCTCCACGCCCTGCACCACAGCCGCATCACCCCCGTGCTCGCCGTGCGCGACGGCAACATCACCCCCGCGCTCTTAAAGCGCAAGTTCGGCACCGACGCGCGCGCGGTCTATCCCAAGCTCTCGACGCGCCTGGCGCTCTCCGAGCGCGGCGGCGGGCGGCCGTATGCGCTGCTCATGCGCGAAGGCCTCATGCCGTATGCCGAGGTCGTGCTCGGCAGCAAGCGGCTCTGCGCGTCCGCCAAGCGGTGCACGGTGCTTGCATTTTTAGCCGCCACGGCCTCGACGCTCCTTGCATTTTATTTAACTTTTGTCGGCGCATACAACGTGCTCACGCCGCTTTCTCTGCTCATTTACGTACTTTTGTGGTCGCTCAGCGCGCTGGTCGACGCCCTGCTCAGCGACCGTTATTGACACTTCGAACGAAGAAAACGAAAATTTGCGGAAAAATATGGTTGTAATGGAGAGAAAAACATGATATCATTTCTGCATTGAGTATTATCCCATCTTATGGCGCGAGCCGATCTGGGATTTACGATTTTCGGAAGGAGACTGACCCATTATGAGTGCAAAAGACATCCGCAATATCGTGCTGCTTGGCCACAGCGGCAGCGGCAAGACCACCCTCGCTGAGAGCATGCTGTATCTCACCGGCGGCACGGACCGTCTGGGCAGAATTGCCGACGGCAACACCGTTTGTGACTACGATCCCGAAGAGATCCGCCGCCAGATCTCCATTTCTCTGGCCGTGGCTCCCGTGGAATACGACAGCTGCAAAATCAACGTGCTCGACGTGCCCGGCGGCTTCGACTTCGCCGGTGAGGTCGCGGAGGCCGTTCAGGCTGCCGACGCTGCCGTCATCGTCTGCTCGGCCAAGGCCGGCATGAGCGTCGGCGCGGAAAAGGCGTGGAAATATTGCGAGAAGAACTCTCTCCCCCGTCTGCTCTACATCTCCAAGACCGACGAGGAGAACTCCGACTACAACGCCGCGTTCAACACGCTGCGCGAGCGCTTCGGCAAGAACATCGCCCCCGTCGTCGCCCCCATCTGGGACGAGAGCAAGAAGGTCATCGGCATCATCGATGTGCTGCATAAGCGCGCATTCGAGTTCGGCCCGGGCGGCGGCCGCGTCGAGATCGAAGTGCCTGAGAACAAAAAGCCCGTGCTCGATGAGCTCTACGACGCGCTCAAGGAGTCCGTCGCCGAGACGAGCGAGGAATTTATGGAAAAGTTCTTCGCCGGTGAAGACTTCACCTATGCCGAGATGATCCATGGCCTGCGCCAGGGCGTCAAGGACCTGTCCCTCTTCCCTGTCGTGTGCGGCTCCGCCATTCAGGGCATGGGCACGCGCATCCTGATGGATACCATCGTCGAGCTTCTTCCCCAGCCGCAGGACGCCCGCGCCCTGATGGCCGAGAATGAGGACGGCGAGTCCTCCGAGTTCGTCGTCGCGCCCGGCGCACTGCCGACCGCGTTCGTCTTCAAGACCATTTCCGACCAGTACGGCAAGTATTCCTACGTCAAGGTGCTCTCCGGCTCCATCAAGCCCGATATGCCCATGGTCAACGCCCGCACCGGCGAGACCGAGAAGCTCGGCCGCCTGTACATCCCCAAGGGCAAGAAGTATACCGAGGTCAAGGAGCTCACCTGCGGCGACATCGGCGCCATCGCCAAGATGGACAAGGTCAAGACCGGCGACACGCTCTGCGAGCCGCGCAAGGTCGTCAAGATCGAGCCCATCCCGTTCGATGAGCCCTGCTACAGCGTCGCCATCGCGCCCAAGACCCGCGGCCAGGAGGACAAGATGGCCCAGGGCCTCAACCGCCTGAACGAGGAAGATCCGTCCTTCCGCGTCGTCAACAACGCCGAAACGCACCAGATGGTCGTCTCCGGCGCGGGCGACATCCAGATCGACGTGCTCGTCAACAAGCTCAAGAGCCGCTTCGGCGTCGAGGTCGTGCTCGACACGCCGCGCGTGCCCTACCGTGAAAAGATCCGCAAGACGGTCTCCAAGCAGGGCCGTCATAAGAAGCAGACCGGCGGCAGCGGCCAGTTCGGTGACGTTTGGATCCGCTTCGAGCCCAACGAGGAGAGCGAAGAGATGGTCTTCGCCGAGGAAGTCTTCGGCGGCAGCGTCCCCAAGAACTTCTTCCCCGCGGTCGAAAAGGGTCTGCGCGAGGCCTGCGTCCACGGCCCGCTCGCGGGTTATCCCGTCGTGAACCTCAAGGCCGTCCTTTACGATGGCTCCTATCACCCGGTCGACTCGTCCGAGATCGCGTTCAAGACCGCGGCGAACCTCGCCTACAAGGCGGCCATGCCCGAGGCGTCCCCGGTCCTGCTCGAGCCGGTGTGCGAGCTCAAGGTCACGGTGCCCGACCAGTACATGGGCGATATCCTCGGCGATCTCAACAAGCGCCGCGGCCGCGTCATGGGCATGACCCCGACCGGCAACGGCGAACAGGTCATCGAGGCCGAGTGCCCCGAGGCAGAGCTGATGAGCTACGCCATTGACCTGCGCTCCATGACCCAGTCCCGCGGCTCGTTCGTGATGCACTTCGTGCGCTACGAGCAGTGTTCCGCCGACGCACAGGCGAAGGCTGTCGCTGCCGCGAAGGCGATGCAGGAAGCGGAATAATTGCTTCTGCACAGCAGAAAATAAGTAAAAAGAGAGGGCTTCTCGAAAGAGAAGACCTCTCTTTTTACGCGCATGGCGCGGAGGGGGAGCAGCCCGAAGAGGCTGTGGCTTTTCCCCACACCGTGTGGGGCTGCGGATAAGGGGGATATTCTCTCACGTGAGAGAATATCCCCCTTGGACCCCCAAGAGAACGCGAGGGGAGGGCCCCTCGACCCCCGACATTGGCAGTCTCAATCTTGAAGAGCTGCACGCGCTGCGCAATCGGGTGCGGTGTACATGGCTTCGCCATGAATCTTCTGCAAGTCGTTACAGATATCAACCGCGCCTTACTATCGTGAGGCGCGAGTGACGTTACCTCGGCGGCAGACTGCCTGCGGAATGCGGCATTGCTGCGCTCGCCGCATTGATGAGTGCTCCGGTAGACGGAAATTAGTCTGCACTACTACGAGACAGGCAGAGCGGCAGCGGATAGTAGAAGCAGAGGCAAGTCGTCTTGCAGCTCTAAACACGGCAACGCCGCGCTATGGGCAGTGCAATCGGCAAGCATCGCACCTCTTCGAGCTGCTCGCTTGCAATGGCGGGGTCAAGGGGCAGAGCCCCTTTATTCGCCCCCTGCGCAGCGCAGGGAAATATTTACCCCGCCAGTGCGGCGTTCACCGCATCGACAGAAAATTCCGTCCACGCGAGATCGTCTTTGGCGGCTTGCTCGTCAAGAAACGCGCTGTACGCAGCTTCATCAATGCTCTCGCCATTCAGCGTGTAAACAGCATTTCCATCACTGCCTTCGGACATGGCAGCAAAATCGTCATAGACCAACACGCCATTTTCAAAGCGGGCGCGGGATGCGCCGTTGTCGAAGGCACCGTTCGACCATTCGAACGTGCCGTCGGCCTTCGGCGACAAAAAGCCGCGGTAGACGACCTGGTTGGCGTAAACCGCGCCATCGTAGCAGGTGAGGATGACGTATTCCTCCTCGCCACTGAAATCGATGTTCAGCACCAGCTCGTCTGCGCCGTCGCCGTCCAGGTCGAGCAGGGCGAAACGGGTGATCGTCCAGTCCATGTCCGAGCCGTCGACGCCCTTGGTGGCGTAGACGGCGGGCGCGCGGAACGAGGCGGTCGTCGCCTCGACGCCGGCGTTGATGAGATTCGCCGTCACGGTGACGTCGCCGGTGAAGAAGTCTTCATACAGGCTGCCCGCCTGCGCGTCAGGCGGGGTGTCGTTTGCGTCCGCCTCCTTCTGCCCGCAGGCGGTCAGGAGCAGCGCGAGGGTCAGCGCGGCAGTGAGGCCGCACTGAAGATGTTTTTTCATATGGAATTCTCCTTTCCGATGTTTGCCGCACAGTCTGCGGCGATATGGATGGTAACATGACTTTAGACGAAAGTCGTTACAAAAAGGTTGCAGTTTGGAGACAAAAAGAAACAAAAAAGAGCGCCTGCGCGCTCTTTCCTTTAGAACAAAAGCGTGACCCCGTGCGTCAGCAGCGTGATGATGCAGCCCGCGATGACGACGCCGAGGAAGATGACCGGCACGGCGCGCTTTAAGCGCATGTTGAGCACGGCGGCGATCAGCGCGCCCGTCCACGCGCCGGTGCCCGGCAGCGGGATGGCGACGAAGATCAAAAGCCCCCACGTCTGGTAGCGGAGCACGTCGGCGCTTTTCGCCTCGGCGCGCGCTTCAAGATGCGAAATGAAGCCCTCAAGCTTTGGAATATGTATGCGCACCCATTGGAACAGCGGGCGGACAAATAAAATGATAAACGGCACAGGGATCATGTTGCCGACGAGCGACGCGGCAAACGCCACGGGGATCGGCAGCCCCATCGCAACGCCCGCGGGCAGGCCGCCGCGCAGCTCCACGACGGGGAGCATCGAGATGAGCATGGTGAGCAGCGTTTCGCCGAGCGGGGTTTCGTGCAGCCAGAGAGAAAGAGAGTCGAGCATGGTGCGCCTTTCTGAAATGCAAGCGGAATAATACCGCATTTTAGATAAAATGATAGCACGAAACGCTTCGCCGCGCAAGGGCCGCGGGATTAAGGTTCTATAAAGGTGCAGGGCCCCGGGTGTTCCTGAAGCCCTGCGCTCTTGAGTACGATCAGCGGTTGTTCTTATTCTGGTTGTTCTGATTCTGGTTGCCGTTCTGGTTCTGATTGGTGTTTTCCTGATTCTGGTTCTTGTTCTGGTTATTGCGCTCCTTCATGTGCTCGCCTCCTTTCGCCTTTCTTGCTTGCAGACATAGTGTTGACGGGCAAAAGTAAAAATATACCGTGGGATTTTCACTTTTTCGGGCAAATTGTTGTTGACAAACCGGAAAATAGAGCATATACTACTTACGCAAAATAAAGAAGAGCGGTGCATTCGTTCTCACCCCCAGCAAAGCGAAGGGGTCAATCGTGGAAAACAAAGCCTTCGGGCTTTTTTGTGTCATGGTACGGGTGCAGAATGTTCTGTGCTCGTTTTTTGTTTGCCAAATTCTTTATGAAAAACGGAGGTGCTTCGGTATTAGCAGCAACGTGCATCAGATCAACGAAGAGATCCGGGACAGCGAGATCCGTCTCATCAGTGCGACCGGCGAGCAGCTCGGCATCATGTCTGCCGCGCAGGCGCAGCACATCGCCGACGAGCAGGGGCTTGACTTAGTCAAGATCTCGCCGCAGGCCAAGCCGCCTGTGTGCAAGCTCATGGACTACGGCAAGTTCCGCTTTGAACAGGGCAAGCGCGAAAAGGAAGCCAGAAAGAACCAGCATGTCGTCGAGATCAAGGAAGTGCGCATGTCCCCCGGTATCGACGTGGGCGATTTTAACACCAAGCTCAAAAACGCCCAGAAATTCATTGCCGACGGCAACCGTGTCAAGGTCTCTGTCCGCTTCCGCGGCCGCGAGATGGCACACACGGACATCGGCCGCGATCTTCTTGTGCGCTTTGCAGAGTCCGTCGCCGAGGTCGCCAACCTGGATAAAGAGCCGAAAATGGAAGGCCGCAGCATGTCGATCTTCCTTTCCCCCAAGGCGGGAAAGTAACTTTGAGCGCCACTACAAATACGAAAAGGAGAAACTACTATGCCCAAGCTGAAAACCCACAGCGGTTCCAAAAAGAGATTCAATCTGACCAAGTCCGGTAAGGTCAAGGTCGCCAAGGCTTTCAAGAGCCACATCCTGACCAAGAAGCCCACCAAGCGTACGCGTCGTCTGCGTCAGGGCGGCTATGCTGACAAGACCACTGCCAGCACGATCCGCAAGATGATCCCCTACAAATAATTTACAACGATACGCTTTAAGGAGGCTTATACAATATGGCACGTGTTAAAGGCGCGATGATGACGCGCAAGAGAAGAAACAAGACCCTCAAGCTCGCCAAGGGCTACTGGGGCAACAAATCCCGCCACTTCAAGATGGCCAACGAGCAGGTCATGAAGTCCCTGACCTACGCTTACGTCGGCCGCCGCCTGAAGAAGAGAGATTTCCGCTCCCTGTGGATCACCCGTATCTCCGCAGCCTGCAAGCTCAACGGCATGAACTACTCCACGTTCATGCATGGCCTGAAGACCGCCGGCATCGAGATCAACCGCAAGATGCTCAGCGAGATGGCCATCAACGATCCCGTCGCTTTCACCAAGCTCGTCGAGATCGCGAAGAACGCCTGATTTTATTCGCTAAAAAACACCGCTGCTCATGCAGCGGTGTTTTTTTATTTTCTGCACAAAATGTAGAAAAGATCATAACGACGGAAAGAGGAAGAAACGCATGAGAAAAACGCTCAAACGGAACCTGTCGTATGACGACAGGAATCACCTTTACTATGTCTCGCTCTACTACGACGGCGAAGACGGCAGGCGCGTGCGCCGCACGCGCACTTATCCCACGATGGAGCAGGCCGAGCAGGTCATTGCCGAGTATCGCCGCGCGCAGCTGCTCGGCGGCAGGAGCGCGCCGGGGGACATTTTTATGGAGGACTGGCTGCGCTACTGGATGGATGAGCTCATCAAGCCGAACTGCGAGGAAACGACGTGCCACGGTTACGAGAATATCTTGAATACCCATATGATCCCCTCTCTCGGCAGGCTCTACGTGCAGGACTTAACGCCCGTGCGCGTGCAGCAGTATTATGGCGAGCTGCGGCGAAAGGGCCTTGCCAACAACACGATCCGCAAGCACCACGTGCTGCTGCACGCGGCGCTCGGCGCGGCGGTAAGGCAGGGCATCGTGGGGGCGAATGTGACCTGCCTTGTCACGCCGCCCGCGCGTGAAGCGCCGCAGCACCGTTTTTACGATTCCAAACAGCTGTGCGCGCTTTTTCGCGCGAGCGAGGGCACAACGCTCGAGGTGGCCGTCAAGCTCGCGGGATGCCTCGGCCTGCGGCGCAGCGAGATCTGCGGTCTTAAATGGCGCAATGTCGATCTAAAGCGCGGCGTTCTGACGGTTTGCGAGGTGCGCACTGCCGTGAGCGGCAGGGCGCTTGAAAAAGCGCCGAAGTCCTACGCGTCCGAGCGGCGGCTGGCCTTTGGCGGCAATGAGGACCTCGAATCGCTGCTCAAGCGGCTGCACCGCGACTGGGAAAGGCGGCGGAAGCGGGACCCTAAATATAACCCCGAGGGCTACGTCGCCGTCAACGAGGCGGGAAAGCCTTATCAGCCGGACGTTCTGTGCCAGCGCATCGCGCAGTTCATCGCCGCGCAGGGCCTCCCGCCGATCTCGCTCCACGGGCTGCGCCACAGCTTTGCGAGCGTCGCCAACAGCCAGAATGTGCCGATGTTCAGCATCTCGAAGGCGCTGGGGCACAGCTCAACATCCGTGACGAGCGCGGTGTATATGCACCTTTTCGACGACGCGGTGGCGGACGTGGTCTCGCAGGTGGCGAGCGCCATCACAGGGACGGAGCCGTGAGCGTCAGGGAAACAGAAACGGCAGCGCGGGCAGGGCAAGAAGCAGCGACAGCAGCGCTTGCAGCGCCTTTCCCTTGAGATAATACCGCGCGGAGAGGGGAGAGGCCGCGAGCATGCTGCGCGTTTGAAAGTGGACGCTCATCCCGCCCCAGCCGAGCAGCGCCGCGCAGGCGAGAAAGCCTGCGCGCGAGCAGGGAAGCGACAGCACGCCGCTCGTGAGCTCTAAAAATCCAAGCAGCAGCGCGCAGGGGAGCGATGAGGCGAAGGCCTCCGGCAGAAAGTGCAGCAACAGCCGCGCAAGCACCGTGAAAAACACGACGAACGCGCTCATACCCTTGCCGGAAACAATGCAGGGAATATCGGGGTGCTGTTGTAAGTAGTCCTTTGCTGCCTCTAGTCGCCGTTGCAGCATCAGACTGGGAACAGTCCCCTTGACTTTGCAGCCTAAAACAACCACAGTGCAGGGCGTTTGTGGGGGATTCTGATAATATTGCACCATCTTGACGGAACAGAATCCAGCAAATGCAATGCCAGCGGTCAGGAGCAGGGCAAGAATGCTCAACACGCACTTTCCGCAGAGGTTGCCCCAGATACGGGAAAGCAGCTGCCCGAAAGGGCGGTGAAAGAGCGTCAGTAGAAAACAAATTGCTGAAACCGCCATGCCGAACAGATTTCCAGCGTTGAAAATCCGCAGAAAGAGCGGTGCAAAAAATAGGAAGAACAAGCCAAGTTCCAACAGCAGCAGAACATCATAGAGCAGCGTCCGAATGGATAGGGTCATCATCAATCCCTCACTTTAAGATGTAGTTGGTAATGCCGTTTTGCAGCCCGAAACTACGGGAAGCAATCCGAGCGTGTTTGAAATCTTTTCGCACCAGTTTTTGCAGGGCTTGCCCACTGTGATAGCCGTGAATCACTTCCACTTCTGTGACGGTTTTCGGGCAATGTTCCAAGACTTGTTTCAGCTTTGCCCGTGCCTCTGCAACAGAAAGCCCGTGCATCGCCACTATCCTTAACATCCGGAATGGTA
>OGZH01000815.1_pt1 | contig 21197 bp, 20 predicted proteins | sample 1576741 | NCBI WGS metagenome assembly OGZH01 (sample SAMEA3541560, study PRJEB24748) | human gut metagenome | biome: human gut; feature: human-associated habitat; material: faeces | place: China | collected 2012 | reverse complement strand
CTTGGGGTTCCAAAGGGGCCATTCTCTTTTGCGAAAGAGAATGGCCCCTTTGACTTGCACCCCTGCGCGGTCGCAGGGACACCCCTCCCGCATAGTGCGGGAGTATCATCAATCCTTTTGATAAACAGCAAGTCCAAACGCTAATTGAACATCCAGCTCCTGAGCCCGCTCAGCCTTTTGCTGGTCTTTAGCGCCAGTTTTATAATAGTACGGCGTCATGCGGAACAAAGATAGAATATCCTCATTACAGGATAAATGAATGATATCGCGCACTTCGCGCGTTTCGACGAGCGTGAAGCCCTCGGTCGTAAGCGGCGTGGGCGGGTTGTCGCGCGGCGTGTCGTAGATGAGCGCTTTGAGCTCCCACAGATGCTCGCGCAGGGGATAGGCGCGCAGAAGATAGCCGCCCGGCTTCAGCACGCGCGCAAATTCCTCCGGCACGAAAGGGGAGAAGATATTGAGCACCTCGTCGACACTGCCGTCTTCGACCGGCAGATGCGCGCACGAGGCGACACAGAGCGTGAAGTCCGGCGAGCGCTTCGATGCGTACTGGAGCGCAGTCTTCGAAATGTCGATGCCTAAAAGCTCGCCGTGCTTGCCCGCTTTTTCGATGGCGCGCAGAATGGCAAGAGAATAAATCCCCTCGCCGCAGCCTGCGTCGAGGACCGTCGCCTCCGGCGGCGTGAACTCCGCCGCGGCGTCCGCAACGGCGGCGATGAAGCGGTCGTAATAGCCCTTGTCCAAAAAGTCGCGGCGGGCGCGTACCATGAGCTTGTCATCCCCGTGGTGGCCCTGCGAGGAGTTGAGCAGGAGGTTGACGTATCCGCTCTTGGCGATGTCAAAGCTGTGGTTTTTCGGGCAGAGATAGGCCCCCGCGCGTTTTTCAAGCGCCCCAGCGCAGACGGGGCAGCGCAAATTGACCATCAGAACAGCCCCACCTGCTGCGGCACCTCGCTCCGGCCGAGCGAGCGGAGCTGCTGCTGGTTTTCCTCGGCCAGCGCGTCGGCGATGGCGATTTTGCGGACGATATTTTTCATCGTCTCGTCAAAGAGCGTCCCGTCGCGGTAGTCCGCGGGGAAGATGAAGTCCACGCGCCCCTTGGCGAGCAGGTCCTCCACGCCCGCGCGGTTGCTGTCCTGATACACGGCCACCGCCTGCCCGCCGTAGGCGCGCATCATCTTCATGCACGGCACGTCGGAAAGGCCGTCGCCGATGTAGATCATGTTCGTGAACGGGATGCGCTTGGAGTCGTCGGGCATCGAGGCGTTGAGCTCCTTATCCTTCGCGACGTCGAGTATTCCCTTGTTGATGCGGTAGACAAACTGGGTCTTGTTTGTGAAGTTGACGTCGAGCTTCGGCCACGAGGCGAGGCCCTCTTCGTTGTAGAAAAACTCACAGGCGTAAATTTCCTTAAATTCGTGGCTCACGCCGCTGCCCTCGATGATCTCGCGCAGGCCGGAGGAGAGCACGTAGTGCTCGATCTCCACGCCCAGCGTTTCGCCGAAGGCGTTGATGCGCGAGAACCAGTCCTGCACGCCGGGGAACAGCTCGATCGCATGCCCGCAGGAGACGAGGTAGTCGCGGTCCAGGCGGATGCCCTTTTTGCGGCACTCCTCGATCATCGTGTACATGTAGGCGAGCAGGCCGTCCATGCGGTTCTCAAAGCCGAAGGAATTCGCGATGCTCCAGAACTCGCCGGGCGTGTAGCCGAGCGAGGGGATGAACGTATAGTCCTGCATATCGGTCGTGCAGAGGGTCTTGTCAAAGTCGTAAAGAAAGGCGATGATGGGCTTTTTGTTCATGTCGTCTCCTTTTCACCGCGCTGCGGCCAAAGAAAAAATAAAAGGGCGGTCTGAAACCGGCACCTCTGTGGAGCCGGCCAAAACCGCCCTTTTGCTGTTACTCTTCTCCGTGATAGTTGCGGCCGAACTTGAGGTCATCCAGACGGATGGCATGGCTGGCCGTTTCCACAAACGGGCTGTCGTCCGGCTCGAGCTTCTCTGCCTTGGGCTCCTCAGCCTTCGGCGCGCTCTGCTCCTCTGCCGGAGCGGTCTCCTGCGCCTTTTCGGGCGCGGCCTCCTCCGCCGCGGGGCGGAAGGACGCGAGGATATTCTCCTCGATGGCGTTCACGTCGGCCTCGGTCTTCTGCTCGGTCTTTTCGCCGCCCGCGATCTCCTCGGGCGTCAGGTCGGGCGCGCGCTCGATGAGCGCAAGCTGCGCCTGCGCAAGCTCGCGCGTCTTCTGCAAAAATTCCGCCGTCGCGGCCTTGGCCGCGTTCAATCGGCGCTGCTCGAGCTCGACATCGCTCTGCAGCGCGCCGATCTTGGCGCGGGCTTCGTCCTCCGCGCCGGCGAGCACGGCCTTTTTCTTCTCCTCGGCCTCTTCGACCATGGTGTTGGCCATGCGCTGGGCGGTCAGGAGGGCGGCGCGCATGGAATCCTCCGTCGCGCGGTACTCCTCCACCTTGTCGACCAGCACCTTGAGCTTGGCCTTGAGGGCGGCGTTTTCTTTATAGAGCGAGGTATAATCGTCGGTCAGCTCGTCGAGAAACTCGTCGACCATCGCCATATTATATCCACCGAAGGCCGCTTTGCTGAAAGCGCGGCCGGAAACTTCCTGCGGTGTCAGCATGCTATCCCACTCTCCGTTTCTTTACAGGTAGAGGCCGTTATTTTCCAGCTCGTCGATCAGATCGCCCATGATATCCACATGATAGGGCGTGATGATGTACGTGTTGGCCGCGACCTTTTTGATCTTGCCCTCGCCCGCGTAGGCCACGCCGGAGAGGAAGTCGATCAGTCTTCTTGCAATGTCCTTGTTCGTGGACTCAAGGTTGATGACCACCGTGCGCTTTTCCTTCAGATGGTCGGCGATCTCGCTCGCGTTTTCAAAGCGCTCGGGCTTGACGAGCACGACCTTGAGCTGCGTGGTCGCGTTGATGTTCACGACCTTGTTGCGGCGGTCCTCCGCCTTGCGCTCGGCGCTGCGGCGGTCGGCAAAGGCGCCCGTGTCGCCGCGGTCTCTCAGATCGGGGAAATCATCTTCATATTCCTCGTCCTCATCCTCGTAGGGGTGAGCCCACTTTTTCAGATCATCCAAAATACCCATGGTATCAAGACCTCCTCGATCAAATCGTATAATTGCGGGCGCCGAAGATCGCCGTGCCGACGCGCACCATCGTCGCGCCTGCGCGCACCGCGTCCTCGTAGTCGCCGCTCATGCCCATTGACAGTATATCAAGTGTATTATCATACAACTTGGCATTGATGTCAACAAAAAGTGCATGAACTTTTTCAAAGTAGGGCAGGCTGCCGTGCTCGCCCTCGGCGACCGGCGGGATGCACATGAGGCCGCGCACGCGGACATTTGCGCACTTTTTGGCCTCTTCCGCCGCCTGCTCCAGGCTCTCGGGCGCAAAGCCGCTCTTGGCCTCCTCGCCGCCGATATTCACCTCAAGCAGGATATCCTGCACGATGCCCAGCTTCTCGGCCTGCTTGTCGATGGCGGCGAGCAGCTCGAGCGAGCCGACCGATTCGATCATCGCGACCTTGCCGACGACATTTTTCACCTTGTTGCGCTGGAGGTGACCGATAAAGTGCAGGGGAGCGCCGTCATAGGCGTGCTCGGCGAGCTTTTTCGTCATCTCCTGCTCGCGGTTCTCGCCCAGCACGTCGATGCCCGCGGCGATGGCCTGACGGCAGGCGTCCGCGTCGTTCATCTTGCTCGCGCCAACGAGGGTAATTTCGCTTACGTCGCGGCCCGCCTCTTTGGCGGCCGCGGCAATGTTTGCGCGCACGTGCGCGATGTTTTCAGCAATGCTCATTTCTAATCTACGACCTTTCCGTTATATAGCTCCCCTGCCGAAACGATGACCTCATCGTTCGGGCGCAGGGTGTAAAGGGACTTTTGGCTCTCCGTCGCGGCTTCAATCGTGCCGGGCTCCACCAGACAGTAGTCGCTGCCCTGATAGACGATGTTCACAGGCTTGAAGTACGCCACGCGCCCGACGAGGCAGTAAACGCCTGACACGCCGTTTTCATCCACGCGCAGCGCGTTTTTCGGCACGCGCAGGCCGTCGTACGCGCTGATGATGAGCTCGGCGTTCTGCTCGCGCAGCAGCGTCATGTAGGATAAGTACCGCGTGCTCTTGAGCACGATCAGGCATTTGCCGTTCTCCGCGGCGCTGATGCGCGTGAGCGTGACGGGCAGGTCGAAGCCGACGCCCGACGCCATGCGGAGCGTCAGCCTGCTGTTCTCCTTCAGGGACGCGGCGTTCTCCTCGTTCACGTTCGCGGCGAAGTACCACGCGCTGCCCTGAATGAGCTTGCCCACCGTGGTCGAAACGCTCTGCGGCGCGGCGGACGAAAGCTGCGAGGGCGTCATCGTCTCAAGGACCTCCGGCGTCAGCACGCTCTCGTACCCGTCGGCCACGGCGCTGTAAGTCCCCGACACGGGCGCTGTGATGCGCGTCGTGCCGCCGCTCGCCGCGCCCGAGAGCGCGGTGATCTGCGCGTTCAGCTCGTCGAGCTTCGCCGTTAAGTCATCGCTGCCGTTGTAGGCGTATTCGCGCTTCAAGACCGTCGTTTTGAGCTGGGGGATCAGCGTGTCGAGCGAGCTGTACGCGCCCGACTCGTAGGCCGCGCGCACGGAGATGATCTGCTCGCGGATGTCGGTATCCAGACGCAGCGCGGTGGCCGCGTCGCTCGAGGCGCTCTTGGCGTACTCAAGCTGCTCTTTCTGCGCGCGCAGTGTCTCGAGCTGCTGCGTGGCGTTCAGCGCGTCGGCCGAGCGGTAGACGGAGGCGATGGTGTCGCCCTGGCCCACGCGCTCGCCCTCGGCGTGCTTGAGCTCGATGAGCGTTTCATTGCAGTCCACGACCTGCTCGTCGCGCACCACGTAGCCCCGCAGGGCAATGGACCGCTCGCTGTGATAGCGGTGGACGAGCGTCGTCGTCTCGGGGCTGACAAAGTAGTTGTAGCCCTGCACGGCGAAATACCCGATGACCGCCAAAAGGAGCAGGATCGTGATGATCTTTGTGGAAACGGATGTAGATTTCATGGCACACTCCCGGATCAGGCGTGCTTACTCCTCGCTTTCCTCCGCGCCTTTGAGGTCGATGGCCGCGATGGGCACGATCGTTGAGATCGCGTGCTTGTAGAGCATCTGCTGCTTGCCGTCGCTCTCCAAGATGACGACAAAGCTGTCAAAGCCCGTGATGACGCCGCGCATCTGGAAGCCGTTGACGAGAAATACCGTCACGCTCGTGCGATTGCGGCGCGCAGAGAGGAGAAATAGGTCCTGAAGGTTTGCGATTTTTTTCATGGCTTTTCTTTCCTTTCTTTTTTGCGGACGGCTTGTCCGCGTTAAAGTCAGGATACGCCATAGGTATGGAGAATTTCTGTCGAAAAAGCGAGGCAATCGGGGAGAATCCTCGTTTTTTTCCAATAAAACCAGTGGATGCTGGGGTCGCGCCGCAGCCACGTGAGCTGGCGCTTGGCATACTGGCGGGAGCGGAGCTTGATCTCGTCGATGGCCTCCTCGCGCGCGGCCTCGCCGTCCAAGTAGGCAAGCGTCTCCTTATACCCGATGGCCTGCATGGCCGTCACGTCGCGGGGAAGTCCGGAATCGAGCAGCGCTCTGACCTCGTCGAAAAGCCCCGCCTCGACCATTTTGTCGACGCGGAGGTCGATGGCGCGCTTCATGTCGTCCCGATCCTCATAGGCAAGGCCGATGCGCACGGAATCGTAGCGCGGGGGGATGAGTTTCGTCTCCGCGTTGTGCTGTGCCATGGTCTTGCCGGTCTCGTAGTAGACCTCGAGCGCGCGGAGGATGCGCTTTTTGTCGTTCAAATGGAGATTTCCGGCGGTCTCGGGGTCGATGCGTCGGAGCTCGGCGAACATCGCCTCGCCGCCCTCCTTGTCCCAGCGGGATTCCAACTCCGCGCGGTATCTGCCGTCCTTGTCACCGCCGGCGAAGCCGTGACCGGCGAGCAGGGCATTGAGGTAAAGCCCCGTGCCGCCGACGATGACGGGCTGCTTCCCGCGCGAGAGGATATCGTCGACGCACTTCGCCGCGTCGTCCGCATAGCGGGCAACGGAGTAGTTTTCCCGCGGGTCGGCGACGCCGACCATGTGATGCGGAATGCCCTGCATCTCCTCCGCCGTCGGCGCGGCGGTACCGATGACCATGCCGCGGTAGATCTGCATCGAGTCGCAGGAGACGACCTCGCCGCCGAGCATTTTCGCAAGCTCGACGCCGAGCCACGTTTTGCCGCAGCCCGTCGGGCCGACGACGCATACGAGTTTCATCTTCTTCCTCCTGCGCTCACGCGCGCTTAAACATTTTTTCAAGCTCATACTTTGTGAGCTTCGCCTTCACGGGCCGCCCGTGGGGGCAGAACTGCACCTCGCCGCTCTGCACCTTGTCGACGAGCACGCGCAGCTCGCTTAAATCGCTCTTCCATCCACCCTTGATGGCCGCCTTGCAGGCCATCGTGTGCAGCAGCGCGTCGCGCGCGGCGGCGGGGTCGACGGTGTGGGCGGTGACGAGCTTGTCGGCGAGCTCTTCAAGCGCGGGGATGGCGTCGCCGCTGTCGATATCGGCGGGGATGGCGCGCAGGATCAGGCTCCCGCCGCCGAACTCCTCGCACTCAAAGCCGAATTCGCGCAAAAGCTCCAAATTCGCCGCAAGCGCGCTGTACTCCTCGGCGGCGAACTCCGCCACGAGGGGAGCGAGCAAGGCCTGACACATCAGTGGCTCCTGGTTGGCCTTCATGCGGTCGAAATTCACGCGCTCGTGCGCGGCGTGCTTGTCAATGAGCCAGACGTTTTTATCCTCGTCCTCGCAGACGATGTAGGTGTCGAGCACCTCACCCGCGATGCGCCACGGCGCGGCGGACGGGGGAACGAACGTCGTCTGCTCGATCTCGGGCTCTTCCTGCTTCGCAGGGGCAAACACGGGGACGGCGGGCGCTTCCGGCTCGGGCTCTGCCGCAGTCTCCGCCGCCGGTCCGATGATTGGGCCGGTCACGACGGGGCGGGCGTCTTCCTCCGGCATCGGCAGCGTGACGACCTCGTCGTCATGGTTTTCCACAGAATGGACAGACTTTTCCACAGGCTGTGACTGCTGTGCTGACAGTACTGGCGCGGACGCGGGCGTTTCATGGCGCACATAGTCGGAAAGCGCCGCTTTGCCGCCGCTCTGCGTGTCGATGGCGGGCACTCTCGTCTGCCACTGCGGGGCGGGCGAGGGCTTCACCGGCGCGCTTTGCGGCGCGGATACGGGACGCGCACCGGCAGGCGTATAAGCAGGCTTTTCCGCCGTCTTCCGGCTCTCGCGGTACTGCTGCGAGGTCATGTTGGCGAAGAAATCTCCGCGCGGATTCTGTACTTGAGACGCGGGCTTTGGCTGGGGGCGCTCGGCCTCTTCGCGCTTGTCGAGCGCGGCCATGACCGCGTGGTAAACGAGATCAAACACGCGCTTTTCGCCCACGAACTTCACGATGGTCTTGGCAGGGTGGACGTTCACATCCACCATGTCGCGCGGCAGCTCGACGAGCAGCACGCAGCCGGGGAACTTGCCCTTCATCATGCGGTTGGAGTACGCTTCTTCGAGCGCGGCGGTGAGAAGCTGGGATTTGACGAGCCGCCCGTTGACGAAAAACGTCTGCATGCCGCGCGTGCCGCGCGAGGCGATGGGCGAGGTCACAAAGCCCGTGACGCCCATGTCGCCGTCCGCGCCCTTGACCTCAAGGAGCGAGAGCGTGAACTCACGCCCGAGAGAGGCGTAAATGGCGGAGCGCAGCGCGCCGTCACCGGGGGTCAAAAGCGTCTGCGTGCCGTCCTTGATGAGCTTGAACGACACCTCCGGATGCGAGAGCGCAAGGTGGGCGACAAGGCCCGCGATGGCCGTGGCCTCCGCGCTGTCGCGCTTCATAAACTTTAAGCGCGCGGGCGTGTTGTAGAAGAGGTCGCGCACGATGATGCTCGTGCCTTCGGGGCAGCCCGCGTCCTCGACCGTGCCGGGGACGCCGCCCTCTAAGTGGAGCTTTGCTCCGCTGAGCGCGCCGCGCTCGCGCGAGAAAATGTCGAGCCGAGAAACGGAAGAGATCGCCGCGAGCGCCTCGCCGCGGAAGCCCAGCGTGCCGATGGCGGCCAAATCTTCCGCCGTGCGCAGCTTGCTCGTCGCGTGGCGCAGAAAAGCCGTCGGCAGCTCGCTTGGCGCGATGCCGCAGCCGTCATCGCTGACGCGAAGATAGGTCATGCCGCCGTTTTTCATCTCCACCGTCACGCTCTGCGCGCCGGCGTCAATGGCGTTTTCCAGCAGCTCCTTGACAACGCTCGCAGGGCGCTCGACCACCTCGCCCGCGGCGATGAGGTCGGCGACATGCGGCGATAATTGCTGAATATGGGGCATTGATTTCCTCCTTTTAGGAAGCGATGGTGAAAAGGGAAAGGGCATTGACGAGCATGTGGAGCAGGATCGACGTCCACAGCGTGCCCGAATGCTCATACGCCCAGGCGAACACAAGGCCGGGCACAAGGTATTGCAGCATCAAAATGAGATAGCCTAAGTCCCAGTTGGACACCGCCGCCGTCCACACGTGTAAAAACGCGAACAGCGCGCAGGAGAGGATATAGGCGAATATTCTGCTCTTTTCTTTGAGACACCCGAACACGAGGCCGCGGAAGAGCACCTCCTCCACAAACGGCGCGAGCAGCACGACGATCAGCGCCGTCATGCGCGGGGCGGAGGCCACCTGCGCGGCGATGGTCATGTCGTTTAAGTTCGTGCGGCTGTTAAAAAGCACGTTGCACACGCGGAATATTAGCTCGTTCGCGCCGTAGAAAACGAGAAGGCCCAGCAGCATCGTCGAAAGCGAGCGGTTCAGGTCGTCTAAAAACCGGCCCGATGTGTGCGCCAGATACGAGTGGAACAGCAGCACCGTGACGGCGAAGAGCGTGTAGTAATAGAGCACATTGCGCAGGGAATCGTTGATGGTGGTGTCGAGCACGACCTCCAGAAGGTCGAATATTCTTGTTGCCAAAAGCGGCATCACCAGAAGATAGACGAGGAAGAAGATCGTTCCGGCGACGCGCTCGGTGCGGTTCATGCCGCCGGAGGCGGTTTTCTTTTTTGCCATGGGGAGACCTCTTTTCCGGGGAAATTACGAAAGCTTCTGCTTGAGCTCGTAGAGGAGCTGCATCGCCTCGATGGGGGACATCGTGTCCGGCTGGGCGCGGCGGATGGCCGCGAGCACCTCAGCCTCGCCGATCGAGTCAAGGCTGACCTGCTCGGTCTCCTCGCGGGGCTTTGCCTGATACGCGCCGCCCTGCTCAAGCTCTTTTAAGATGACGTTCGCGCGCTTGACGACCTCGTTGGGTAGGCCCGCTAACTTTGCGACCTCGATGCCGTAGCTGCGGTCTGCCCCGCCGGGGACGATCTTGCGCAGGAAGATGAGCTCGTCGCCGCGCTTTTTGATGGAAATGCTGTAATTCTTTACGCCGGGAAGAATGCCCTCAAGCTCCGTGAGCTCGTGGTAGTGCGTGGCGAACAGCGTCTTGGCACCGAGCTTTTTCGGGTCGGCGCAGAATTCGAGCACCGCGCGGGCGATGCTCATGCCGTCGAAGGTCGACGTGCCGCGGCCGATCTCGTCGAGAATGAGCAGCGAGCGTGGCGTCGCCTGATGCAAAATCTCGCTCACCTCGGTCATCTCGACCATGAAGGTCGACTGGCCGCCGGCTAAGTCGTCGCTCGCGCCGATGCGCGTGAAGACGCGGTCGACCACGCCGATGCGCGCGCTCTTGGCGGGCACGAACGAGCCGATCTGCGCCATGAGCGTGATGAGCGCGACCTGACGCATGTAGGTCGACTTACCGGCCATGTTGGGGCCGGTGATGATGGCGGCGCGGTCCTCGCGCTCGCCCATATAGGTGTCGTTCGGGACGAAGAGCGCGTCCTTGAGCACGCGCTCGACGACGGGGTGGCGGCCGTCGTGAATTTCGATGACGCCGCTGTCGTCCACGCTCGGACGGCAATAGTTGTTGTTCACCGCGACGGACGCGAGCGAGCAGAGCGTGTCGAGCTCGGCGATGAGCCCCGCCGCGCGCTGGATGCGCACGCTCTCGGCGGTGACGGATTCGCGCAGGGCGGTGAAAATTTCAAATTCGAGCGCCTTGTCGCGATCTCCCGCGGTCAGAATCTCCTGCTCAAGGTTTTTAAGTTCCTCGGTGATGTAGCGCTCGCCGTTCACGAGCGTCTGCTTGCGGATGTAAGTGTCGGGGACGAGGTCCTTGAACGAATTCGAGACCTCGATATAGTAGCCGAAGACCTTGTTGTAGCCGATCTTCAGCGTGCGGATGCCGGTCTTTTCCTTCTCGCGCGTCTCGATGTCGGCGAGAAGCCCCTTGCCGCCCGACAAAATCTCGTGCAGGCGGTCGACCTCGGCATTGTAGCCCTTGCGGATGAAGCCGCCCTCACGCACGGAAAACGGCGGCTCGTCGATGAGCGTGTCGCGGATGCTCTGCGCCACGTCGGTGAGCGTGTCGAGCTCGTTGTCTAACTCATGCAGCCTGCCCGTCGTGAACGCCGTAAGCTGGGCTTTGACCTCCGTGATGCGCTCGATGGAGTTGCGCAGCGACGCAAAGTCGCGCCCGCCCGCCGTGCCGTAGGCAATGCGGCCGATGAGGCGCTCCATGTCGCTGATGCCGGAGAGCGATAGAATCAGCTCTTCGCGCGCGACGGTGTTCTTCGTCAGCGCCTCGACCGCGCCGAGGCGGCGCTCGATGGCCGCAACATCGCGCAGGGGACGCGTCAGCCACGCGCGCAGATTGCGCGCGCCCATGGCGGTCTTCGTCTTGTCGAGCACCCAGAGGAGGCTCCCGCGCTTTTCCTTGGCGCGGATGGTCTCGGTCAGCTCCAGATTGCGCCGCGCGGAGAGGTCAAGCTCCATGAAGCGGCCCTGCTCGTAGTATTCTAAATCCTTGATGTAGGAAAGATCGGTCTTCTGCGTCTCGTGCAGATACGAGAGCAGCGCGCCCAGCGCGAGCGACGCGGCCGGGTTGTTGCGCGGAAGGCTTGCAAAGCGCTCCTCGCCAAACTGCGCGCGGATGGCTTTTTCGCACGCTTTGAGCTCAAAGCGGTTCTCGCCGCGCTCGACCGCGCAGGACAGCTTATCGCAAAGGTATTCGACCAGCTCACCGTTGTCGTAAGCACCCGCGCTCAGCACCGCCTCGGCGGGGGAGAAACGGGATAACTCGTTATACAGGTGCTCTGCGCGGTCGTCGCCCGAAAAGGCGGTCACGTGCGTGTGGCCGGTCGTCATGTCGCAGAAGGCCGCGCCGGCGTTCTGCCCGTCCAAAAAGATGCCGCAGAGGAAGTTGCCGCGCCGGTCGTCGAGGCATGCGCTGTCGATGACCGTGCCGGGCGTGATGACGCGGATGATATCGCGCTTGACAAGGCCCTTGGCGAGCGCAGGGTCCTCGGTCTGCTCGCAGATGGCGACCTTGTAGCCCTTGGCGATCAGGCGCGCGATGTAGGCGTCGCTCGAATGATAGGGAATGCCGCACATCGGCGTCTGATCCTCCGCCGCCTTGCCGCGGTCGCGGGTCGTCAGCGTCAAATCGAGCTCGCGCGAGGCGAGCTGAGCATCCTCGTTGAACATCTCGTAGAAGTCGCCCAAGCGGAAAAAGAGGATCGAATCCTTATTCTGTTCCTTGATCTCCAAATACTGCTTCATCATCGGCGTGATCTCGGCCATGATTCGTCCTCGCTTTCTTTCTCTCTAAAATCTGAAATTTACACGGTAAAGTCGGAGCCCGCGGGCATTTCGCCGAGGCGGTTGCCGAGCTTACGTTTCAATCTTTCATAGGCTTCCTTGCCCGTGCAGTGGCCCGTGAAGTAGTGCGCGACCTTGTCGCCGCGCAGCTTTTCGCCCACGGCGTCGACCAGCTCGTCCGGCTCGCTCTTGCCGAGCGAGGGGTTATAGAGGTGGAAGCCCGCAAACACCGCGTCGGGCGCTCTGCCGAGCACGTCCTCGGCGCTTTTCAGGATATTCACGATGCCGCAGTGCGCGCAGCCCGCGAACAGCGCGGTCTTGCCGTTTTCCGCGACCAATAGATCCTGCTCGTGGCGGAACGTGTCGCGCGGATAGTCCTCACCGATCTTCTCGCGCAGCGTGTCGTTCGCGCCGCTCCACAGCTCGCGGCCCGGAACGGCGGAGAAAACCGTCAGTTCTTCGTCAAGCTTCTGCACGCCATCGCAGAGAACGAAGCGGTCCTCGTAATTCTTGAGCACCGCGTCCATGCCGATGTAGGCGCACTTGCTGGGCGTGACGACGTAGTACTGGCCCCAGACGGCCTTCTGCATATAGACCTTGGCGCGGTCGTTGAGCTTCAAGAACGCTTCGAGGCCGCCGCAGTGGTCGTTGTGCGCGTGGGACAAAAAGGCGATGTCGACCTGCGTCAAATCGACGCCGAGCGCCTTGGCATTGTCGATAAACTGCGCGTCGGGGCCCATGTCGAAAAGAATTTTGTGCTTGTCGGTCTCAATATACATCGACAGGCCGTGCGCGCAGGCGACGGTGTCTCTGCACGTGCTGTTTTCCATCAAAATGACGACTTTCATCAAAAAGCCCCCTTTTCTTTATTCCTCTACCGCTTCGCCGTAGAGTGCCCAGGTGTTGCTGTCGGTGATCTTCGCTTTGGCAAATGTGCCGATCAGGGCCTTGTCGCCCTTCATGCGCACGAGGCGGTTGCCCTCCGTGCGCGCGGCGAGGGGGAAGGCCTCGTCGTCGCTCTCGCCGTCGACCAGCACCTTGACCGTCCTGCCGATGTAGGCTGCGTGCTTTTTCGCGCTGATGGCGTTCTGCGCGTCGACGAGCTTTTCAAACCAGGCCTGCTTTTCCTCGCGGGAAACGGGATCCGGCATCTTTGCCGCCGGCGTGCCGGGACGCGGGGAGAAGATGAAGGTGAAAAGCGCGTCGAACTGCGTCTTTTCTACAAGATCGACAGTCTGCATCGCTTCGTCCTCGGTCTCTCCCGGGAAGCCGATGATGACGTCGCTCGTGAGCACCATGCTTGGCATGACGCTTCGCGCGTAGGCGATCATTTCCTCGTACTTTGCGCGCGTATAGGGGCGGTTCATCGCTTTCAGAACGCGGTCGCACCCGGACTGGACGGGGAGGTGGAGCTGCTTTGCAACGTGCTCGCAGCGTGCCATCGTGTCGAAAAGTTTGTTGGTCGCGTCCTTCGGCTGGCTCGACATAAAGCGGAGCCAATAGTCGCCGGGAATGGCGTTGATGGCGGCGAGCAGGTCTGCAAAGTCGTAATCGGTGCCCAAGTCCTTGCCGTAGCTGTTCACGTTCTGGCCGAGGAGGGTGATCTCCTTGTAGCCCTCGGCGATGAGGCCGCGGCATTCCTCGATGATCTTCTCCGGCTCGCGGCTGCGCTCGCGGCCGCGGACGTAGGGCACGATGCAGTACGAGCAGAAGTTGTTGCACCCGTACATGATGCTCACCCACGCGCGCACGCCGCCCTCGCGCACGATGGGGAGGTCCTCGGCGATGCGGCCATGCTCGTTCTCGATGGAGAAAACGCGCTTATTCTTCGTGTATACCTCGTGCAGCAGCTCGGGGAGGCGCCACTCGGCCTGGGGGCCGAGCACAAGGTCGACGTGATGGTAGGAATTTTTTACCTTATCGGCCACGACCTTCTGCTGCGCCATGCAGCCGCAGAGGCAGATGATCTGATCGGGCTTTGCGGCCTTCGTGTGGCTGAGGCGGCCCAAGTGGCCGTAAACGCGCTTTTCCGCGTGCTCGCGGATGGCGCAGGTGTTGAGCAGGATGACGTCGGCCTGATTTTCGTCGCGCGTGAGCTCGTAGCCCATCTCGCGCAGCATGCCCATGAGCACCTCGCCGTCTGCCACGTTCTGCTGGCAGCCGAACGTGTCGACCAGCGCGAGCGGCGTGCGGGTGCGGCGGTCGTTCATCTCGCGCATCTTGCGCGTAAATTCCTTCTGACGCGCGAGCTCCTGCTCGCTGACGATGACTTCTTTGCGTTCCAAGGGATGTTTCCTCCCGAATCTCGATAGTTTAGCAATATAGTATATCATGTTCGCGAGAGCGTGGCAAGGCCGCAGCGCGGCTTCCGGTGCGAAAAATCCACAGCTTTCGCAATTCCGGTGACTTTTCCGCACCCATGTGTTATGCTATGGAAAACCTGAGCTTCAAGGGAGGGCTTTCCATGGCGGCGTTTTATCAAAAATTTCTGCGCAAGCATCTTGACTTATCGTCTCTCAGCGTGATGCGGCGGGAGGACAACGATCCCTATTTCTGCACGCCCAAGGGCGCTTCTATCTTCGGCTGGGCGGGCGTGGACGGCATCCACTTCTGCTTTGTCCGCGGTTTTGGCGAAACGGTCTTCGCCGTAAGCCCGATGAACGGCGGCAAGGACTGCGTGCACGTCATCGCGCGCGATTTCAGCGATTTTCTGCGCCTGCTGCTCGCGACCGGCGACAGCGCGGCGCTCGAGCAGGCGTGGCAGTGGGACGAGGCGCAATTCGACGCCTTCCTTGCCGAGAATCCGCCGACGGACGAGCAGAAGGCGGTGCTCTCGCAGATCACCACAGTCTTTTCCCTCACGCCGATGGAGCGGCCGTGGCAATACCTGCGCAAGCTGCAAGCGGAGTTCGATCTCAGCAAGCTCAAATTCACCGAGGACTTTTATGATCCCGAAATGAACGGCGACGCGCCCGAACAGAAAACGGACTGGAAGGTCTACTTTGACGGCAGCTTTTGGGGCCACCACGGGCGCGAGCGCGCGGGCAGGGAAATGCCTGTACAAAAGTGGTTTTCGTGGGCGGGGCGCGACTGGTTCGTGCCGTCGGTTTACGTTTGTTCAAAGGGCATTGTCGTTGATTTTTGCATGCGCACGGAGGCTTCCGCGCTGCGCGGCTTTATGGAAAAGTGGGGGATCGATCCCGAAAGCGACGAGTCCATCGACTTCTCGCGCGACGAACGCGAACAGATGGAGCGCGAGCACCCGCTCAGCCTCGGTTTTACCCCCAGCCTCACCTTGAACGGTGCGAAGCTCCGCACGAGCCACGGCTGCGGCGTCATTTTCCTGCCGGAGCAGCCCGGCTTCTGCGCCGACGCAGAGCCCGCCATGGCGCACTACGGCCTTGACCGCGCGTATGGCTGGAGCATCCGCCGCGCGGCATTCCCGTTCGTCACGAAGCGCGCGCCGAAGCTCAAGTCGCTCGCCGTCACGATGACGGCGGACGAGGTGCGCGTCCCCGGCCCGCGTTTCCGCGCGGACAAGGCGGGCGATACGTTTGCCTTCTCCTACCGCGGCACAGAGTATACGCTCGCCGTACAGGAGGTCGAGCCGCAGGAACTGCCGCGCGAGCGGATGAATCTCGACCCGCGGTTCGACTATCCGACGCATTTCACAGCCATCAGCTTTACGCTCACGCCCGAGCCGCCGGAAAACTCGATCTTCGTCGAGGACTGCGTCGAAAGTGACCGCCCGCGCCAGGTCAAACGTGAGACCGCTTTCTTTGCGCCCGAGGCACAGAACGCCTTCTGCTTCGGCATCATCGGCGGCGCGGACGGGCCGGTCGCCATCGTCGTGGGCGAAGCGGCGCAGGGGAAGCTTCACACTGCGTGCTCGTCGCTGCACTTTGCGGCGGTCGACCACGTCGACTGGCGCGTCGGCTTCCGCGAAACTCCGTGGGAAGCGGGGACGTTCGCGCTTATCTAACTACTTTTTCTGCGATCTCCGGTACTCCGTCGGCAGGACGCCGAAGGCCTTGTGGAATTCGGAGGAAAACTTGCTCTGGCTCTCGTAGCCGACGGCGCGCGCGACCTGCGCGACGTTCTCGTCGCCCTCGAGCAGCAGCTTTGCCGCGTGCTGCATGCGGTGCTCGCGGATGTGCGAGGCGAGCGAGCTGCCGTAGACGGACTTGAAGAGCGCCTTCATCGTCGAGGGGTTCATCAAAAAGCGGCGCGACAGCTCGTCGATCGTCACGCGGCTTGAAAGGTGCTGCGTCAGATAGTCGTGCACGGCGCGGATGGTCTCGATCTGCTCACTCGTGCCGCCGCCCTCGTACACCTCGGCGTCGAGCGGGGGCAGGTGCGGCGCGCCGGTGGCGGCCTTGCTCTCCTCCTCGGGACACGAAATCTCCATCGTGCGCTCGATCATGCGGTGCAATAGCTGCGCCTGCTCGCTGTCCGATGCGCGGTAGTAGACCTCCTTCCCCACGCGGCGCGAGACGAGAAGTCCGCTCTCACGCAGCTGCCTCAAATGGTGCGACACCGCGGGCGAGCTCATACCGACCATCGCGGAGAGGTCGATGACGCACTCCTCGCAGTGGCACAGCAGCCAGAAAATGCGCACGCGGCTGCTGTCGGAGAGCTGCTTGAACACGTCCGCCACGGTCTGGAAGCTGCCAATCGTCTCCACCGATTCCTGCAGCTCCCGCATCGTGCCCTCGTCGCTGTGCTGGTGGGGTAAATGCACTTCGCTCATCGTTGTTCCACCTTTCTTTTTGGGTCCTGCGGGCGCGTCCGTATCCCGTTTGGAAGTTTGTTTCGCCCGAACGGAAGAGACATGCGTGCAGCCCTTGACTTTTGCCTTTGCGGACATTATAGTACGGTCATCAAGATTAAACAAGCACTTAATCGTTAAATATTTTGTGCCGAAAAGGAGAAACATACCATGAAAAAGACCTATCAGATCGAAGTCGACTGCGCCAACTGCGCCAACCTTATGGAAGAAGCCACCAAGAAGACCGAGGGCGTTGCCGACGCTGTCGTGAACTTCATGACCCAGAAGATGACCGTCGAGTTCGCCGAGGGTCAGGACCCCAAGGCCGTGATGAAGGCCGTCCTCAGGAATTGCAAGAAGGTCGAGGACGACTGCGAGATCTATCTGTAAGAGAGCTTCTCCCTCTCACGCCCCGGACGAACGCACCGGGGCGCTTTCTTAGGCAAAATTCAAATTCTCCCCCTTCAAGGAGGTCATCTTTAATGACGAAAAAGCAAAAAAAGATGCTTTACCGCATCCTGATCGCGGCGGTGCTGTTCCTCGCCGCGAAATTCATTCCCATGCCGATGCTCGTCTCCACCGCGCTCTACTTCGCCGCCTATGTCACCATCGGCTACGACATTCTGCGCAAGGCATGGAAGGGCATCTGCAACCATCAGGTGTTCGACGAAAACTTCCTGATGGCGGTCGCCACGATCGGCGCCATCGCGCTCGCCATCTATGAAAAGAGCGGCGACTATGCCGAGGCCGTGGCGGTCATGCTCTTCTACCAGATCGGTGAGCTGTTCCAGAGCTACGCCGTCGGCAAGTCCCGCCGCAACATCACGGCGCTGATGGACATCCGTCCCGACTACGCCAACATCGAGCGCGACGGCAAGCTCGAGCAGGTCGACCCCGACGACGTGGCCGTCGGCACGGTCATCACCGTCCAGCCGGGCGAGAAAATTCCTATCGACGGCGAGATCGTCGAGGGCGCGTCCACGCTCAACACCGCGGCGCTGACGGGCGAGAGCCTCCCGCGCGACGTGATGACCGGCGACGAGGTCATCAGCGGCTGCATCAACATGACGGGCGTTTTGAAGGTCAAGACCACGAAGGCCTTCGGCGAGTCTACGGTGTCCAAGATTTTGGAGCTGATGGAAAACTCCAGCTCGCACAAATCCCGCTCCGAAGCGTTCATCTCCCGGTTTGCCCGCGTCTATACTCCCGCCGTGTGCTACAGCGCGCTGGCGCTGGCCATTTTGCCCCCGGTCATCAATCTTTTGATGGGCAACGCCGCCTCGTGGGGCGTGTGGGTCTACCGCGCGCTCACGTTCCTTGTCATTTCGTGTCCCTGCGCGCTGGTCATCAGCATCCCGCTCAGCTTCTTCGCGGGCCTCGGCGGCGCAGGACACGAGGGCATTCTCATCAAGGGCTCGAATTACTTGGAGGCTCTGTCGAAAACCAAGATCGTCGTCTTCGACAAGACCGGCACGCTCACGCAGGGCGTGTTCGAGGTCACGGGCGTGCACCACAGCCCGATGGAGGACCGCAAGCTGCTTGAATACGCGGCACTCGCCGAGTGCGCATCCTCGCACCCCATCAGCAGGAGCTTGCAAAAGGCCTGCGGCGTGGAGCTTGACCGCTCCCGCGTGACGGACATCGAAGAGCGCGGCGGCCGCGGCGTGGTCGCGACCGTGGACGGCCACAGTGTGGCCGCGGGCAACGGCAAGCTCATGGATGAGCTCGGCGTCAAGTGGCAGGAGTGCCGCAGCGTCGGCACGATCGTCCACATGGCGGTCGACGGCGAGTACGCCGGCCATATCGTGATCTCCGACGTGGTAAAGAGCGACGCGCGCGATGCCATCGCGGCCCTCAAGCGCGCGGGCGTGCAGAAGACCGTCATGCTCACGGGCGACATCAAGAAGGTCGCCGATCATGTGGCGCAGGAGCTCGGCGTCGACGAAGTGCACGCAGAGCTGCTCCCGGGCGACAAGGTCGCGCGCCTCGAGCGCCTGCTGGGTGAAAAGGACAAGGATGACTGCCTCGCCTTCGTCGGCGACGGCATCAACGACGCGCCCGTGCTCTCCCGCGCGGATATCGGCATCGCGATGGGCGCGATGGGCTCCGACGCCGCCATTGAGGCAGCGGACGTCGTGCTGATGGACGACGATCCGATGAAGATCGCCAAGGGCATCCAGATCTCGCGCAAGTGCATCCGCATCGTGTACGAGAACATCGTCTTCTCGCTCGGCGTGAAGCTGACGTGCCTGCTGCTCGTCGCCATCGGTATCGCCAACATGTGGATGGGCATCTTCGCCGACGTCGGCGTGATGGTCTTAGCGGTTCTCAATGCGATCAGAGCGCTGCGCACTTCAAAAAACTGACAAAGTCAGTTTTTTGAGCAGAATTTCACTGCGCTCAGCGCACGCGCCAAAGGCGCGCACGTTCGCTCCGTGCAAAGTGTTTTTTGGCACGCACATGTCGTTCCAAAAAACGATTTCAATTTATTTGCGCCGTGCGCGGCGCAAAGTCTGCGACGCTTATTTTGCGGGCGGCAAAGTCTGCGACGCTTTTACAAACGAGAGGACGGCATTTGCCGTCCTCTTTTTGTTGTGCATTGCAATGCAGGCTTTCTTTTCGTATAATGACCGTATCAAAACGATTTTGGAGGACACCACCATGAAGGTCAGCGTGATCCAGATGAATATGCGCTCGCTGGAGAGCAAAGCGAACTTTGACCGCGCGGAGGCGCTCGTGCGCCGCGCTGTCGGGGAAAACGGCCCCGACGTTGTCGTCCTGCCCGAGACGTGGAACACGGGCTTCATGCCCGCGGGCGACCTTGCCGCGGCGTGCGATGAAAACGCGAAAGCCGTGCGCGCTCGTTTTTCCCCGCTCGCGCGCGAGCTGAACGTCAACATCGTCGCGGGAAGCGTGTCGAATCTCCGCAATGGCAAGATCTACAACACCGCCTGCGTCTTTGACCGCGCGGGCGCGTGCATTGCCGAATACGACAAGACCCATCCCTTCACGCCGATGGGCGAGCACGAGGTCTACACCCCCGGCGACCACCTCGTCACCTTCACGCTCGACGGCGTGCGCTGCGGCCTTCTCATCTGCTACGAGGTTCGCTTTCCCGAGCTGTGGCGCACGCTGGCGCTGCGCGGAGCGCAGGTCATGTTCCTGCCCGCCCAGTGGACGGCGGCGCGCCAATACCACTGGGAGACGCTCACCGCCGCCCGCGCGATCGAAAACCAGCTCTTTGTCGTCTCGTGCAACGCCTGCGGCGAGCGCGACGGCACGCTGTATGGCGGTTTTTCGCGCATCATCGACCCGCTGGGCGCGGTCTTAGTCCAAGGCGGCGGGGAAGAGGAGATCGTCACCGCCGACTTGGACCTTTCCTCCATCGCGCCCCTCCGCGCCCGCGTCCCCGTTTTCCACGACCGGCGGCCCGCGCTCTACCGGCTGTAAGGCATCAAAAAACGACAGCAAAAGAGGCATCAACAGAAATGAAGATCACCCTGCTTGCATCGTTTCTCGTCATGGCGGCGTATTTTCTCCTGCTGTACGCCGGCGTCGGGCTCATTCAGGAAAAGAAATTCTTCTCCTCCGCGCCGCGTGAGGTCTTCGCCGCCGTTCCTGAGAGAAAAGCCGAGCGCTTCCGCGGCGCGCATATCCTCGGCTGGTGCCTCGGCATCTTGGCGATGCTGCTGTTTCTCGGTGCGGCAGTCCTCGCCGCGTGGGACGGCGTTCGGAACGGTTTCACCTTCGGCGCGTTTTTCGCGCGCTACCTCGTCATCCTCTATGTCATGGTGGCCTACGACATTCTCTTTTTCAACTGGGTGCTGCTGTGCCATTCGAACTTCTTTCCTCATTTTTCCCCCGAGGTCAAGGGCATCGCCGCCCCGCAGCTGTTCGGGTACAACAAAAAAGCGCATCTTACGCACTTTCTGCTCTACATCCCCCTCTCCGCCGCCCTCGCGTGGGTTTGCACGCTTTTCTGAGGGACAATTTCACATCAAAAATTTAACAGGACAAGGAGATGCACACGATGAACCGCAAAAAGGGAAAAACGGCCCTCATTCTTCTGGTTGCCGTCCTTTGCGCCATCGTCCTGCTCGGCATCCGCGGGACACGAAAAAACATCGACAAAACGGTCCCCCGCAAGGGTCTACGAGGACAACCGCACGACTTACACGCCCTCCTCCATCACCATTTCCGGCACGCTCAAAAAGACGTGGTCTTCCACCAGCTTCGTGGGGACCTTTGCCATGGAAAGTTACGAGCCCTCGTGCAAAGACGGCGCAGAAGCTAAGATCAACTGGGTGGACAACGAGTATCCGATCCTCACCTTTTTCTATGCGGGCGACTTTTCACCGCTCGATGTGGAAAGTATCGACATCGACAAAGACATGGACCGTATGATGGTCACCCTGAACGACGGCACGATCATCGCCTCAGAAAACTACTTTGTCCCCACAGAAGCAATGAACGGCAACTAACTGTAATTTTTCCCGCCGCATTTGCCGCCTCCGGCAGTGAACAGGCCCTCCGCACCCCAAATCCACGCACTATCTCCCATCGCGTCCCCGCCGCATTTTCTGCCCTCACGGGCAGAAAACAGGCGCCAGCGTCGCAGACTTTCGCGTCCGCAGACGCGAAATAAATTTTAAT
>OGZH01000810.1_pt1 | contig 21277 bp, 21 predicted proteins | sample 1576741 | NCBI WGS metagenome assembly OGZH01 (sample SAMEA3541560, study PRJEB24748) | human gut metagenome | biome: human gut; feature: human-associated habitat; material: faeces | place: China | collected 2012 | reverse complement strand
ATAACCACTTAGATGGTTACGGTATTGACGCTCCAATAAATCCCCGTCAACTCCATATAAAACACCCAAGAGCTTGCAACTGATCGGATAGCTATCAATATAGTTCTTTTAAAAAAGACGCAAAATCCTGCGTCATACGAGTACCTTCAGCCACCATACGCCAGTTACGAGAGATATACTCATTATGCTTCTTTAAGAGCCAGCGACGACGACGAATATTAAGGAAGACCTTCTTGCCACGGAGAGGAAAATCCTGAACAATAACAGGGTCATAAAAGCCTTTACTCTCAGTATCCTGATCTGTATACTTCTCAGGAACCATATTTTTCTCCTCAAGGTAGAACACAACTTCATTTACACTTTCCTTCACATCAACAAGATCAAAGTAGTCTAAAGTGCCTTCAGGAAGAAGAAGGCGATAACCGTTTAACTCCATAAGCTATGAATTTGGAGACAAAGATAACAATTTATAAATTTACCCCTCAGGTTTTTACATTGACCCGAAAAACTTGGGGGAATTCCCATTTACACCTACATTCCAAAGGTTTCTTCCCGGAAATAGAAGTGCAAGACTTTCCTATTCGTGGCAAAGCTGTATATCTACGCGTCAAGTGCCGTCGTTGGGAAGACCCGGAAACAGGACAATATCTCAGACTCCTCTAAACTGTGCTCTGAATGCTTTAATTTTTCGGACTGCCCCGATAAATACTTCTTGCCAGCAATTTTGGGGAGGATGACTGCTAGAACTTTACATAAAAAAAAGAGATGTGTCAATTTCGACACATCTCTTCCATATATACTAAATAAGATTTGTACTCAGCATTTAATATTCAATTCATCCAATATCTTCCGCATTGCTTCAAAAGTCGTGATTCTGGTAGGCACTAATGGTAGGCGAAGTTTGTTCTCAATCATTCCCATTGCATTCAACATGGCTTTTACTCCGGCTGGATTACCGTCTACAAAGAGTAATTTGAATAATTCTGCAAATTTGTGGTGGATGGTCAGCGCATTTGAGTAATCTCCTTGCAATGCCAGACGTACCATACGACTAAATTCACGCGGAAAGGCATTTCCTATGACCGAGATGATACCAACGGCTCCTAAGGTAATCAGAGGGAAGGTAATGCCGTCATCGCCCGAAATAACGTCAAAATTGGCGGGTTTATTTTTAATGATGTCATCCATCTGGCTGATATCTCCCGATGCTTCTTTAATTGCTATTACATTCTTAAAGTCGCGTGCGATGCGCAAGGTTGTTTCGGCTTTCATATTTACTCCGGTACGTCCCGGTACATTATAAAGTACAATCGGAAGGTCAGTAGCCTCGGAAATCGCTTTATAATGCTGATAAATCCCTTCTTGGGAAGGCTTGTTATAATAAGGAACAACAGAAAGAATGGCATCCACTCCGGTAAAATCGTCATTCTTCAGAGTTTCTACTATGGCGCGAGTGTTATTTCCACCTACTCCAAGCAGAATAGGTATTTTCCCATTCACGCGCTCGATAACCATTTTCTTGATTTTCTTTTTTTCTTCTTCAGTCAGCGTCGGAGTTTCTGCTGTAGTGCCAAGCACGCATAAAAAATCAGTGTTGTTTTGGAGCTGATAGTCTACTAAACGCATCAATGCATCGTAATCAACGCTTTCATCCTCTTTAAATGGAGTAATCAGCGCTACCCCCATTCCTTTCAATCTAGTCTGTATCATGAGTATTATAAAGTAATCTCTAATTAAACGACTCGCAAAAGTACGATTTTTTTCAATTTACCATACAAATATAAGCCATAAAAAAGCTTTTTGTAGAAATTTGTTAGGATATGAGTGTCAGAAACTCATCTTCGCTCATGAGCTTTATCCCTAATTTATGAGCTTTTTCCAATTTGGCGGGTCCCATATTCTCGCCCGCTAGAATAAAGCTGGTTTTGGCAGAGATACTGCCTACATTTTTTCCACCGTTTTTTTCTATCAGCTCTTTGTATTCATCTCGTGAATGATGTGTGAAAACACCGCTTATGACAATGGATTGTCCTGCCAACTTATCCGTATATCCGCTTAAATCTTCTTCTCTGCGATAGAGCTGTAATCCGGTGGATTTCAAACGTTCTATCAACTCGCGGTTCAATGGATTTGCGAAATACGTCAGAATGCTTTGTGCTATTTTTTCCCCGATTTCATCGATGTTTATCAGTTTTTCGAGGTTGGCATTTTCCAGCTCGTCTATGTCATTAAAAGACTTGGCTATTTTCTTGGCTACAGTTTCGCCTACAAAACGGATGCCTAAAGCGAAGAGCACTCTTTCAAATGGAACCTCTTTGCTCGCTTCGATTCCTTTGATGATATTCTCCGCTGATTTTTCACCCATACGGTCCAGGTTCTTAATATCATCTGCTGTGAGCTGATATAAATCTGCTGTATTCTTGATTAGTCCCAAACGGTAGAACATATCTACGGTTTCCGGGCCTAAGCCATCTATATTCATTGCCTTACGGCTAATGAAATGCTCTATCTTACCTTTAATTTGAGGTGGGCAGGATGTTTCGTTAGGACAATAATGGGCTGCTTCCCCTTCGTATCGTATCAGTTTACTGCCACATTCGGGACAGTGAGTGATAAATTTCACTTTTTCACCGATAAGCATGCTGCGGGCGTCTTTGTCTACTCCCGTAATTTTAGGAATGATTTCTCCACCTTTCTCTACATAAACCATGTCTCCGATATGTAAATCCAGCCCTTCAATAATATCGGCATTGTGCAGAGAAGCCCTCTTCACGATAGTGCCGGACAGTTGTACCGGATCTAAATTGGCAACAGGAGTTACGGCTCCGGTGCGTCCTACTTGATAAGTGACCTTGTTTAAACGAGTCAAGGCGCGTTCTGCCTGAAACTTATATGCTATAGCCCATCGGGGAGATTTTGCGGTAAAACCGAGGTTTTTCTGCTGGCGCATACTGTTGACTTTTAAAACAATACCGTCTGTTGCTACCGGCAAGTTCTTTCGTTCGGTGTCCCAATATCTGATATATTCAAATACTTCTTCCAGGCTATGAGCCTTTTTCATGTGTTCCGAGGTTTTAAATCCCCAGCCGGCTGCTGCTTGTAAATTTTCATAATGTCCGTCACAGGGCAATTCTTCTCCTAACAGATAATACAAATAGGCATCAAGCTTGCGTGAGGCTACAATAGCGGAATTTTGCAACTTTAAAGTACCGGAAGCTGCATTGCGCGGATTGGCGAAAAGCGGTTCTTCACGCGCTTCTTTTTCCCGGTTCAGTTCTTCAAACACTTCCCAGGGCATTAATATTTCTCCTCTGATTTCAAACGACTCAGGATAGCTGTCGTGGAGCACTAATGGTATCGTGCGGATCGTTTTTACATTGTCCGTTACATCATCACCTTTTTCACCGTCACCACGGGTTACGGCACGTACCAATTTGCCGTTTTCGTAGGTCAGTGAAATGGATGTGCCGTCGTATTTCAATTCACAGCATATTTCAAAGTCTTCGTTCAGAGCCTTCTTCACCCGGTCATAAAAGTCTGTCACTTCACTTTCCGAATAGGTGTTTCCCAATGAGAGCATGGGATATTTATGGGCTACCTGTGTGAAGTTTTTATTCAAATCGCTTCCTACGCGCATGGTAGGCGAATTGTCGTCCTGGTATTCGGGATGTTCCTTTTCAAGATCTTGTAATTCGCGCATCCTGTCATCGAACTCTTTGTCTGATATTTCGGGAGCGTTCAATACATAATAATTGTAGTTGTGCCGATGTAAGTCGGCGCGTAGCTGGTCTATCTTTTCTTTTACTGTCATAACGATTTTGGAGTTTGGACACAAAAATACGGGTTTCTCCCGAATATTTTTTGCTTTTACTCTTAACTTACACTATTTTTGCGGAAAAAATAAAATATATGCGTATTGATATCATTACTGTTCTGCCGGAAATGATTGAAGGCTTCTTCAATTGCTCTATAATGAAACGTGCTCAAAATAAAGGGCTTGCAGAAATACATATTCATAACCTTCGTGATTATACTGAAGATAAATACCGTCGGGTGGATGATTATCCTTTTGGTGGTTTTGCCGGAATGGTTATGAAGATAGAACCTATAGAGCGCTGCATTAATGCTTTGAAAGCCGAACGGGAGTATGATGAGGTCATTTTCACGACTCCGGACGGTGAACAGTTTAACCAGCCTATGGCTAATACGCTGTCTCTCGCTAAAAATCTTATAATTCTTTGCGGGCATTTTAAGGGAATTGATTACCGTATCCGCGAACATCTCATAACGAAAGAAATCAGTATCGGAGACTATGTATTGACTGGTGGCGAACTGGCGGCGGCCGTTATGGCCGATGCTATTGTACGTATTATTCCCGGAGTTATCTCTGACGAGCAATCGGCCCTTTCCGATTCTTTTCAGGATAATCTGTTAGCTGCTCCCGTTTATACGCGCCCGGCTGATTACAAAGGATGGAAAGTTCCGGAAATTTTACTATCCGGTCATGAGGCTAAAATTAAGGAATGGGAGCTGCAACAGTCATTGGAAAGAACTCGGAAATTACGTCCGGATTTGTTAGGTGAGTAATCTGTAAGATGTAAATAAAAATAAAAAGGGCATTCAGTTTGAATGTCCTTTTTTATGAAAATAGTTTGCGAATGGCTATGCTTTGTTATTCGTCATACCTCAAGTGCACCAATTATTTCTTTAACTGACTTATATCCGTGTCTGTTCAGATAGTCATCAATACCTTCTGCGACCTTCACGGTGATTGCCGGATCAATAAAGTTTGCAGTACCGATTTGAATGGCAGAGGCACCTGCGAGCATAAATTCCACAGCATCTTTCCAATTCATGATGCCCCCTAAACCTATGACCGGTATTTTTACTGCCTTAGCAACCTGCCATACCATACGGAGTGCAATAGGTTTCACTGCTGCTCCGGACATGCCGCCTGTTACCGTGGAAAGGATGGGACGTCTGCGTTCTGCATCTACAGCCATTCCTAACAAGGTATTGATGAGTGATACGCTGTCTGCACCGCCATTTTCAGCAGCACGTGCTATTTCTGTGATGTCTGTAACATTGGGTGACAGTTTTACGATAAGTGTCTTTTTGTAAACTGAGCGTACGGCTTTTACCACTTCCTCCGCTCCTTTGGCTGTGACGCCAAATGCCATTCCACCTTGCTTTACATTAGGGCAGGATATGTTTAATTCTATGGCAGGAATATTTACAAGTTCATTAATGATTGCAGCCGTTTCCATATAATCTTCGATAGCAGAGCCTGAAACATTCACAATCATATTGGTTTTTATATCCTTGATACGCGGATAGATATGTTCAACAAAGTAATGTACACCCTTATTTTGCAGTCCCACAGCGTTTAACATACCTGATGGAGTCTCTGCCATACGCGGATACGGATTACCTTCACGTTTGTGAAGAGTAGTTCCCTTTACAATTATACCACCTATTCGCGATATATCGATGAAATCGGCGAATTCTTCACCATATCCAAAAGTTCCGGATGCTGTCATCACCGGATTTTTCATTTGCAATTCACCAATGTTTACACTTAAATCTGCCATAATAGTTTGTTTATATTAAAAACCGGACCTTCTTTACATACGCATAAATGACCTTCTGTGGTATTTTCCACACAACATAAGCAAGCGCCTATGCCGCATGCCATCATGTTTTCTAAAGACACTTCACAATTAGTGCCTTTACTTTTGGCATATTTGGCTACAGCCATCATCATTGGTTTAGGACCGCAGGTATATATTTGTTCGAAGTTCACCTTGCTCAATATAGAATGTTGGGTGACATATCCTTTTTCGCCATGACTGCCGTCTTCCGTGGTGGTATATACATCTCCATAGGCAGCAAAATCTTCTAATTGCAACAAGTCTTTATCGCTTCTGGCACCTAATAAGAAGGTGGGTTTGCTTCCGTTTTTCGCCAATTGCTCGCCTAAATACAACATCGGTGCTGTACCTACGCCGCCACCTACTAATAAGAGCTTATCCGAGGGCTTTTCAGGCATTGTGAAGCTGTTTCCTAATGGAAGTACCACATTGATTATATCTCCTTGTTTTGCCGCTCCTAATCGCTTGGTTCCATCTCCTACAAGTTGGATTAGAAACCACACCTCATTCCGTTGTTTGTCTACATAATTAATAGAGATAGGGCGTCGCAGGAAAGTAGTGGGTGAACCGTCTACGCGAATTTCGGCAAATTGTCCCGGAAGCATTTCCGGGAGCAGAGACGGGGAAGTCAATTTCAGCAGCGCATAATTGGCATGCAGCCGGACGTTCTCGGTCACTGTCAGATCTAAAATATATTTTTTCATATTATCTATAAAGAAGGATTATCTTTTGACTGCAAAGATACGGGAATTTGTGCAAATAGCCGTAGTTGCCTCTTAATTTTCCGGTTTGAATGTTTCATAAGTATTATCATCAAAGAAAATTCTTATTTCTGTTATTTTTTTAGGCGGTCTTTCTTTATAGATAATTTCTTGTTTTACAATCTCTTTAGGCGTGTTTACTGGAGCTTCTAACGCGATTTCCTTGCGATTTTCCGGAGTGCTTGGCTCATTGGACGGATTTTCTGGATTGTCAGCAAATAAAGGATAGTCGAATCCGTTGTTTTCAACAGATGGAGAATTATTGCTCATGTTTCCTTTTCCTGTTAGCAGCCATTCAAGGTTGATGTCATTATACCGCTTGTGAAGTTTCAGAATAACTTCTGTACTTGGGTTATTACGGGAAGCTAATATATGGGAAATAGTGGCTTGAGCTACTTCTATACTTTCGGCAAATGCTCCGGCAGTTAACTGCTCCCTGTCCATTATCATCTTAAATCTATCCTTTATACTCATGGCGTAGATATTATTACAATTGTATAAGTCTTTAAATCCGATTACAAAAGTAAATAATAGGATTTACAAAAACAAATTACCGATGTAATAGTTTAAAATTTACAATTATACTCAGTAAATTTACTTATGTCAAACTTGTATTTGTAAAGAGGTTATTTTTCATGAAAAACATCTCTAATGTCAGCTTTAATAAAATACATTATTGTGCTGATTTACAGTTTAATATATTGTATTATAATAGGAGTATTGCAGATATTACAAATGTTTTGACGTCTATTTCTTATATTTATAATTTAAAAGTCTAATAAATAGTTATATATATCAGATTTATAATGATATACACTATGATTAATATGTTGTTAACAGCTCACAGGATAAAGATGTAATAATGTATATAATAGACGTAAACACCCCTATTTACAAAAGTGTTAATCATCTATTATGTATGCATGTAATATATTTAGCTTTGTAATATACATATTTGTAAACACTGCGTATTACATTGGTAATGCTTCATAGTTGTATAGTACAACTATTCCTCTATCCGGTTTATAAATCCTGGTAAAGTAATACTCGATTCTAAAAGAAAATTGGTGACAAAATTGGGAAGCGACTCTATGTTATCAGTCTTATGAAGGTCAACAATAAATTCTTTGCTTTATTTCAATATAAATACCCGAATGATTGAAAAGAAACGATTCTCAGAGGCTTATTTTGAATGTATTATACTGTATTATAGTATATTATGTGTATATTTAATTGCCGGATAAATCATGATAATAGAAAAAAAGGGGGAAAATCCCCCTAAATATGATAAAATGACACATAAATAAATCATTTTCGTATTTTCTTCTTTTATTAAAAAGATATGGAATGAGAAAATCAATGCAGGATTTTAAAGACCAATTCCCGTAAAAGGTCGCTATCGTTTAAGGAAGGGTTTCCTACTCCTTTAGACTTGGCATCTGTATATCGTATCTCTCCGATGATCTGCATGGTTTTTATTCCATTGTACATCCTCATGGCATTTAGATATTCGCGAGACTGCCACGGGCTCTTCAGACCTAAGAATGCTGCGATGCCTTGCTCCGATTTTTCGGGGGCATAATAGGCCAGCATCAGATTGGAAAAGAATCCGAAAAGTAAAGATAAAGTCATTTGAATCGGATTGGTTTTCGGATTTTCTTCAAAATATTTTATTATTCTGTTAGCCTTTAGAACATCCTTTTCCACGATGGCGCTGCGGAGTTCAAAGTTATTATAATCCTTGCTGATTCCTATGTTGCGTTCTATCTGTTCGGGGGTGACACGTGTCTGACCTTTTGGAAGTGTAATAATCAGTTTTTCCAGTTCTCCGGTAAGGCGGCTGAGGTCTGTCCCTACGAAGTCGGCAAGCATGGAAGTGGCTTTCGGTTCAAGGTCTATTCCTTTACGTTTCATATAGGATGTGATGAATGCCGGCAGTTGGGACTCTTTCACTTTCCTGGACTCAAACAGTATGCCCGACTTCTCTATTTCAGCTGCGAGTTTTTTCCTTTTATCCAATACGCCATGTTTGTGGCATATTACCAATATTGTAGATAGCAAGGGCTTTTGAAGGTAGTAGGAAAGCTCGTCTATATTGCGTATGTTCTGTGCTTCCTTCACTACTACCACTTGGTGCTCGGACATCATGGGATAGCGTTTGGCGGCATTGATAATTGCAGCCACGTCCACATCTGCGCCATATACAACGGTGAGGTTGAATTCTTTTTCGGTTTCATTCAGTACGTTGTCCGTTATATAATCCGAGATGAGGTCGATGTAATACGGTTCTTCGCCCATCAGGTAATAGATGGGACGATATTGCCCGGCTTTCAGTTCCCTTAAGATATCATCGCACGTAATTTCTTGCTTGGCCATATTTCTTGGTTTTACCAGTCGAATTTCAGATGTTTTACGGTTTTCTTCGCGTCAATAATCATGCGCAGAGATGCAATGCCGATTTCAACATGTTCCTTTACATAGTTTTGGGTTACTATGTTATCGCTTTTATCGGTTTTGACGCCTTCCGGAATCATCGGTTGGTCGGACACCAGCAACAAAGCTCCGGTGGGGATATGATTGGCAAAGCCGCAACTGAACAAGGTTGCCGTTTCCATATCGACTGCCATGGCACGGGTTTTTTTGAGATACTCCTTAAAGTCCTCATCGTGTTCCCAAATACGGCGGTTGGTGGTATATACAGTACCGGTCCAGTAATCGCGGGCATGGTCGCGAATGGCGGAAGAAACGGCACGTTGCAGCATAAAAGCCGGCAGTGAAGGAACTTCCGGCGGGAAGTAGTCGTTTGAAGTACCCTCACCGCGGATGGCGGCGATTGGAAGGATAAGATCCCCTATCCTGTTTTTCTTGTCGATGCCTCCGCACTTGCCCAAAAACAGGCATGCTTTGGGCTGAATGGCACTTAATAAGTCCATGATGATGGCGGCGTTGGGGCTTCCCATTCCGAAGTTCACGATCGTTATTCCTTCCGCACTGGCCGAAATCATATTAGCGTCCCTGCCTAGTATGGGAACATTGAATTTTTCGGCAAAAATTTCGACATACTTGTTGAAGTTGGTCAACAGAATATACTCTTCAAAATCCTCCAGGTTACGTTTTGTGTAACGGGGCAGCCAATTAGCTACGATTTCTTCTTTTGTTTTCATAAGATTTCATTAAATTTGTTCCGTAAAACCGTTAGGGAACGATTATTTAACTCACAAAAATACAATAAAAAAGTAAAAACAAGAAATTAAAATAGAATGTTCTCACTGAACCTGCCGGCGTTTGAAGCCAAGATTATTACAAGGGATGGAAAAAGAAGTATTTTCGATGTTATCCGCCGCCGATATGTTGCCTTGACCCCGGAAGAATGGGTGCGGCAGCATTTCGTACATTTTCTCATGACGCATAAGGGCTATCCGCAGGCACTGATGGCAAACGAGGTGCAGGTGCAGTTGAACGGTACTAAAAAGCGCTGCGATACAGTTCTTTACAGGCGTGACCTTACGGCACGCATGATTGTGGAATATAAGGCTCCCGAGGTGGAAATCACTCAGAAGGTCTTCGACCAGATTACCCGTTACAACATGGTGTTGAAAGTGGACTATCTGATAGTAAGTAACGGTATCCGGCATTATTGCTGCCGTATGGATTACGAACAGAACAGTTATACTTTTTTACAAGATATTCCAGACTACGCAAGCCTCTGATTTTACCGGCTGAATGAACCGTAATGAATCAGGGAGTGAATGCCTTTCACTCCCTAACTCATTACATCCCCTTTCAGAACACCTTCCTGAGAGGATTGAAAAGAACGGCAACCATGTAAACACGATAGCAAAAAAGATGCACTTCCCCCACTCTTTCCTACTTCACTTCGTCGTATACCATCCGGGAAATGTGTGCGATGATGGCGGCATTCTCTTCGTCCGTTTCACTTGAGTCCGTTACGAAGACAGCGATATAATACTTCTTGCCACCGGGCATGATTACTATTCCGGCATCATTATCTGCCGTCTTCACGCCTTTCGAATTACGGTCAGAAGAACCGGTTTTATGCCCCACAACCGTATTGGAAGGCAATAAGCCTTTTAGTTTGTTGCTTCCTGTGGTTGTTTCTGTCATAGTTTTCCAAAGGAAATCCCGGTACACGGGGGCGAATAAATCTTTCTCATCGGCCATTTTCAGTAACCGTACCATTTCAGAGGGGGTGCTCCAATTGGAGTATGCCTTTGGGGGATTCCGGTGCATGGAGTCTTCCGTTTCGGACAAGTTGAAATCATTGATGCCCAATTTCCTGATGTACTGATGAATATGCCCTATTTCACCGGCATATTCTATGAGGATGTCGCAGGCATTGTTATCGCTTAGCGAGATGCTGTATTGTAAAAGCTCTCCCAATGATATATCCAGATCTTGACCGGAATGCTTTTGCCGCAGCGGACTGTAGGTATTTGGCTGTAATTGGGAAGCTTTTACATGAACAATATGTTTCAATGGGATTTCCTCTCTGTTCATTTTATCCAATACGGCCAGGGCTACATGGAATTTGAATACGCTCAGAAGCGGATAGTGCATCTCGTTGTTGTGCAGTATGGTTTCGTCTTTGTCTGTCAGTACGGCTACGCCGACCGTGGCTTTCTTCCCTTTAAGGAAACCGGCAATTTTGCCTTCCAATGCCTGCTGTTGTGCTTGTAGAACGATGTTTATGCTGAAACACAACACGCCTATCAAAGTATATCTAAGCTTCATATTATTAATTTCATACATTTGTTCGAGTCACAAATGTATGAAATTAATTTAAAGAGAAAAACTGCATTTCCTTATTTGCCCTTATTTTTTCCGAATTTTTCCTGCAGCTTTTGCATCAGCTCATAGAAGTTGGGAATATAGACCGTTGCCAGCAATGTATTCAGCGCCATACCGAATACCACTGCCGCTCCAAGGGCGACGCGGCTTCCCGCTCCCGCCCCTGTGGCGAACAGAAGCGGCATAACTCCCAATACAAACGCCAATGAGGTCATCAGAATGGGACGAAGCCGGATATGTCCTGCCTGGAACGCGGCGTCACGGATACTGTTGCCCTGTGCACGGAAGTCGCGTGCAAACTCCACAATCAGGATACCGTTTTTGGCGGATAGCGCCACTAACAGGATTATACCGATTTGCGTATAGATGCTGACCGGAGTTCCCATCACATAGCAACCCAGCATTGCGCCGAGTAATGCCACCGGAATTCCCATTACTGCTGCCACCGGACTTGTCCAGCTTTCATACTGTGCGGCAAGTACAAGGAAGGCTACTAACAACGCCATGATAAAAACTACGGTAGTGGTGGTTCCTGCCTGCGTTTCCTGGTAGGCAACGGAAGTCCATTCATAGCCGAATTCATTGCCGAGTTGGGTCTTTATCAAGTTTTCCGCCTGCTTGATGGCTTCTCCGGAACTGCTTCCCGGGGCTGCATTGCAGGTGACGGATGCGGTAGAGTACATATTATACCGGTTGATTTGATCCATACCCAGTTGCTCGTCTATCTGTGTGAAGGAAGAGAAAGGAACCATTTCTCCCGAAGCATTGGGTACGCCTAACTTGAGGACGTCGTCGATAATGCGTTGGGCACGGTCGCCGGCACCCAGTTTCACCTGATATATACGTCCGAACTGTACATAATCATTAACGTAGGCTTCTCCCATATAATATCCTAAAGCCGTGAAAACACTGTTCAACTGTATGCCCATCAATTGCACTTTGTCGCGGTCTATATTCAGGAAATATTGGGGGACATTGGCCTGATACTGGCTGCTGACGGATGCCAAAGCCGGATAATTGCGGTAATTTTCCATTAAAGTTTCCACGGCACGCTGCATTTCGGTGGCGCCGAGATTGTTACGGTCTTCCAATTGCAGTTGCAGTCCGCCGGTAGCGCCCAGCCCCGGAATGGCAGGCGGAACCATTGCAAAGACCTCAGCTTCCTGAATGCCATAGGCTTCCATGTTGAAACGATCGACAATGGCCGCTGCCGTGTGTTTTTTCCCCTTACGCTCATCCCAGTTTTTCAGGACTACGAAGTAGGTAGCGGCATTACTCTGCTCTCCGCCACCCATAACGGAAAAGCCGGATATGCCGATGTAATCCTTTACTTCGGCATAGGTGTCGAGCAGAGCGTTTATTTGTTTCCCCACCTCTTGCGTGCGCTCCAGGCTCGATGCAGGTGGAAGTTGCACAACAGCGAGGAAATATCCGTCGTCTTCTTCCGGTATGAAAGTAGAGGGCCACTTAACGAACAGCAACACAGCGATTATGGTAAATGCAGCGTATGAAATCACTGCGGCAAAAGGTCTTTGCAGCAGATAGCCCACTATTTTGTCATACATTCCTTGTGTCTTGTCATACAGACGGTTGAAGCCTTTATACAGAGGGAATTTCGAGGGTTTGGTGGGCTGGAGCATCAATGCGCAGAGTGCGGGCGTCAGCGTCAGTGAGTTGATGCCGCTTAGCACGGTACTGGCAGCAATGGTCAAGGCAAACTGCTTGTACAATTGTCCCGAAATCCCGCTGACAAGCATGGTAGGGATAAATACGGCAAGCAACACCAGCACTACTCCCACAATGGGGCCTGTAATCTCTTCCATTGCCTCGGTTACGGCTTGCCGGGCGGTATACCGTCCCGTATCCAACAGACGTGTGGAGTTTTCCACGACCACAATGGCGTCGTCCACCACGATGGCAACCGCCAATATCAGCCCGAACAACGTTAAAGTATTGATAGAGAAACCGAATAATGACATGATTGCTAACGTACCGATCAGTGAAACGGGAATTGTGATACAAGGAATGATGACAGCCCGCCAATTCTGCAGAAAAAGGAAGATTACAAGCACTACCAATAGCGTTGTTTCAAAGAAAGTTACCATTACTTCATCGATGGATGCATGGATAACGTCTGTTGTATCGAGCGTTACATTATATTGTACACCTGCCGGAAAATTCTGCGATAATTCCTGCATCTTCGCTTTGACGCCCGTCGATACATCCAGTGAATTACTGCCCGGTTGCTGGTAGATGGCGATGGCAGCCGTAGGCTTTCCGTCCAGTTGGGAAACAACGCTGTAAGATGCCGATCCCAGGTCTATATGGGCTACGTCACGCAGACGGAGAATCCGCCCGCCGCTTTCCGTACGGAGGATAATGTTACCGAACTCTTCGGGTGAAGTGAGCCGCCCCTTTACAGTCAGGCTGTATTGATAGGCATTCTTGTTCTCATTTCCGATGGGTTGTCCTACGTTGCCGGCACTGACCTCTACATTCTGCGTCTGAATAGCTTGATACACATCAGCCGGTGAGAGATTGCGAATGCGCATGGCGGCAGGGTCGAGCCAGATACGCATGGAATAGTCCCCTGCTCCCATTACGTTGACTGCACCCACACCGGGCACGCGGGTCAGTTGGTCTACGAGGTTCAGTTTGGCATAGTTACTGAGGTAAAGACCGTCGTAATCTTTGTTGTCGGACTTCATGGTCAGGAACATAACGATATTGCTGGACTGCTTTTGCACCGTAACCCCCTGCACTACTACGGGAGCAGGCAGCGATGACTGTGCTACGCTGACGCGGTTCTGTACCTGTACGGTGGCCATGTCGATATCTGTACCCACTGCAAAAGTGACAGTGAGCGAATACGCTCCCGATGAGGATGAGTTGGATGACATATAAAGCATTCCGTCCACTCCGTTGACTTGCTGCTCGATAGGAATGCCGACGGTTTGAGCTACCGTCTGCGCATTGGCTCCGGGATAAACGGCGCTCACCTGCACCGTAGGCGGTGTTATGTCCGGATATTGCGCAATGGGCAGAATACCCAGTGTGACCAGTCCCGCTACGACGATGAGCAGTGCCAGTACGGTTGCGAATATGGGGCGGTCTATGAAGAATTTTGAAAACATGATTCTTTGGTTTTGAATGGTTATATATACAGTGTGGATTATTGAACGGGATTTATCCGCATGCCGTTTCTGACTTTCATCAGGGCTTTCGTCACATACCGCTCCTGCGGGGAAAGTCCTTGTTTTATCTGGCGCAGACTGTCACCTATCAGTTGTCCTGTTTCGATGTGACGGTAGTGTACGATGTCCGAGTCGTTGACTACGTACACGTATTTACCCAACTGGTCTGTGCCGATAGAAGCATCGGGTATCAGGATTGCGTTTTTCTGTTTTCCGTAAGGCAGCGTGATGCTGACATAAAGCCCGCTCTTCAAGATTCCTTTGGGATTATCCAGCCGGGCACGGATATTCAGCGTCCCGGTGTTCAAGTCTACATTGGGCGACAGATAATCCAACTGTGCCGGGTAATTCAGTATGCCGTCTTTCCCCAGGCTGACGTTAACTTGTTTGGGAATGCTGTCTCCTTGCTGCAATAACATGGCAAGCCATTGATTGTCGGCTACATTAAAATAAGAGTACAAGTGATCGTCCTTATAGACAGTGGCCAAAGTTACAGGTTGTACGCTGCCGTTTATATAGCTTCCTGCATCTGCAAGGTTGCGGCTGATTGTTCCGTTGAACGGGGCACGTACCGTACAGTAACTCAAATTGGTCCGTGCCGTATTTAATGCAGCTTCGGCATTGCTTACCGCTGCCAGCGAAGTAGCTACATCCGACTTGGATTGCAATACCTGTATCTGGCTGACGGCATCTGTTTTTGCTGCTTCCTGCATACGCGCATAATTACTCTGTGCATATTCAAGATTGGCACATGCCGTATTCAAAGCAGCTTCCGCTTGCCTCACATTATCCTGATAAACAGCAGGCTCAATCTGGAAGAGCACCTGCCCCTGGCGTACCCGGCTGCCGGGTGCATAGGCTATGGTCTGCAACGTTCCGCTGACTCTGCCCACTAAATCCACTGTTTTTTCAGAAGTCAGATAGCCGGGATAGTTTTTAGTAAGCGTAATATCTTGCACGCTTGGGCGGGCTACACTGATTTCCGGTACGGGCATTGCATGCGACGTTTCTTTTTTATTCCCGCATCCTGCCAACAAAGGTAGGGCAAGCAGGGCGATGTACATTTGATTTTTCATATATGGTTCAGTTTAAATTCAGTTGAATATTATATATGTTTATTTATGACTTGCAGCTGATGTACCTAAAATCATAACCCTGAAATGATGTTTCCGTACCCTCCCCCTAATGCTTTATAGAGAGAGATGAGTTCCTGCAGTGAGTTTCCTTGTGCTTGCGTCAGTTGGTTTTGATAAGCCAGCAATGAACGAAGGGCATCCAGGACATTTTGAAAAGGAGTTAACCCCTGTTTATAGAGGTCTAATGATAGCTTCAACGTCTCCTCTCCCTGATTGCATACTTCGCGCAGGGCTACAATCTGCTTGATGGAATTGCGGTAGCCGTTCATGGCATTGTCTGTTTCCTGTACGGCTGTGAGTACGGTTTGGTTAAACTGATGGATAGACTCATCCAATTGCGCACGTGCCAGCCGGGTGGCATTAACCAGTTTTGTACCGTTGAAGAGTGTCCAACTGAGGCTTGGCGCTATTTCAAACGTCATACTGTTCCGTTTGGTGAAATCTTTCAGGTCATGGGAAGAATATCCTACGGAACCTTTCAGGAAAACCTGCGGTAGCCAATCGCTTTTAGAAGCACCGAGCAGGGCCGCCTGTGCGTTGATTTGCCGTTCGGCCTGCCGGATATCTGGACGACGGAGCAGCAAGTCGGCAGGAATACCTATGCCTACAGGTTCCATATAGTCGGGAAGTTTGCCGTTCTGTTCCAATGTGGGACGAAGGTCTTGGGGATAAGTTCCGAGCAGAATGGCCAGAGTGGTGATGTATTGATTGATACCTGCCTCCAGTTGGGGAACAGACGCTTTGGTACTGTAATATACGGACTTGGCTTGAGACACATCCAGCTTGGAAACCAATCCGGTTTTGTAGCGCACTTGGGTAATCTCAAGCACTGCGGCTTGCGTATTGCAATTGCGGATGACCACATTTAATTCCTGCTGTAATTCACGCAGCCCGATGTAGGCCGATGCTACCTGCGCGCATAGCGATATCATGACAGAGGTATATTCTTCCTTGCTGGCGGCAAAATTTTCACGTTGCGCTTTTACCCGTTGCCGGATACTGCCGAATATATCCAGTTCCCAGCTTGCATTGAGCGAGGCGCTGTATGCTCCGGTTATGGATTGCGGTGCTTCACTTACATTGCCGCTGCTTTGCTGGCGTGCCCATCCGCCATTCAGGGAAACGGAAGGGAAGAAACTCCCCCGCTCTATCCGCCAATTGGCTTTAGCCATATCCATGCGGTCTATGGCTGAAAGCACCGAAAAATTCCCGGCGGATGCCGTTGCTATCAGCGAATCGAGCATCGGATCGCCAAAGGCTTTCCACCATTTATCGTCTACCGGCTGTATTTGGCTGCCGAACAGATTATCGTCTCCGGGAATGGTATGGGCAGTGCCGGTTCCCCAGCCTTGCGGAAGCGGCTTTTCCAAGTAGCTATTGCCTTTTTGCGCCCATGCCGCAAAAGAGAAACATAGAATGAGCAATGTACTGCTCCAAGCTTTTAGAGTCATAAAAAAAGGTTTAAGTTGTTATTTTATGGGATTGATAACAACCTAAACCTTTATTTGTTTATCGCGATTCTTGTGGAATTTATTCAGCATCTGCTGCTTTCTTTCTGCTTCTTGTCGTCTTTTCCTTTACCGGTTCTTCTTTCACTTCCGGAGCGATACCTGCCAGTTCCGGGTCAATCATGATACGTCCGCAGTACTCGCAAACGATGATTTTCTTACGTGAACGGATGTCCAGTTGTCTTTGGGGCGGGATCTTGTTGAAACAGCCACCGCAAGCATCGCGCTGTACGTAAACGATACCCAGACCGTTGCGTGAGTTCTTGCGGATACGCTTGAAGGATTGAAGCAGACGCGGCTCTATTTTAGTTTCGAGTTCTTTGGCTTTGTCTCTCAGCTTTTCTTCTTCCTGTTTGGTTTCGGAGATGATTTCGTCCAGCTCATTCTTCTTTACTTCAAGGTCTTTTTGTCTTTCTTCCAAGGCAGCGGTACTGTCTGCGGCTTCCTGAGACTTGACTTCTTCATCGGCAGAGAACTCTTTGATTCTCTTTTCGCAGAGTTCGATTTCCAAGGTCTGGAACTCGATTTCTTTGCTCAGGAAGTCATACTCGCGGTTATTGCGCACATTTTCCTGCTGCTCTTTATATTTGGCTACAGAAGCCTTTGCGGTTTCGATTTCCACTTTCTTCGTTGCGATAGCAGATTTCAAATCGGCAACTTCCGACTGGATTCTTTCGATGCGGGTGCTCAGACCGGCAATTTCATCTTCCAAGTCTTGCACTTCCAAAGGAAGCTCGCCTCTCAACGTCTTGATTTCATCAATTTTAGACAACATGGTCTGTAGCTGGAACAAGGCTTTTAATTTCTGTTCCACTGTCAATTCCTGGGGATCTTTTTTTGCTTCTTTAGCCATTTTAATTACATGTATTTTATGGGATTTGTATTTATCTTGCTTTGTTGTACTTCAACATTAGGAAATAAATCCCGGATTATTGTATAAAATATTTCTTTTGTATATTGTTCGCTTTCATAATGCCCTATCTCTGCCAGCAGAATATCTGTGTCATGGCCGAAATAATCGTGATACTTTATTTCACCCGTGATGAAAACATCCGCACGGTTGCGTATGGCAAGCGGCATGAGAAAAGCTCCTGCACCGCCACACAAGGCAACGGTCTGTATCTCCCGCCCGGTGAGCCTGTTGTGTTTCAAACAACCCACTTCAAAGGTTTTCTTGATACGCTTTAGGAACTCCAACTCGGTTTCCGGAGTTTCCAATTCGCCGATAACGCCTGCTCCGGCTTGTTGCCAGGAGTTCTGCAACGGATATAAATCAAGTGCAGGTTCTTCGTACGGATGTGCGGCAAGTAACGCTTTGATAACTTCTGCTTTCCGGTAAGTCGGCAGAATGGTTTCGATGCGCGTCTCCTTTTCCACATGCAGCTCGCCGATTTTTCCGCAATAAGGATTGGCGCTTTCAAGAGCACGGAACATTCCCTCGCCTTCCACATTGTAGCTGCACGAATCATAATTGCCGATACATCCGCATCCGGCAGATGCCAATGCTGTGCGTACTTCTTCCGCCCGGGTTACGGGAACAAATGTAACCAATTTCAGCAAAGCGTTTTCCTTAGCTTCCAGTACACGTACATTCTTCAATCCGATTTTTTCGGCAATCTTGAAATTCACTCCTTCCGGCGCATTATCCAGATTAGTGTGGGCGGAATAGATGACAATGTCGTTCTTGATAGCTTTCAAGATACAACGCTCCACGTAATCTTTTCCCGTAATGGATTTATAACCCTTAAAAATAAGCGGATGATGCGATATAACAAGATTATATCCTAACGCAATCGCTTCATCCAGTACGGCTTCAGTAACGTCAAGACACAACAAAGCCCCTGTTGCTTCCGCATCTGTCAATCCGATTTGCAGGCCGGCATTATCAAATCCGTCTTGCAATGGCAGAGGCGCGAACCGTTCAAGGGCGCTTACTATCTCCTTAATTTTCATTATCAGTAGAAAATTTGGTTGCAAAGATATGAAAAAGTAGCGAATTACGGCTTACTTTTACCTTTTTTTTCTACCATGACCGGCCGTAGCTTTCCATAAGCGTCGAAAGACTTACGCGAAGCCAGTGAAATGGTTATCATCAGCGAAAGCATGGATGCCGTAAATGTGATAACCATAATCATCATTTGATATTTGATGGCGACATTCGGACTGCTTCCCCCTAATATCTGTCCAATCATTGTTCCGGGAAACGCTACCAAGCCCATGACGGAGATATTGGCGATGAGCGGACTGAATGCCTTGATAATAGCCTGACGGATAAACGGCGCCTGCGCTTCTGTACGGGTAGCCCCGTTGCCAAGCAGATAGCGGTAAAGCTGTTGCTCGCGTTTCAATCCGCTATAATAGGTATTCAGGGCTATAACATTGCTGGATAGCATGTTTCCCATCAGTATGCCGAAAATAGGGATGAAGTATTGAGCGCTGAATACATTTTCAAGACGCAACACGATTCCTATAAAATACATCCCCACGCATACTACGCTACATAGGAAACCTACGGATATAGGTATCAGCAGTATCTTGCGCTTCAGTTGTGTGCGCGCCAGTGCCGTTTGCGAAGCTACGAGTATCATGACGATTACCCACAGGAAATTAATCCACGGATTATTCCAAAGAAAAAGGTATTTCAGATAAATGCCGATGAAGAAAAGCTGCACAATCATGCGTGCCGTACCGATAAGGGTTGCACGTAGCAGGCCGGTCTTGAATTTCCATATATAGAATAATGGGATTGACAACAAGAGCAGTCCGATGCCCAGGCTGAGGTATGATATGTCGATAGTTCCCATGAATACTTTGAATTAGCGGGTAAATATGAAAACCAATACAGATGCAATAACAATGCAAACTCCCATAACAATCAGCATCATGCGTACAGTATGTTTCTGTTCGGAACATTCCTTTTGCCGGGTAAGTCTGGTTATTTTCTCCATGTCTTCTGCGGTTGTGTTGTGGGGCATGCCGCACCCTTTGTGCATTTTATCCAAACGCTCGTTGAGACGTTCCCGGCGAAGAAGGCGTAAATTGCGGTTCTCCTTATCACGGCGTATCATATCAAAAACAAATCCGGCAAAACTCATGGCTTTATTTTTATCAGGTTTATTACATTATTATATGTCTGTCGCATCCTTTGGCGAACTCCATGTCGTGTGATACCGCCAGTACGGCGGTTCCCTTTCGGGTTTGATGCCGTAAAAAGGCAAGAACTCTTTCCGTAGAGCCCGAATCGAGTGCCGAAGTTGGCTCGTCCACAATGATTAACGGCTTGTTGGTCATGGAAGCTACAGCTATCATCATACGTTGGCGTTGACCGCCGGATATTTCATTTACACGTTTATAATATAGCTCTCTTTCCAATCCTAATTCTTCAAAGCAATTGAATAATTGCCTTTCGGAGAATGGTGTGGCTCGATTGGCTTTCAGGCTGAAAGGCAGTTGTACCATGTCTTTTACCCATTCTAACGGTAGTGCCAATTCTTGTGGAATCCAAGCTATTTGTTTGCGAATAAGGTCTATGCTGTTTTTATCCGATACGATGTCATTGACCGTAATACGTCCTTCTTTTAATGGAGTATCAACAAGCACCTCTGCACCCAGTTCGGCAAGTCTGTCAAAAAGCTCAGCAGCTGTTTCGTTCTCGCCAATAGGAGTAGCCTTTTCCACAAGGATATCTCCTGTATCCATGCCCTCTCCCATAAGCATCGTTGTAATTCCAGTTTCAGCTTCGTCATTAAGCACAGCCCACTGTATCGGACCTGCTCCACGATATTTAGGAAGCAGTGAGCCATGGACGTTCACACATCCAAGCCTTGGTATATCAAGCACCGACTTAGGGAGCATTTTGCCATAAGCCGCCACCACGATACAATCAGGGGCAAGGTCATTGATAATTTTAACATACTCCTCGCCGTCTTTTTTAAGGCTTTGCGGCTGATAAACAGTTGTGTCATGCTCCTGCGCAAGCACCTTTACAGGGGGCGGAGTAAGCTTATAGCCTCTGCCCTTTGGCTTATCAGGCTGAGTGAAAACAGCCTGCACCTCATATCCGCTGTCATAAAGCTTTTTCAGCGTTGGTACGGCAAAATCAGGCGTACCCATGAAGATTATTTTCATTAGTCCTCGACCTCTACAAATTCTTCAACTATCTCAGTAAACAGATGACCCTCAAGGTGTGCAAGCTCATGGCAAACGCACTGTGCAAAC
>OGZH01000783.1_pt1 | contig 21469 bp, 12 predicted proteins | sample 1576741 | NCBI WGS metagenome assembly OGZH01 (sample SAMEA3541560, study PRJEB24748) | human gut metagenome | biome: human gut; feature: human-associated habitat; material: faeces | place: China | collected 2012 | reverse complement strand
AGAAAAGTAAATGTCTGCTTCGCAGCCGCTTCCTTTTCTTTTGCGCTCATTATATTAAAATTCTTCTGTGACGTTATAGACATACCCATTCTTTACTCTGCCAGTACGCTTTACTATCTCAAGATAATTAAGAATATTAAGCGTATATCTTGACGCTTCAACACTGACCCCAGCCGCCATGGCAAAGTCTTTCACCGTAAAATCTTCCTTCAAATCCGCTGGAACTAACTGCATATAATCCTCTATCCTGTCAAACTTTACTATTCTTCTTATCCCAACCGGTACTCTGTCATATCTTGTTGAACCTCTTTTCTTATCATAACTCCAGCCGTTAAGAAGCTTATATTCTTCCATATCCATAAGCACAAGATTGATTGAAAGATTAGGATTTTTCAGATAGCTTTTTATCTTATATAACTCGTAAAATGCATCATATTCCGTAAAATGTCTTGGCGACTTTCTCCTGCCCTGAACCTCTCCATTATCAGGATTAACCCAGCTTAACCACTTGTTAAATGGAAGCGGATACACCACAGTAACGTGGTAATCTTGTAGAAATACCGAAAGCTTATCCCTCAGTTTATTAAGCTGGCGTGTCTGTATCTCTATTATTCCTTTGTCATTATATATATCAGCATAATAACCGCTCATAGCGACCTCGTGCTTGTCCTCATCAGGCTCATAATACAGCTTAAGGACAGCGTGAAGTGTCTTTTCTGACAATGTCCCTATCCCTTTGTTATTATGTGCCTTGCCAATTATCTTATCTTTAGCATTAACAAATGCCTCGTAATCTTCATATTCCGATGTTTCATATAATATATTGTTCAATGTTCTGTCCATAACCTGTCTAGTAATGTTATACTTTTTTTAATTCATTAAAAATCAGAACATATATTCTTACAACAAAAAGCAGTAAAAGCTTTTAATATATATTCTCATTACATATCTACTATGTATAGAGAATATATTTTACTCTGTTACTTATGCTTTTACTGCCTTTTATTTATTATTTATTATTATTTTTTTTTAAATGTGCTATTTTAAGTGTTGCAATAAGTCCCCTTAATGTGTCTGCCTGTGTACTCATATCCTGACTTGCAGCGGCACACTCCTGTGATGTGGCAGAATTAGTCTGTACTACATCATTGATATCTTCAATGCCGTCATCAACCTGCTTAATTGTCTCTGTCTGAGTATTAAGAACATCTGCAATGTTATTAACTTCATCAACTATATGCCTTGAATTATCCACAACCACACCAAGCTGGGAAGCTGTGTCATTGGCAATAACCATACCTTTCTCAACTGCCGCAACAGATGTATCTATTAATGAAGCTGACTCCTTGGCAGCTTCTGCACTCTGTGCCGCAAGTGCTGATACCTGATCTGCAACTACCGCAAAACCTTTTCCTGCATCGCCAGCTCTTGCTGCCTCTATAGAAGCATTGAGTGCCAGAAGATTAGTCTGTGAAGCTATCTGGTTGATAGTTTCTATTATCTTGCTGATTTCTTTGGAAGCTTTTTCTATTTCACCCATTGATGTGACCATCTCACCCATTTTGCCGTTACTTTCATCAAGCTGTGTTCCTAGTTCATTTACTTTGCCACTTATTTCTCTTGCATTCTGTGAATTCTGTGCAACTCTTTCTGACACACTTGCAAGGGAAGCTGTAAGCTCCTCAACTGAAGCCGCCTGATTAGTCGCTCCTTCTGCAAGCTCTGTTGAACTTGATGCTATCTGTTCTGAACCTTCTGCCACCTGGTCAGCTACTCTTTGAAGATGCTTTACAAGATCTGCCATACTTGCTTCAAAGCTCATAAATGCATGTAATATTTCCTCAAAATCACCCTTCCACTCAACTTCTGGCTTAACATCAAAGTTACCATGTGAGAATTCCTGCATTGACCTTTTAATATCATCAACATATGAACTTAATGTTCTTATTGACTTACGCAGACTGTGGGCTAATGTTCCTAATTCATCATCTGAATGGTATGTAAGCTCACTGTGCAGGTTACCATTAGCAAGGTCTTTAGCTACATTATCTATATCCCTTAATGGTTCTATTATCATCTCTGTAATCTTAGCACCTATTTTCTTTGATATAAGGCTCGCTATTACAATAAATAACACAATAGCCACACCGCCTATGACTGCCACAACATTGCTTAACAATATTGCCTGATCCGCCTCTTTGTTGGTTTCATCCTCCATTTTATCCGCAATACTCATAAGATTGTTAAGTGCAGGTGTACATACTGTGTGGATTTTATTCTTGGCACTTGCAAGGTCGCCCTTTTCAATCTGGTTAATTATATCGTAACCGATATTGCCCCATTCATTAAGTGCTTTAACATACTGGTTATACAAATCATCATCTATTATATTGGTATTCTTTATAATATCAAGCTGTGTCTGGGAGTCTGTAAGAACTGTCTTAACATTATTCTTATAATTCTCATAAGTTGAACTGTCGTCATTTAATGCCATCTCTCTTATATTGCGGGCAGCAGAACTAATATCTATAATACTTTCTTTAGCAGCATTATTTGCTTTCTGAGCCCCTTTTACATAAGAATTAAATCTTATATCCAGAAGAGATAAACCAATTATGCTTACGATTCCTGATAAAATCATAAATTTAATTACAGTAGCGTAAATGTATTTTATTTTGTCGTGTAAATTTAGTTGGTGTAATTTAGATATCATTCTTGTACATCTCCTTCTTTAAATTGATGGGGGTGGAAGATAGACGGACCCCGGACGCGTTGTTAAAGCGAATAGAAGCAACAAAGACACGTTTGCACTGCGTGTCGCTCGCAGCGGTGCTAAGCTGCCAGTTGGAACTGCCAGCTAAGAACCGGCGGCTCCCCAGCGTCTTCTTATGCTTCTATCAGCTTTAGCATCGCTGGCTGTCTTTCAACCATTGGTATATTTTGTTTTATTTATTAAGTAGATTTTATAGCATAGTAAAATATATTTGTCAATATATTATATTTGAATAGCTTTAAAATATATTTCAGTGGATTAGGAATGAAATAGAGATGGGGGATTTTTGCGTAAAAAAACAGCCGGACAATAGATTTACGAAAAGGGGATGTCCCCTGTTACTGGACAAGCCAGTAAAGCGGGGACTGGGGATTGAGGCTCTATTGTCAGACTGTTGTGGTTATTGTCACCTATTTATTATCTGATTATGATTTAACTATTTGCTGTCTGTTTATGGTGGACGATAGATATTTATTATTTATCGTCTATTTCTTCTAGTTCCAGTTCTTCAGACTCATTGTATTCTTCGGGGAGATCTTTTGTGGTTGATGACTGATATGGGACGGCATCATCAGATACTTCTTCATCTATATCTTCTTCTAAGTCATCATATAAGATATCTTCTTCATCATCTTCAAGTTCCATATCGTCTAAGTCTTCCTCGTCTATATCTTCGTCTTCGTAGCCGTCCATTGCTCCTACGAAGGCTTTTTTGCTCTTTGAAAGCTTAATGCTTAAGGCTATAACTATAACTATTAATGCTATTATTACAACAGCAAGGACTGCTAATATAACGAATATATAACTGCTGACTGTATTAAATGCCTTATCACTGTCAGCTGTCTTTGTGTTGGTGTTGATTACCTGTTCATCTGCCATATTGTAACCGGCGTAGCCTTGTATTGTGCCATCATTGACATTGTATCTGAACCAGCCTGTTTCTCCTGTAGAGCTTACGCCGTAGAATAATGCGTAGTTGCCTGTTCTGTCAAGAAGGGCATCGACTTCTTTGCCATTGATTACTGTTCTTCCAACATCATAGCCTTCTGGAAGTTCCATAGAAGCTTCATCTATGGCAAGTATGCAGTATGTAAATTGTGGCTGGCTTACTTCTACGAATTGTGAAAATGTCTTTCTCACCGAATCGTATACATAATAACCGCTCTCACCTTTGCCATCTGTACTTTCAAGATAGACAATTGTTACTCCTGTATCAATTCCAACACCTGCTGATACCTTTGTTCCATTATAATCATACTCTGTTGGAGTATAGCCATCTGGAAGTGGGTGTTCATCATTAGCAGATACAATCTTATATTCAGCATTATCTACTGTAATATTCGGCTCTTGTATTGCTTCACTGTTAGGATCCTGCACATCAGGAATATCATTATTATTGTCTGTTGATCCATTAGATGAGTCCGAACCTGTTGCCTGATTATTTTCATTAGAAGCTGAATTAGTTTCCTTGGTTGTCTTTATTGTATAAGTTCTTTTACTGCCATTTTCTGCTGTTACAGTAATTGTTGTTGTGTTAAATCCTGGATCCATTCTCTTGCCAGATACGCTTACAGTTGCCTTTGAATCATTAGGAACTGCACTTACTGTAAGGCTTGCACAGTCAGCACCAACAGATGTTGTATAAGTAGTTACATCTGGTGAAAATGCTGGAGATAACACACCAGGACTTATCTGTAATGAACTTAATGTATTATCTGATGAATATGAAGCTGGTGCAGAAGCTGTAACTGAACCTGACGATTTGGATATACTGCACGCCTGCATATCTATATCAATAACCTTGGAATCACCTATAACATTAAGGCTTGAAGTACCAGCTCCGATAATCCTAAATGTTATTGTCTTTGACTGGCTGCTTGCTGTACTTTCGTCCATAAAGCTGACCATCGCAGTTCCCGAATTACTTGAGCTTCCGCTTAATGCTAATATTGATGGGTCATAGGATACATATATTGTAGCTCCGCCTATTCCGCTCGATGCACTGATTGACACATCTATGGATACTGTATCGCCTACCGTACCACTTGCTGAACCAATTGATACTCTTGCTGTTCCTGCCGCTAATATATCTGTCTTATTCACAAAAGCCATTACAGCACACATACATATAATAAGCAGTGCTGAAATTATCTTTTTAACCTTATTCATATATGTCCTCTCTTCTTGCAGTCACTACTGCTGGATATATCCTATATTTAATATGTGTCTTTTAATAGCAACGAAATCATACAAATCTATAACTCCGTCCCTGTTAATATCCGCAGCCTCTTTATAACTGCCCTGTGGCTGTCCAATTCCAAGAACTGCTCTCTTAATAGCAACGAAATCATATAAATCTATAACTCCGTCACCATTAACATCTCCATATATAACTATAGAATATTCATCATATACACTTCCGTCTGCCTTGTATACAACTAACTTATCACCAGTAACTACTGTGTCGCCTCTCTCGCTTCCGTCATTCTTTAATATTTTTCCATAACAGCCATTGCTGTATGCTACATTATCAAGAACACTTGATGCCTGACTTCCGACACCTATCTTAGTCATTATCTTCTTTGATGAATCGACATTATAATCTGTCTTAAAACCATCTGTATTACCACCAGATTGTGCAGACTTTCTTGTTATATTGATTACATATGTCTTTATGTCACCATTTTCAGCCGTTACAGTAATATTGATTACATTATTGCCAACGCTTAAGCTGTGGCTTCCACGTCCGCTTACTGTTGCATTGCCATCTATAAGGCCTGCCGATACATTAACACTTGTAACATCATTTTCTACAATAAGACTGTAATCAGTATTATCAGATGAAAATGTTGGAGTAAGTGAATATCCATCAATTGATAATGACTTTAACCAATTATTCGCACTCTGGTTGCCATCTGGTATTATACATCTTGACGATGGCATATTATCATATACCGGAATGTTAAACTTAAATGTTGTATTATTAAGCGTGTATGAACTATATGCCTTCTTAGCCCTTGTCGCTTCTGACCTTGGTGCAAGCACATTAGTCATATACTGGTGTGAGAAGTTCTTAACATCAAACTTCTCATAATATATAGTATCCTGACCCTTGTTAATGTACCATTTTCCAAGATTGACAGCACCACCTACAACAGCCCTGTAACGCGAATTCCAAGGCCTCATATTAGAGCTGTCGGTCTGTCTGGCATATTTCAAACCATTCTGGACTGCTGACAGACCGCCGCTTGCATATGCGTTCTGGCTGTAATAATTATAATAGCCCTCGTATCCGCTTACATTTCCAGATATCTGGTTGCCTCGTCCGTCTGCACCCTGTTCCTGAATAATTCTTGTTGCAAGGTGATATGGGCTTACCTTGGATACTTCACCTGCATACATAAGCAGTGAAGCATAGTCATAGCCGTCAAGATTGTGGCTTGAATTCTCCATAAATGTTCCGCTTATAATATTGCGCACACCGTCTATATTATGTACTGATGAGTCATAAGAAAGACTTTCAAACATAAATATGTATGTATCATCAAGAAAGTTTCTTGGGTCAAGTGCATATTTCACAAGTCCCTCAGATGCCTGAACCCAGCCACCACTGTCAAGCTCTGTATACTCACCTGTATTCCAGTCATAACAGCCATCAGCCGTAGACTTCCACGAAGCATCTGCCGAACTGTATATAAGGCTTCGTCCTAATACATTCTGGGCATTAACCATAGTATCCCAGTCCCTTCCATTATGGTCTGCTACAAATACCCATAATGGATATGCACTGTGAAGCTGCCTTAAGCTTTCCCTGTAGGAAGCCGGGAAATTCTGTGCCTCAAGATAATCTTCAAAATTATTATCTGGTGTATAATCTGACTTTGCTTCCCTAGTAGTATACTCTGATGTTATATATCCTCTTGTGTATTCACCATTGAGATAAAAACCTATGCTGTACCACTTATATGTCGCACTCGTATTCACTTCTTCGTATATATCGAACTTAAATCCACCATCTACTTTAGTAATTACACTTCCATTAACAGGTGCTGTCCTTATTCTAAGGCTTGTTACATCATAATTAACATAACCTGTAGCAATAATTGTATCATCTGCTTTAGCGGTAAATGTATACGAAAATCCTGTCACCATACATACAAGAATGACTGCCATAAGTACTATGGCTACTGCTTTTTTTATAATCTCTCTGTAGCTTACGTTCATCTAATCACCTTGTTCCTTATTAAATCTGCAATTTAGTTGTTCTTTCCAAACTCAGATAACTTAAGTCCCTCATTACGTTCAAGCACCATATTAACTGACCAGCTGTTAGCAAATACCAATAACGGATTGCCCTTAAGGTCTTTAATCTTTTTCATATCAGAAGTACCGACAATTCTGTTCACATCAACTTCTTCTGGATTTTCAATCCATCTGATATGTTCATATGGAAGCGGCTCTAACTTTATATCTACATTGTACTCATTCTTAAGTCTGTATTCAAGAACTTCAAACTGAAGTACACCGACAACGCCGACAATAATTTCTTCCATTCCAGTGTTATATTCCTGAAATATCTGAATAGCACCTTCCTGTGCAATCTGGCTTATTCCCTTAATGAACTGCTTACGCTTCATTGTATCAATCTGCCTTACTCTTGCAAAATGTTCCGGTGCGAATGTAGGAATTCCATCAAACTGGAACTTCTTATTAGAAGTACATATAGTATCACCTATTGAGAATATACCCGGATCGAATACACCTATTATATCTCCTGCATAAGCTTCTTCTACAATGTGTCTTTCCTGTGCCATCATCTGCTGTGGCTGTGAAAGCCTTATCTTCTTGCCACCCTGAACGTGGTTAGCTTCCATACCGGCAGTGAACTTTCCTGAACATATACGCATAAATGCAATTCTATCTCTATGTGCCTTATTCATATTAGCCTGTATCTTAAATACAAAAGCAGAGAAATCTTCCTTAAATGGGTCTATAAGACCTACTGACGAATTACGTGGAAGTGGTGATGTAGTCATATCAAGGAAATGCTGTAAAAATGTCTCTACACCAAAGTTAGTAAGTGCTGAACCAAAGAATACAGGTGTTAAATCTCCTGCCTGAACCTTGGCAAGATCAAATTCTGCACTTGCACCATCTAAGAGTTCTACATCTTCTTCAAGCTTAGCCCAGTAATCATCACCAATCTCTGCCTTAAGCTCATCATCATCTATTGATATATTCTTAGTATCTACTTCCTTCTGTCCATTCATTGCCGCCTTAAAGAGTGATACCTCTTTCTGCTTTCTGTCATATACACCCTTAAATGCCTTACCACAGCCTATAGGCCAGTTGATAGGACAAGTAGCAATTCCAAGTACATTTTCTATCTCATCAAGAAGCTCGAATGGGTCGTTGGCTTCTCTATCCATTTTATTAATAAATGTAAAGATCGGAATATGTCTCATAACACATACTTTAAAAAGCTTAATAGTCTGTTTCTCAACACCCTTTGAAGCATCTATAACCATTACGGCTGAGTCAGCAGCCATAAGAGTTCTATAAGTATCCTCTGAGAAATCTTCGTGTCCAGGTGTATCAAGAATATTAATGCAATATCCATCATAATTAAACTGAAGTACTGAAGATGTTACAGAGATACCTCTTTCCTTCTCAATCTCCATCCAGTCTGATACTGCGTGTTTCGCTGTCTTCTTACCCTTTACAGAACCAGCAAGATTAATAGCACCACCATATAACAAGAACTTCTCAGTAAGTGTTGTCTTACCAGCATCCGGGTGGGATATGATTGCAAATGTCCTTCTTTTCTTAATTTCACTTGTAATATCTGACATAATTTCTCCATTTCTTAAATCATTTTACACTTTAACTAATCTAGTATATAGTATCCATCAATTTAATTCAACTACTTAGTGCCGGACTATTTTATAAACTACTCAGTTTATTCTATTACCTATTCCAGATAATTACTCTACAGTTAAGCTTCTTCCCAGTGCAAAGGAATATATTACTTTTTCTTTAACCTTTAAGCCTGTTATCTGTGACAGTGCCATAGCATAGTAATCAAGCTGGATAGAATATCTTCTTCTAAGCTCGTCCTCTCCTGCCCTGCCTCTTAACACCCGGTCAGTCTTATAATCAACTATAACAAGCTGTCCGTCCTCAATAAAATACAGGTCAATGACCCCCTGTACAAGCTGTCTGTCATATTCAAATACAAATGGCTGTTCCCTTTTCACCCCGCCGTAAGCATATGCACGCTTAATTCTTTCACCTATTGATGAACCTGCAAATGTATCTATATCCTTAAGCTTTATGCATTCAGCTTGTTTTAATGACAGCTTTTCTTCTCTTACCATTCTGTCAATTTCATTCTTTATATCCTCAGTGCTTCCAGCTTTTGAATAATTCAGACATTCCATAACCCTGTGGTATGCCGTTCCACGTTCATTACTTACAAGCTCTTTTTCTTCACTGCTTATAAACTTAGGAACTGTTGGAATATATTCGTCTGCAGCTTCAGGTTCTGTCCCGCCGTCTGCTTCTTTAACACCGCCAGCCGCTTCTTTAATTCTTTCTGCCTCCATAATGCCCACAGCCTTTTTGATACTGTCTGCCGCAAAAGCATTTTGCTCGTAATCTGCTTCATTCTGCATTTTCTTTAACTCACTGACAGTTACTTTTACTTTTCTGTCTGCATCAGGGTCTTTAATATATGGCGGAAGCTCCTTTAAAGGCGAAGTTCCATAGGCTGTTTTTTCGCCTACCTGACTTTCATCTGCCGCTTGGATTCCGGTCTGGTCAATGTCCGATTTGTTCAATAAAGAATTAATTTCTTCCACACCAATAAGCTTTATATTGAATTCTCCTTTATTGTATTCCTTTCCAGTAAGTACAACTGGAATTACCATATCTGCGAACTTGTCTATCTTCTCGCAGTCAGCATAAGAATATATTCCAGACATTCTAATCTCATCAGCAATTGAATTCCAGCCTGTCATTGCCTTGTCTGTGTCAGTGACATTTCCCATCATAATAAGCTTTTCCCTTGCTCGTGTCATTGCAACATACAGAACTCTTTCTTCCTCGGATATTCCATCTCTTACAATCTTTCTTGCAATCGCCCCTTTTATAATAGTAGATGTCTTGGTCTTGCGGTCAAGATTAACATAATCAGCACCTATGCCCAGCTCTTTATCAATAACAATCCTGCTTCTTGCATCCATTTTATTAATCTGCTTGTTAAGTCCGGCTACAATTACAACCGGAAACTCAAGACCCTTGCTCTTATGTATGCTCATTACCCTTACAGAGTCGCCGTTATCCCCCATACCCTGTGAGTCGGTTATATCTATGTCGTATTTCTGCAATCTTTCTATATATCTTAAGAAATTAAAAAGTCCGCTGTAGCTTGTTCCCTCAAATGAAGATGCCCTGTCAAGAAGCACATCTATATTAGATTGTCTTTTAGCTCCTGCCGGCATAGTTCCTGCGTAATCATAATAACCTGTGTTGTATACAATCTCCCACAGCAAATCATAGATAGTCATTATTCTGGATTTATCTCTTAAGGCATTAAGCTTATCAATAAATGCACTGCATTTCTTATAATCGCAATCATCGTCCTCATTCTCTGCTATGCTCTTCATCTGCCTGATAAGAAACTTCTGTGAATATTTCTTTCCTGATATTCTTATCTTGCATAATTCATCTTCCGTAAAACCTCCAAAGTATGACAAAAGCACAGAAGCCATAGGTATATCCTGCAATGGATTGTCTATGCAGGTAAGCAGGCTTATAAGGACCTTTATCTCCCTTAATTTAAAATACTGCTGTGCAGTATCTGCCATAGCCGGCACTCCGCAGTCAAGCAGTTCATTGACAAGCACATCTGCCCAGCCTGTAAGCGTTCTTGTGAGAATAACAATATCACCATATTTTATTCTCCTGTAATCTTCAAGGTCAGCATCATACACGTAATAAGCATTATCTTCTGACATAAGTTCTCTTATTCTTAATGCGGCATATCTTGCCTCTGCCCTTATTCCATCGCCGTCCTCATCACCCGACATATCAACAAGCACAATATCTGTGCTTTTCTCACTGTCCTGCCCGAAGTTTCTTTTATCCTCACACGCTGGATAATCTAACCCACAGTTAAGCTGCTGCCTATCATCATACTGTATGCCGCAGAAATTCTTATTCATAACACGGAAGAACACATCATTGGTACTATCAAGAACATTACTTCTGCTTCGGAAATTCTTCTGTAATTCTATCTTACAAGAACTTATATTCTGCTCACCACCGCCAAATGATGTATCTTCGCAGTCATTATACTGTGCTGTATCTTTGCAGTTATCATTCTGCGATGAATAATTATCATACTTGCTCATAAATAACTCAGGACACGCAAGTCTGAACTTATATATACTCTGCTTAACATCTCCAACCATATATACATTATTGAAATAATCGGACATTCTCTGCCTTGATACAGCAGTAAGTATTTCTTCCTGTAACTGGTTGGAATCCTGATACTCGTCTATTAATATCTCATCAAAGCTCTCTGCAAGTTCATCTGCTGTCCTGGTATACTCAATAATACCAGCATTATTCTTTACAAGAATATCAAGTGCAAGATGTTCCATATCATTAAAATCTATTATTCCACGGTCTTTTTTCTGTTCTGACATTCTTTGTGCAAAATCATTAGCAAGCTTTACCATCATAGCAATCATTGGTGCATTAGCTTTCACATCTTCCATTAATGTATCAATATCTGCTGTGAACACACCACTGATAAGGGAATTAATATATTTCTTGAAATTATTTCTTTCATTCTTGACATATTCTTTTAAATCTTCCCTCGCATCAGGCATTTTCTTATTGCTTAATCTGTCAAATACCGTCTTTCTTATTCTTACCGAAAGGTCATCAAAGTCTGGTGCTTCAAGTATTCTTTTAATATTCATATAATCTGAATTGATTGCATCAAGATATGACACCGGACCGTCTACGTGCTGGCAAAGTTCAATCATATATTCATATTTGCGGCAGTAATCACTCAGCGAATTGATAATGCTTTCATACAGGTCAGCTATCGCCCTGTTGTTAGAATTATCTGGTGCTTCATACATATCAAGCGTTTCCTTATACCATTCAGAAGGCCATGGATTGCTTCGTGCAAGATTATATATTTTCTTAATAAGTTCTTCTATATTCTGGTCATTACGTCCTGTTCCATAAGCCTCTACAAGATTAATAAAATCCTCATCTGCCTCTGTATAATAGTCCTCAAGAAGCTCCTGCATTACATCATTCTCAAGAAGTGTAATCTCTCCATTATCTGCCGCCCTGAAACCGGGGTCTAATTCAATCTCTGAAAAATGATTTTTTATTATCCACAGACAGAAACTATCTATTGTTGTTATATGTGCATTGTTAATAAGTGCAATCTGCTTTAAAAGATTGGTATCTGCCTCATTATTGTCAAGCATATCATCAAGCCTGTTTCTTATTCTTGCTTTCATCTCTGCCGCGGCGGCCTTGGTAAATGTAACAACAACAAGTCTGTCTATATCTGTGCTGTTCTCACCTGTAATCATATTGATAATTCGTTCAACAAGAACCGCTGTCTTTCCTGAACCTGCGGCGGCTGACACAAGTATATTCCTGTTCTTAGTATCTATTGCCTTAAGCTGTTCATCAGTCCATTTCTTTGCCATCATTACACCTCTGAATTACTGTCAGTTTCTTTGTTATATTCTTCACTATCGTTATACTTTTCTGTACTGTTATGCTCTTTACTACTGCTGTACGCTTCACCGCTGTTATTCTCATCTATTAATTTCCATATATCTTCTTTGCTTAAATTGGAAAGTCTTCGATAACTTGTACCCGGCATATCTGTGCTAAATCCACACACACTGTTATACTGACAATAAGTACAACTGTTCTCATTACCCTTAATATACGGATTGATATTAATGCTTCCATTAAGTATCTTTCCTGCGTTATTGACATTTTCTTTATCAACATATTCACCAAGCTTATCGAACTCATCAGTTGTCATAACCCTGCTGTATCGCATATCAAGTTCACCAGATTTATTATAACTGATAGGAATATTAACAGATGAACCCTCTGTTGAATCCATCATACTTATAATATTCTTATTAGAATTAACAACGCCTTTCATTCTTAATTCTTTTCTTATAAGTGCCTCGACCTCGTCATCATCTTTCTTCGCCTCAACTATCGGGTCCTGAATATTATAATATAAAAGCCCTGCTGGAATTATATTCTTGTCACCATATTTCTTCTTTTCATATATCATTGCTTCCCTCATATATGTAAGGAGCTGGATTTTCAAGCCATAATATGTCTTTAAAAGGTTAAAATCTGACTGTCCTGTCTTGTAATCCACGACTTTGACATATAAATTTTCGTCATCCTCGCACACATCTATCCGGTCTATCTTGCCCTTCATATAAAATAGTACATCGTGCGGAAGTTCTTCTATCTGTGTAAGAAATCCCTTCTCAAATGCATCTGGCCTGAATATTCCGTCAGCAAGCTGCTTTCCAATTGCCCACAGTGTCCTGTCAGCGTAATTCTTCATTCTCTGTATAAGATACTCATTACGGCTTGAGTCCTTAAGTATCGTATTGCCATAATTCTCAGCTATTGCATTGATACTCTCTGATACCATCTGGCTTCTTTCCTCATCACTTAAAAGCACGAAGGATTTATTGTTCTGCTTTATATTTTTTGACACATCTTCAATTACAGCGTGAAGAATTGTACCAAAGTCATTAACCGCAAACTGATATTCTTCCCTCTCTTTAAGCCCAAGTCCATACTGGCAGAAATATGCGAACTGGCACGAAGCGAACTGTTCAAATGATGTTACGCTTCCTGTAAGCTCCCTTCCATATAATTCAAGTGCAATTCCCTCTGCAAGCACTTTATTAAGATTGACCTCGCTCCATACAATGTCTGCTTTTGGAATTCGTATATATGCGTGTTCTGCAAATGTATCCTCTCTTGCGTACTCTTTAACAAGCGGAAACATTTTCTTAATCATTCTTATTATGTAAGAAGGAAGAACCACTTTCATATCCATGCCATTGCGTGCATAAGTTATATAAAGCTTTTCTGATGTCTTTGTCATAATAAGGTATAAATAAAATCTCTGAATAAACGCTTTTTCCCTGACTGACATTGGTAATGATACGTCCATACCCTTAAGCCTGTCCCTGTCTGTTTCTGAAAGAACGCTTCTGTTGTCGCTTTTTTTTGGAACATACCCATCATTAACGCCCGCAAAGAACATTACCTTTATATTATCAAGTCTTGTTCTCTCAATATCACCTATTACAACGCAGTCGTTAGCCGGAGGTATAAGTCCTATCTTAATCTCATCCAATCCAGATGCTATAATATGATTGTATTCTTTTAATGTAACCTTCTCACTGCCTAACAATTCAACTATCTTATCTAATAGTTCTATTATCTTCTTATATATCTGTCCATATTCTTCACTATCCACATCTATAGATGAAAGCTTTCTTTCACAATCAAGTCCGGCTATGAATTCATATAAAGCCCTGGTAATGGCAGCTACATTTCCATCTGCCTCCTTAATATCTTTGTGAAGAACATCTATTGGAGTAATGACTTCGCGTCTTAATCTGTTAAGAAGTCCAAGGTCTGTATCTTCCCTTCCTGTCCTGAACTTTCTTATCCATTCATTGTTCCACTGCTTCCTGCCCTTTATGCCAACCGCAAGACAATAATTATCAAGAATATCTATCTCATCTCTTGTAAGTTGGGTAAATCCTGTTCTTAGATATCTGAACATACTGTCATAGGCATAATTCTTCTCGATAATATCAAGTACTGCGGTAATCATTTCCACTAAACAGTTGTCTGTTATATGACGTTTCTGGTCTAAGAAAAATGGTATTTCATTCTGGGAAAATATATTAGCGGCAAGCTTTCCATACACACCAATATCACCTGTAACAACCGCTATATCACTGTATCTGTAGCCTGACAGACGTGTAAGCTCAAGTATCTTTCCTGTTATATACTGCAATTCGTCCTTCGGCGTTGTCCCTGCATACAAAGCTATATCATTTACTTGACCATTATAATGCCTGCTTCCAGCCCTGAATATATTCTTTTCAAGAAATGCAAGCTCCTTTGACGACTTAAAACGTGATATATTATCATCATCAATCATCACAGCATTTTCTATATTAATATGCTGTTCATCACATATCTTATACAAATGTGCCACTGTATCCTTAGTCATATAGAAAAGGTTCTCAATGCCCTCATTGACATTAACCTTCTCACTTGTATCTATAGTCAGTACCACCTTAATATCCGTGCATATATCAAGAAGCAGACCAATAAGCCTGTACTGTACAGGCGTAAAACCAGTAAAGCCATCAAGTGCTATCACACTGTCTTTAAGCTTTTCTGACTCCTGCACTTTCCTGCACAGAAGATCAAGTATCTCCTCTGATGTAATGTAATTATCTTTTATAAAATTCCTAAATCCACTATAAACAACATTAATGTCACTTAATTTCATTCCAAGCAGACTGTTATTATCAACAGTTTTATTAATTTCATCTATCTTATCAACAGTTATATCATACTGTAACATCTCTGATATGACTGATTTCATCTCAGCCACAAATCCGGTATTGGATATATTACCACTAAAGAATCGAAGTTCTTTCTTGTGCTGTTCTAATATTCTTCTTACTATAAGATTCTTTCCTGTATCATCAAGAACCGGATAGTCAGAAGCCCCGACCTCCTCAAATACTCTATAAGCAAGCCTTTCAAAGCTTATGACATCTATATTAAGAATTCCCTTTCGTGGGTGAAGCTCAACTACACGCTTCTGTGTTGCCATAGTGTACTGCTCTGGCACGATAATTATATAATCTGTGTCTGGATTGTTAATCGACTCCTCTATTATTGAACTATATAAATATGTTGACTTGCCAGCACCCGATCCTCCAAGTATAAGTTGTAATGACATAATAATCCTCATTTCCGTGCACATTTTTATTCAATGAAACTCATTTAAGTATACCATATATAAGTTCTATTTATATATGAATGCTCATATATTTTATCAAAATAAATGTGTGTTATATGAGGGGGATATATGAGCGGTTCAACCAGGATTGTGGTAATTCCACTTAAGAAACTGATAATTATGGTATGCGTAATTGCTGCTCTTATTATATTAGCGGCAATATTTATATTTGGCGGAAGCAGTTCAGATGCTGCCAAAAGTACAGGTGTTAATATAAGCACCAGCACTGACACAGTAAAAAAGAATACATCTTGTCCTACATATTCACCAGGTGTATACACTTCCTCAATACTTCTTAATGGTACTCCTATAGATATTCAGGTTACAGTTGACTCCGACAATATCAACAATATCGAAATGGTTAATCTTTCAGAGTCCGTGCAGACTATGTATCCTATGCTTAATTCTTCATTTGATGAGATAAAGACCGCCGTTATCAACAACGGCTCAACAGATAATATCACCTACAATGCAAGCAGTAAATATACAGCAACTATGCTGTTATCAGCTATAGACAGTGCACTTGCCAAGGCAAGGAACTAACTGCGTAAGGCATTTAAGTCTTTCAGATAAACTTTTTACATCAGACACAGCCGTCTGTAACACTCTTTCTATACAGACGTATGTAAAAACTTCGGGTAATCTATATCCAGTTTGTTCATAGATTACCCGAAGTTCTATTTTAATTATTAGTTCTCAAAATAACTTATCCCGTCATCATTACTCACATTAATAAAGCCTGCATAACCTCTTTCTTCAAGCTTTCCTAAGAACTTGCCCATCTTCTTTGGCTTAACATAAAGCGAACATATCTTGCCTTCTGCCCTGTACTTTTCTGCAAGCTTATAAGCTGCTGTAAGCTCGCCCTCATCATACATTACTGCTATCTTATTGCCCTTATTAGGAATGTCAATTCCGTGTTCCATAAGTATAGAGAATATTCTCTCAAATCCGATAGAAAATCCTACTGCACTTACCTGCTGTCCTAAGAACTTGCCAATAAGGTTATCATATCTTCCACCACCTGCAATAGCACCCTTAAAGTCAATGCTTTCAACTTCAAATACTGTTCCTGTGTAGTATCCCTGTCCTCTTACTAATGAAAGGTCGAATACAACATCGAACTCACCATTACAAAGCTCATTAACTGACTTCATAATATATTCGAGGCTTTCTGCTGGTGCTTTATCTACAAGAATATCTTTAACTGACTCTAAAGAAATCTCCTGTGGATTGCTTACATTTGCAAGAAATCCTGTAAACTTGGCTATAGCTGCTTCTGCGAATTCCTTCTCCTCAAGTTCCTTCTTAACGCCCTCAAGACCAACTTTATCCATCTTATCAAATGTTATACATACACTGTCAAGCTGGCTTTCTTCAAATCCGCAGTCCATAAGAAATGCTCTTAAAAGTCGTCTGTCATTAACTTTAACCTTAAAGTTCTTCATTCCTATAGCTTTAAGTGCCTTAGTTGTTATAAGTATAAGCTCAACCTCTGAATCTCTTGAGTCAGAACCTATAATATCTATATCACACTGTACGAATTCTCTTAATCTGCCCTTCTGTGGACGTTCTGCCCTGTACACTCTGTCCATCTGTATACACTTCATTGGAAGTGTAAGCTTATCCTTATTATTAGCAAAATATCTGCTTAAAGGAAGTGTAAGGTCATATCTTAAGCCCATATCTGCAAGAACATTTTCATTCTGTGAAGTAACTCCGCTTGCAAGTGCCTTGTCAAGCTTGTCGCCTCTCTTCATAATCTTAAATATAAGATTAAGGTTTTCTCCACCATCACTCTTATCAAGATTTTCAATATCTTCAATAACCGGAGTTGTTATATGTTCAAAACCATTCTCTACATATACTTTTAATATTTCATTCTGGAGATAATCTCTTATCTCTACTTCATTAGGAAGATAATCATTAGTACCTTTTACAGATGTAATCTTCATTCCATTGTCCTCCATTATTACAATTATTACACAATAACTCCCACCATTATATGTGGCGGGAGTTACTTAAACACATTCAATTAACAATTATGCTTCGTCTATAGCTTTACCTATATCGTGACGCATATATTTATTATCAAAATTAACCCATTCTGTCGCTTCATAAGCATTAGCACGGGCTTTCTTTAAATCCTCACCTAATGCTGTTACGCCAAGAACTCGTCCACCATTAGTAACAACCTTGCCTTCTTCGTTGAACTTAGTACCAGCGTGGAATAAAAAGTATGAATCTTTACCCTTGAAATTCTCCATACCTGTTATCTCAAAGCCCTTCTTGTACTCAAGTGGGTAACCGTCTGATGCAAGAACTACGCATACACACGCATTATCAGTAAACTTAAGATCTATCTTATCTAATGTTCCGTCTATGCACGCTTCAAATACATCAATTATATCATTCTCCATTCTTGGAAGAACAACCTGTGCTTCAGGATCACCAAATCTTGCATTATATTCAAGTACCTTAGGACCTTCTGGTGTAAGCATAAGTCCAAAGAATATAACACCCTTAAATGGTCTTCCCTCTGCCTTCATCGCATCAACTGTTGCCTGATATATGTGTGCCTTGCAGAAATCATCAACTTCCTTAGTATAAAATGGTGATGGTGAGAAGTTACCCATACCACCTGTATTAAGCCCCTGATCTCCGTCCTTGGCTCTCTTATGATCCTGTGCAGAAGACATTATCTTTATCGTATTACCGTCAACAAATGAAAGAACTGAAACTTCACGTCCTGTCATAAATTCTTCTACTACAATTGTATTACCTGCTGAACCGAACTTCTTGTCAAGCATAAGCTCGTCTACACCGTCAAGTGCCATCTGCTTGTCTTCACATATAAGAACGCCCTTTCCAAGTGCAAGACCATCAGCCTTAAGAACGATAGGATACTTAGCTGTTTCAAGATACTTCTTAGCTTCATCAGCAGATGTAAATGTCTCATATGCTGCTGTTGGTATATTGTATTTCTTCATAAGGTCCTTAGAAAATGCCTTTGAACCCTCAAGTATAGCTGCATTCTTTCTAGGTCCGAATACCCTTAAACCTTCTGCCTCAAATGCATCAACAATACCGCCAACAAGTGGATCATCCATACCAATTACAGTAAGGTCGATTGCATTTTCCTTAGCAAATGCAACAAGCTTATCAAATTCCATAGCTTTAATATCAACACATTCCGCAACCTCAGCAATACCTGCATTACCAGGTGCACAATATATCTTATCAACCTTAGGGCTCTGGCTTATCTTCCAGCATATGGCGTGCTCACGTCCACCGCTGCCTACAACTAAAACCTTCATCTGTTCTTCCTCCAATATAATCTAGTCTTTCTAGTTATCATGTTCATTAGCTATCTTGTTAATAGCGGCAGGCAGTAACTTCCATTCTGCCTGTTCCATAACTCTCTTTTGAAGAATTTCTGGCGTGTCACCATCTTTAACTTCAACAGCTTTCTGGAATATAATCTCTCCTGTATCCATTCCTTCATCTACATAATGCACTGTTGCACCTGTAACCTTAACACCTTTGGCAAGTGCAGCTTCGTGAACGTGAAGTCCGTAAAAGCCTACACCGCAAAAAGATGGGATGAGTGATGGGTGGATATTAATAATTCTATGGCTGTATTCGTGTACCATTTCTTCTGGAATTTTAACAAGGAAGCCCGCAAGCACAACAAGGTCTACATTAAGCGAATTAACCTTTTCAAGAAGTGCTTTATTAAATTCATCTCTTGTAGCATAATCCTTAGGTGATACACAATAAGCTGGTATTCCGTTCTCTTTAGCTCTTGTAAGAGCATAAGCATTAGCATTATTACTTATAACAGCAGCAATCTGTGTATTAGTAATTGTCTTGTCCTTTACACCATCAATTATAGCCTGAAGATTAGTTCCACCTCCAGATACCATAACAGCTATTCTTAGCATAAAGTTACTCCCTTCTCACCTGCTTCAATATTACCGATAACATAAGGTGTCTCACCAGCAGCTTTAATAGCTTCCATAGTTGTATCTACGTCCTCAGGGGCTACTGCAAGTACAAGACCAATACCCATATTAAATGTGTTATACATCATATCTTCTTCAATCTCGCCATCTGTCTGTAACATCTTAAAGATTGGGGGAACTTCATAGCTGTCTTTCTTTACAACAGCTCTTACACCATCTGGTAACATTCTTGGAATGTTCTCATAGAAACCGCCACCTGTGATATGGCTGCATCCCTTAACACGAACTCCTGCGTTCTTAATAGACTTCATAGTCTTAACATATATCTTAGTTGGAGCAAGTAAAGCCTCTCCAAGTGTCTTGCCAAGTGAATCGTAATATGTATTAAGTGACTCTTCTGTTATTGTGAATACACTTCTTACAAGTGAAAATCCATTAGAATGAACACCACTTGAAGCAATACCGATAAGTGTATCGCCCGGCTTAATATTCTCACCTGTTATAAGGTCTTTTCTATCAACAACACCTACAGCAAATCCAGCAACATCATATTCATCTACTGGCATAAGTCCTGGGTGTTCTGCTGTTTCACCTCCGATAAGTGCACATTCTGACTGACGGCAGCCCTCTGCTACACCACCTACGATTGTTGCAATCTTTTCTGGATAGTTCTTTCCACATGCAATGTAGTCAAGGAAGAAAAGAGGTTCTCCACCTGAACATGCAATGTCATTTACACACATGGCAACACAGTCAATACCGATTGTGTCATGCTTATCCATAATATATGCTAACTGTACTTTTGTACCACATCCGTCTGTTCCTGATAATAATACAGGTTCTTCCATCTTCTTAATTGAATCTAAGCTAAAAGCACCTGCGAAACCGCCAAGACCACCTAAAACTTCCGGTCTCATTGTTTCCTTAACATGCTTCTTCATAAGCTCTACTGATCTGTAACCTGCTTCAATATCAACGCCTGCCTTCTTGTAATCCATAGTATAATCTCCTTAATTCTATATGTACTTTTCTATTGCTTTTATATTATTTTATATGATGCTTAAACATCTTTTACACTTTTTAATTCTTAGTAGTTCTTGTAACCTACTTCTTTAAGTCTTGCATCTTTTTCAACTACTGAATCTTTCATTTCCTTGCTAAAATCTTTAAGTTTTGCAAGTAATTCAGCATCTGATGTAGCAAGAATCTTTGCTGCAAGGATACCTGCATTCTGACCGCCATTAATAGCTACAGTTGCAACCGGGATTCCTGAAGGCATCTGAACGATTGAGTAAAGTGAATCTACTCCACCTAAATCTGAAGTCTTCATTGGTATTCCAATAACAGGCATTGGGAATAATGCTGCGCACATACCCGGAAGGTGAGCTGCCTTGCCTGCGCCGGCGATAATGACCTTCATGCCTTTGCTCTCGGCGCTCTTCGCGTACTCGAAAAATGTATCCGGCTCTCTGTGAGCGGAAATGATCGTCATTTCATAATCAATTCCGAATTTTTCCAACATTGACGCAGCTTTGCTCATCACTTTCAGGTCAGAGTCACTGCCCATTACGATTCCTACTTTTGGCA